>ERZ808028.455-NODE-455-length-34835-cov-4.635854_pt1 | contig 34835 bp, 30 predicted proteins | sample MGYA00380184_ERZ808028 | MGnify/ENA primary metagenome ERZ808028 (study PRJEB31490, sample SAMN06133397) | mouse gut metagenome | isolation source: J8_1 | host: mice | place: China: Chengdu | collected 2015-05 ...
CGCGGGAAGGGCATGATCATCGCGGTCAACAAGTGGGACGCCATCGAGAAGGACGATAAGACCACGAGGGAATACGAGAAAAAGATCAGGCAGGTGCTGTCTTTTATGCCCTATGCGGAAATTTTATACATTTCTGCGCTGACAGGGCAGAGATTACCAAAATTATATGATATAATAGAAGCGGTACATGAAAATCATGCGCTGCGGGTGGCCACCGGCGTTTTAAACGAGATCATGTCGGAGGCGGTGGCGATGCAGCAGCCCCCGGCGGACAAAGGAAAGCGGCTGCGGCTCTACTACATCACGCAGGTGGCGGTAAAACCGCCCACGTTTGTGATATTTGTCAACGATAAGGAACTGATGCACTTTTCCTACACAAGGTATATTGAAAACCAGATCCGGGAGACTTTCGGATTTAAGGGGACGCCGTTAAAGTTCTTTATCCGCGAGCGCAAAGGGGATAAATAAAAAACGGGAAGATGCGGAACTAAAATAGGAGATAAAGGTTATGGCACGCGTGATCTGTTTGGTGATCGGATATGTATGCGGGCTGTTTCAGACAGCTTATATTTACGGAAAATCAAAAGGAATCGATATCAGGGAGAAGGGAAGCGGCAATGCCGGCACCACAAATACCCTGCGGACATTCGGCGTGAAGGCGGGTGTTTTAGTGCTCTTCGGGGATATCGTGAAATGTGCGGCAGCCTGTCTGATCGCGCGTTTTATCATCGCGCCGAAGATGGCACCGGATATCAATTACCTGCTCGTGTTATACGCTGCGGCAGGGGCGATCTTAGGACATAATTTTCCTTTTTATATGAATTTCAGGGGAGGGAAAGGCATTGCGGCGACGGCGGGGCTGATCATCTGTTTTCACTGGAGCTTTTTTATCATGGGCGTCATTGTGTTTTTCGGCACTTTTTTTACAACGCACTATGTATCGTTAGGTTCCCTTCTCGTGTATGCGGGATTTATGATCCAGATCATCATAGAAGGACAGATGGGTGTGTTCGGGATGTCCCAGGCGGCGTTAAACGAGATGTATATCGTGTCGGCGCTGTTAGCTGTGATGGCGTACTGCAAGCACAGGGAGAATATCAAACGGCTGTTGAAAGGGCAGGAGAGAAAGACTTATCTGAAGAAGAAGGAAGAGAAACCGCAGCAGGGACAGGGTGAAACACAGGAGAGATAAGACAGAAACCCGGAACAGTACAAGCAGGATAAAATGCGGATGAGATACAGATTGAGAGATCTGAGCGGATGTCAGAGAAAATCGTTGTAAGTTTATCATGACAGAAAGGAAACAGGGTATGGCAAAAATAGGACTGATCGGAGCGGGAAGCTGGGGAACGGCGCTCTCCAAACTGGCGGCGGACAACGGACATGAGGTGGTGGCCTGGTCCATCGTGAAAGAAGAGATCGACATGCTGGAAAAAAACAGGGAGCATCTCGATAAACTGCCGGGAGTGAAACTGCCGGAGAGTATTTCCTATACGACGGAACTCGCAAAAGCGATAGAGGGGATGGATCTGTGTATTCTGGCGGTGCCTTCCCCGTTTACGAGGAGTACGGCGGCTATGATGAAACCTTTTGTCAGGGAGGGACAGATCATTGTCAATGTGGCGAAGGGTGTGGAAGAGAAGACACTGATGACGCTGTCGGAGATCATCGAAGAGGAAGTGCCGGGGGCGGATGTGGCGGTGCTTTCCGGACCTTCCCATGCGGAGGAAGTGGGGAAGGGAATGCCCACTACTATTGTGGCCGGGGCAAAGACAAGGGAAACGGCGGAATATATCCAGAATCTTCTGATGAACAGGGTATTCCGTGTCTATACAAGCCCGGATATGCTGGGGATCGAGCTGGGCGGCGCCCTGAAGAATGTGATCGCGCTGGCGGCGGGCATAGCCGACGGGCTGGGCTGCGGCGATAATACGAAGGCGGCGCTGATCACGCGGGGGATGGCCGAGATCGGCAGGCTGGGGCTTGCCATGGGCGGGAAACTGGAGACATTCTGCGGCCTTACCGGTATCGGGGACCTGATCGTGACCTGTGCTTCCATGCATTCCCGAAACAGGCGCGCCGGTATCCTGATCGGGCAGGGAAAGACCATGCAGGAAGCCATGGACGAGGTAAAACAGGTGGTGGAAGGCGTCTATTCCGCCAAGGCGGCGATGGGGCTCGCGAAAAAATACGGGGTGGAGATGCCCATCATCGAGCAGGTGAATCTGGTGCTGTTTGAGGGAAAGCCGGCGGCGCAGGCGTTAGATGAGCTGATGCTGCGGGATAAGAAGATTGAGATCAGTGCGGGGTGGTGATACCAGCTGGCTGTGGTGTCAGTGGTATGATTGGTGGTGTATTATGAAATGTGTAAGATGCGGGAAGCATTTTGATGAGGAAATGTACAGTGGGATCTGTCCGAAGTGCGGGTATTTTCACAGCAGGCAGACAGAGTACGATGTAAGTAAATATTTCAGCGCGAAGTTCGGAGATGAGGTGAAGACTTCCACAAGCGAGCAGGCGGCGAAGCAGCATGCGGAGCTTCACAGGATGTATGACAGGCACGATATGCATAAACCGCATGCACAGCAGGCCATGCCGCATCAGGCACAGGCGGCGAACCACTATCAGCAGAGGGGAGCGCAGGCGAAAGCAAATCCTTATCAGCAGACAGCGGGACCGGGAAATGTTTATCATGCCGGCCGGAACGGGGGAGGCGGTTCCGGACAGCAAGGAAATTATCCGCAGTATCAGTACGGGCAGGCCAGAACGGACGGCGTAGCGAAGGAGAAAAATATCGTCGTGCCGATCTGCGCCGTGATAGCGGCGCTTTCGATCATCATGACGGTCGTTGCCTGCAATATAAAGAGGATCAGCCTGACGGAGAGCTACAGCACGCTGGATTATGAGCAGGAATATGCCGGCGCGGGGGAAGTGTTTGAGATAAACGGCAGGATGCTCATCGTGGAAAAGGCGGAAACGGTCGATACCTCCATGCTGGATGATATACCTGCCCATATACCGAGGGGCGAAAAGCTGGTCGCGGTGACGGTGGGTGTACTGCCGACGGAGGAATGGGACAGAAGCTGGACTTCAGGCATGGTATATTTATCGGACGGGGATACCTGCAATCAGTATCTGGACAGCTATACTTTGGGGGATATCCTGATAAAGGAATCTTCCGGGGGAGAATCCTCCTACTATGTTGCGGATGATATCCTTGAAGAACTTTATGCTGCAGGTGAGTATGCCGGAGAAGAGATCCTGACGGGATATAATTATCTGGACTACAGTTCTGCAGAGGGAAAAAATGGAAAATTTTATTTTCTGGCCGGGAAAGATGCAGGGACGGTCACGATCTCTTTTGATCAGGCGAAAGAGAAAAACGGCGTTTCGATCCTGGAAAAGAGGGTGAGCGTTCCGCTGGCTCTTGAGGAGGAAATGCCATGAAAAACAAGCTGAATGTGTTTTCCGTTGTGTTCTGTGCGATCATTGTTCTGGTGTGCCTTATCTGCTACTCGGGGTATGTCAGCCAGTTGTATTATGATGTCTGTACGCCTTACGCCTATCCGCCGATAGCAGGCTGCGAGGCGGTTCTGCTGGATGAGGTGCCCGAGGGGTATCTGATTCCGGATTATGCGGTGGCAGATGACCCGGAGGAGATGGAGGTGACGGAGATCACCTACGAACTTGTGGGCACGGTCAATGATACGATGCCTGTTCTGGGAAATCTGTGTTTCTATTATGGGGAAAACGGCGAGTGGATCGATGTGCTGGAGAAGGATGAGGATTACTGGGGCGCAAGGAATTATGAAAACTGCAATATACTGCCGCCGGGGGAGCATGTTATCTGGAAAGAATATGTGCTGGTGCCGAAAGGGATGAGAGAGATCAGTGTGCATTGGGTACCGGACGGGAGCGAGCAGATAACGATAAAACTGAGGTGAATGTATGAAAAGGACTTGCGCCAGCGCATCTGCAGCAGGTCTGTCACAGGGAAAAAGATGCGCAGAAAGAGGATGAAAATGGATCAGGGATTTAACAGTACCAATCAGTATGTGGCTTCGAGGGAGTTGATGGACGGTGTGAACGTGGCGATCGCGCTGCAAAAACCCCTTCTGATCAAAGGGGAGCCGGGCACGGGGAAGACGATGCTGGCGCAGGCGGTGGCCGAGTCCCTCGGGAAAAAGCTGATCATCTGGAATATCAAGTCCACCACAAAGGCGCAGGACGGGCTCTATATGTATGATACGATCCAGCGTCTCTACGACGGCCAGTTCGGGGAGGAGGGCGTGGACGACATTGCCCGCTATATCAAACTGGGTAAGCTGGGCGAGGCTTTCGAGTCGGAGGAACAGGTGGTGCTTCTGATCGACGAGATCGACAAGGCGGATCTGGAGTTTCCGAACGACCTGCTCTGGGAGCTGGACCAGATGGAATTTTATATTCATGAGACAAAGCGCACGGTGAAGGCGAAACACCGCCCCATCGTGATCATCACATCCAATGCGGAGAAGGAACTGCCGGATGCCTTCCTCCGGAGATGTATCTTCCACTACATCGATTTTCCGGATAAGGAACTGATGGAGGAGATCATAAAGACACATTATCCAGACGTGGAGGAGAACTTGATGCAGCAGGCGATGGATATCTTCTATGACATCCGTTCCATGCGGGATATCCGCAAAAAACCCAGCACTTCCGAACTGATCGACTGGATCAACGCGCTGCAGATCGGCGGCATTCCTGCGGATGTGCTGCGCTCGAAGATGCCTTTTCTCGGTGTGGTCGTGAAGAAGGATGAAGATCTGGAGACCGTGAGACAGCACGGGATTTAATGCAGTGTGACCGGGGATAGTCAGGCGATGGAGGATTTTACAGGAAACGAACAAAATACCTGCATTTTGATTCGTTTCCCGCGCCGGATTTGCCGACTGAACGATATGGATTTACGGAGGATGGACAATGTTTTATCCCTTTTTTCAGATTTGCAAGGCGAAGGGGCTTCATATCACGATGAGCGAGTGGCTGACGCTGCAGGATGCGCTGGATCAGGGCATGGCGGGCAGCAGCCTCACGCAGTTTTATTATCTTGCCAGAATGATCCTTGTCAAGAGCGAGACGGATTTCGATAAATTTGATATGGCGTTTGAGGAATGCTTTAAGGGGGTGAAGACCGAGAATGAAGTCACCTCCCAGATGCTGCGCTGGCTGGACAAGTCCGATATGATGGAGCTCGCCCATGAGGAGGCGAGGGCGCATTTAAACCAGATGGAGGACAACACGGTCATCGACAAGGAGGATGTGGAGCAGACTTTCAAGGACAGGCTGCGGGACCAGAACGAGGAGCACAACGGCGGTTCCTTCTGGATCGGCACCATGGGCAAGACATCTTTCGGCAATATGGGCGGCAACGTGGGCGGCGTGAGAGTGGGCGGCAGGACAGGATACCAGTCCGCTTTCTCGGTGATCGGCGCCAGAAAATACAAGGATTTTCGTGATGACAGGGTGCTGGACAACAGGCAGTTCCAGCTGGCCTTCAGGCGGCTTAGGCAGTTTTCCACGAAGCTGGATATCCCGAAGACGGAGCTGGATATCCCGGGCACGGTGGATAAGACCTGCAACAACGGCGGCTGCCTGCAGATCGTGATGGAGAAGCCCCGGAAAAACGCGGTGAAGCTGTTATTATTATTTGATTCCGGCGGGACGATGATCCCCTACAGCAGCCTGATGAACGATCTGTTCCAGGCGGTGAATAAATCGAATCATTTTAAGGATGTAAAGTGTTACTATTTCCACAACTGTATCTACAGCAAGCTGTACAAGACGCCGGAGTGCGAGAACGGCGAGTGGGTGGATACGGAGTGGATGTTCCGCAATCTGGACAGCGATTACAAGGTGATCATCGTGGGGGACGCGGCGATGGCGCCGGAGGAACTGTATTCCGACAGCGGAAATTACAGGGGGCCAAACGGCGGCCTGTCGGGCTTTGAATGGCTGCAGCTGATGAAGAAGCACTATAAAAAGATCGTGTGGATGAACCCCAAGATGGCGCCGGGCAGGGCGCCCTGGCGGGAGGCGGAGACGGCGATCAAGGAGCTGTTCCCGATGTATAAGCTGACCGTCAAGGGGCTGAATGACGGGATGATCAAGCTGATGGCAAATAAGTAGGGAGTATTGGCTGAGACGCCGGAAGAAAGACAAATAAAAATGGATAGAACGAAGAAAGTAAAAAACGGATATATAGAGCTGTGCAGGTTTTTGTTCTGCGTGATGATCGTGATACATCACAATGCGCAGGATTTTGAGACGGGGACCGTGCTTCCGAGCGGTTTTGTGGCGGTGGAATTTTTCTTTTTTATTTCAGGCGCCATGGCGATGAGGCATATCGCGAAGGAAAAGGGCGAAATCTCCCGGAAAATGCGCTATGCGGTGGATTACACGCTGAAGAAGATCAAAAGGGTATTTCCCTATGCGGCATGCGGGACGCTGATCGCCTATCTCTGGCGTATCTATTCGGTGCGGAATTTTTCGGCGGATATGGTGCATGAGCTGGCAATTTTGCCGTTCGAACTGTTTTTCCTGCCGATGGGCGGGGTGGTTCCCGCTAGGCTGGATCTTTACATGAACGCGCCGCTGTGGTATGTGTCGGCGATGATGTTTACGCTGCCGCTGATCGTCTATCTTGCCCTGAAGGCGGAAGATGCCTTTCAACATTATATCGTATGGTTTGTACCGGTTTTGATCCACGGCTGGATGATCCTGCATATGGGGGGCTCCTGGGGCTGGGGAGAGACGACGCCGGTGGGTTATTCGGGGCTTCTGGTGGCTTTTTCCAACCTGACTTTGGGGTTTGGCATTTATCTGGCGGCGGGGAAGCTGGCGGAGAAAAAATTTGGGATACCCGCCAGAATCTTACTGACGGCGGCGGAGATCGCAGGGGTTGCGCTGTGCTTTGTCTTTGCGGCATCGGAGCCGAACGCGTATACATTCGAGACGGTGATCGGTTTTCTGGCGGTTTCCCTGACGATCACGCTCAGCGGCGTGAGCTATACGGGAAAGATCCATGGAAAGATTTTTGAGTGGCTTGGCACGCTGAGCCTGCCGATCTACTGCGTCCACTGGTGGACCGGCCAGATGGTGCAGGTCTACCTGTACCAGTATTCTTATCCCGCAAGGATCGTATTTATATTGACAGGCAGTATCATTTTGTCGGTAATTATGATATTTTTATTTAAGGCAGCAGATACATTTATAAAAAAGAAAAGAATTTAGAATAAATATTATATGGTTAACGCTTCAGCCATTATCACCAAAATAAAAAGGAGAGCATATTATGAAAATATTTGAAGAACTGCAGGCGAGAGGCCTGCTTGCGCAGCTGACGGACGAGGAGGAGATCAGGGAGCTTGTAAACGACGGAAAGGCGACTTTCTATATCGGGTTTGACCCCACGGCGGACAGCCTGCATGTGGGCCACTTTATGGCGCTGTGCCTGATGAAACGGCTGCAGATGGCGGGGAACAAGCCCATTGCACTGATCGGCGGCGGTACCGGCATGATCGGCGATCCCTCCGGCAGGACGGACATGCGGAATATGATGACAACGGAGATGGTCGACTGTAACTGTGAATGCTTTAAGAAGCAGATGAGTCGTTTTATCGAGTTCGGGGAAGGAAAGGCTCTGATGGTCAACAACGCCGAGTGGCTCAGAGACCTGAACTATATTGAATTTATCAGAGATATCGGCGCCTGCTTCTCCGTCAATACGATGCTCCGGGCGGAGTGCTATAAGCAGAGGATGGAGAAGGGTTTAAGTTTTCTGGAGTTCAACTACATGATCATGCAGTCCTACGATTTTCTGGAGCTGTACAAACGCTACGGCTGCAATATGCAGTTCGGCGGGGACGATCAGTGGAGCAACATGCTGGGCGGCACGGAACTGATCCGGAAAAAACTGGGCAGGGACGCTTACGCCATGACCATCACCCTCCTGATGAACTCTGAGGGGAAGAAGATGGGCAAGACCCAGAAGGGGGCGGTATGGCTGGATCCGAATAAGACCACGCCCTACGAGTTCTACCAGTACTGGCGCAATATCGGGGATGCGGATGTGCTGAAATGCCTGCGGATGCTGACTTTCCTGCCGCTCGAGCAGATCGATGAGATGGACAGATGGGAGGGCAGCCAGTTAAATGAGGCGAAGGATATACTGGCCTATGAACTGACCAATCTGGTGCACGGCGAGGAGGAAGCGGGCAAAGCGAAGGAGGCTTCCAAAGGGCTGTTCGGCGGCAGCGGCAGCATCGAAAACATGCCGAAGGCGGAGTTGACGGAGGATAACTTTAAGGACGGCAGGATCGATCTGATCAGCATGCTGACAGCATCGGGGCTGGTGGCTTCCCGTTCCGAGGGACGGCGCGCGATCGAACAGGGCGGCGTCAGCGTCAATGATGAAAAGGTGACGGATATCAGGGCATCCTACGATATGAATGCGTTTGACGGGGAAGGCATTATCTTAAAGAGAGGAAAAAAGAACTTTAAGAAACTGGTGATCGGGTAACGCAGACAGGATATCCGGTTTACGGTTATGAACGGTAACGGGGGTAAGGAATGGACAGGATCGCACTTTTGATTCCATGCTATAACGAGGAAAAAACCATCGGAAAGGTGATCGCGGACGCAAAAAAATATATTCCGGAGGCGGTCATCTATGTGTATGACAATAATTCCACCGACCAGACCGCCAGGATCGCGAGGGAGGCGGGCGCTATAGTCCGCCCCGAGTACCAGCAGGGAAAGGGCAACGTGATCCGGCGGATGTTCCGGGAGATCGAGGCGGAATGTTATATCATGACGGACGGGGACGACACCTATCCCCTGGAGTATGCCCGGGAAATGGCGGATAAGGTGCTGGAAAAACAGGTGGATATGGTGGTGGGGGACAGGCTTTCCTCCACCTATTTCACGGAGAATAAACGCCCCTTTCACAACATGGGGAATTCCCTTGTGCGGATGGCGATCAATAAGATCTTTGCCTGCGATATCAAGGATATCATGACAGGCTACCGTGCTTTCAGCTATAATTTTGCGAAGACTTTCCCGGTCCTGTCGCGGGGGTTTGAGATCGAGACGGAGATGACGATCCACGCGGTCAACAACAATATGGCGATCGACAACGTGGTCGTGGAGTACAGGGACAGGCCCGCGGGCAGCGTTTCAAAACTGAACACCTATTCTGACGGGATCAAGGTACTCGGAACGATCGGGAGGCTTTTCAGAAATTACCAGCCGTTTAAGTTTTTTACGTTGATCAGCGTGGTGCTGGCGGCTCTCTCTGTGGGATTTTTAGTCCCGGTGCTGGCGACTTATTTTGAGACAGGGCTTGTGGAGAGGTTTCCGACCCTGTTTGTCTGCTGCTTTGTGATGCTGGCGGCGCTGCAGGCTTTTTTTGCGGGGCTGATCTTATCCAGCAACGCCATAAAGAGCAGGCGGGATTTTGAATTCCAGCTGAATCTGGTGGAAATGATAAGACATAAAAATAACAGGAATGCAGAAAAATAAAATGGAATGACGCCACGATAAAACTTTACTGATGAGGGGATATATATCATAAAAGGAGTTTTAAAAAATGGCAAATGCGAATATCACAAAAAGGGAACTGGCGGAGAGTTTGAAGAGACTGGCTTCCGAGCGGCTTTTTGAGCATGTCACGGTGGGGGATATCGTAAAGGAATGCGGCGTGAACCGGCAGACTTTTTACTATCATTTCAGTGATAAATATGAGCTGCTGGACTGGATCTACTACAATGAGACGTTTGTGCCGCTGACCGCCGATATTTCTTTTGGAAACTGGGATGAAAAGCTCTATGAATTGCTGCAGATCATGCGGAAAAATAAGGCTTTTTATATGAACACCATCAAGTGTTCCGATAACTTTTTTGAGGAATATCTGCTGAAAATGCTGACGACCCTGTTTGAGACGGCGGTGGAAGATCTGGATGTAAGAAAACAGCTCACACCGGAGAAAAAGAGACTGGCGTCCAAAATATTTGCCCACGGTCTGACAGGCATTGTCATCGAATGGGCAATGGGCGGCATGAAGGCGGATGAGAAAATGCTGTCCGAAAATATGAAGGAACTTGTCGAAAATATAGAACGATTGTCTTATTATATTTATCAGTATAAAAATGATATGCTCACGGAAACAGAGATTCGAGCCACTTTACCAGAACTGCCGGAGACTCTTCCGAAAACAGATACATAAATTTTTTGATGGTTTCCTCTGTGAAAGAGACCGGGCTGTCCAAATGGAACATCCTTTTATAATTTTTTAAAATGTGGTCCGCCGCCTTCGGGGTGAGCGGGCTTTTTTTGCGCTTTTTCAAATGCTGAAGCTGCATTTCGAAAAAGGCAGCTTTCATATCCTGATTGAGACTCATATCGCTATCCTCATTTCTTTTTGTCTATTCCGTAGATTCCACGCCGGAATTTTCATATTTGTGTTACTTTACAATACCCGACAATTTGTCTTTGAGAAATAGACAAAATCATGGAAATGACAAAAAATATAACAGATGGGAATTTTTGTCTAAAGACACAGGGGGTTTAAAGAGATATCTTGTTAAATGATAGAAGACATTTGTGAGGTGAAAATATGAAGTTATCAGAAGCAGAAGCGAAAGCGGCAAGGGAAGAGGCAGGCCGGAAGGTAAAAGAGAAGCTGGAAAACAGGGAGAAGCGCCTGGAGGATCTCCGGAAAGGAAAGACATCCCTGCCGGAGGGAATCGTAAAGCACAGGGGAAAGATCATGCGGATCTTTATCGTGCTGGCGGTCATCTGTGCCCTCTGCATTCCGTTTGTCGGCGTCAACTATGATCTGACGTCCTATCTGCCGGATACCATGATATCCAAAGAGGCGATCAATGTCATGGAGGAGGAATTCGGCTATCCGGGCACGGCGCGCATCATGATAGAGAATGTCACGCCCTATGAAGCGCAGCTCTACAAAGAGATGATGGAGAACGTGGAAGGCGTGGATATGGTATCCTGGATCAGCAGCGATGTCTACATGTCCGGGGAATTTATCGATATCGCCGGGCAGACGGACTACTATAAAGACAATTGCGCGGTGATGGATGTGACTTTCACGGAGGGCGACACATCGGAGCTGACAAACGATGCTCTTGACGAGATAAACGGTATTCTCGGGGAGAAAGGGCATTACGGCGGACCGGCGGTGGAGAACAAATCCCTGCAGGAGAACCTGAAAGTGCAGATCGCCATCATAACGGTCATCGCGGTCATCATGATCTTTCTGATCCTCTGTGCCACGACGGATTCCTGGGCGGAGCCGTTCCTGTTTTTGATCGTGATGGGCGTGGCGATCGTGATCAACATGGGGACCAACATTTTCCGGGGGACGATCTCCTTCATCAGCAGTTCGGTGGCGGCGATCCTGCAGCTCGCGATCTCCATCGACTATTCGGTCTTCCTGTTACATACTTTCATGCGGGAGAAAAAGACGGAGCCGGACATAGAGAAGGCGATGGTGAACGCCATCCGGCATTCGGCGGTATCGGTCCTCTCCAGCGGCATGACTACTTTTGTAGGATTTATGGCATTGTTCTTCATGCGGTTTCTGATCGGGCAGGATCTTGGATTTGTGTTGGGCAAGAGTATTATCAGCAGCGTTGTGACAGTGCTTCTGTTTATGCCCGCTCTGATCCTGAGGTTTGATCCCCTGATCGAGCGGACACAGCACAGGATCATCATGCCGTCCTTTAAAAAGGCGGCGGGCGGAGTGTTCCGGCTTCGGTATGCGGTGCTGGTGTTTATCGCCATCATCTTTATACCGACTTATCTGATGCAGAATTCCAACGTGAATACCTACGGGAACAGCGCGCTCGGCGCCAGCGTGGGAACTGTCGTCTATGATGACGAACAGCTCATAGAGTCGAAGTTCGGGCGGAGCAATCTCTATCTTGTCATGGTGCCGAACGGCTCCCCGGTGGTGGAGCGCGAGCTGGCGGCCGAGCTGAAGGATTTAAGCTATGTCAGGAGCGTGACCGCGTTGTCGGATATGCTGCCGAACGGCGTGCCGGAGCAGATCGTGCCATCCAGCGTGACGGAACTTCTGCGGAAAGAACATTATACAAGGATGCTTGTATTTACCAAGACAAAGGCGGAGAGTGATCTGGCCTTTGAGACATCGGATGAGATACAGGCTATCGTGAAATCCTATTATCCGGAAAACTCCTATGTGGCGGGCAATACGCCGTCCACACAGGATCTGAAGGTCGTCTGTGACGCGGATTACGCGATGGTCAATGCCTTTTCCCTGCTGGGGGTGGCACTTGTCGTGATCGTTGCGTTCCAGTCGCTGCTGCTTGCTGTGGCGGCGATCATACCGATCAGCGCAGCGATCTGTATCAATCTTGCGATCCCCTATCTGCAGGGCAGGGTGTTTATGTTTGCGGCGATGGTGGTGGTGAGCTGTATCCAGCTTGGCGCTACCGTGGACTATTCAATCCTTCTGATCAATAACTATCTGGACCGGAGGGAGAGCATGAAACCGAAAAAAGCGGCGCTCGGCGCACTGCAGGCGAGCATGCTTTCCATCCTGACTTCCGGCACGATCCTGACGGTTGCAGGCTATGCGATCTATTTTGTGGTCTCGGTGGAAGCCATCCGGGATATCGGACATATGGTGGGGCGCGGCGCGATCCTGAGTATGAGTTTTGTACTGCTGGCAGTGCCGGGACTGATGACGATACTGGATAAGCAGATCATGAGAGAGAAGGAGATCGTCGGCGGATGGAAGGAAAAAGCCGCGGAGAAAAAGCGGAAGAGGCAGGAAGATAGACAGAAGGATGAAGGACGCATTGCAAAGCGGCTGAAGGCGAGGGAGAAAGAGGATTCCCTGATCGTCAAGCGGCTTGAAAAGATAGAGTACCGGATCATCGTGAGAAGAATGAAAGAGCAGAAGAAACAGGAGAAACTGGATAGGCTGCAGGAAGAGAAAAAGAGGAAAGAGCAGGAACTGTCAGAGACTTATCGGGATGATGCGGAAGAGAAATTGAGAGAGGCCGAGGACAGTAAAGGGGAAGAAAATCGGCGGAAAACAAAAGAGGATAAAGAGAAGGAAAACCTGCGGGAGCCGGACAGCAGTGAGGTTTACGAAAGGCGCCGGGAAGCCGGCGAAGCGGCGGAAATCAGAGAAGGGAAAGAGGATGCGGATTATGAAGAAAAATAGAAGATTTATGAAGATAACGGCAGCGGTTTTACCGGCGGTCATGCTGGCGGGTGCGGTCTGCACCCCGCTGCAGGCGAAGGCGCCGAAGGTGGAGATCGATGAATCTATGTACGTCAATATGGACTATTACGGAGCGATCGACGATATCAGCGTTGTAAAGGGATGCTTCCTAAACGGCAATAACGTCATAGAAGACTACGGTGAGTATGATGAGATCATCAACATGAGCGACCGCACACAGCCGGTGGTGGACAACGGAAAAGTGACATGGAATCTGGAAGACACAGAGAAACAGTATTTTTACTACGAGTGCAAGTCGGAAGATCTGAAAACGAAAGTGCCCTGGGATATCGATGTCTCCTACCGCTTGAACGGCGTGGAAGCGGCGGGAGAGGACTTAGGGGGCGCGCAGGGGCTTGTGACGACGCTGATCCATGTGACGCCGAAGAAGGACATTCCGGATTACTATAAAAACAATATGATCCTGATGTGCGGTACGATCGTAGATATGAAGGATACGCTGAGCATTGAGGCGCCGGGGGCGCAGCTTCAGACGCTGGGGACGGAGAAAGCGGCGATCTTTCTTGCGCTCCCCGGAGAAGAGAGCGAATTCAGGGTGGATATAGGGACAAATAAGTATGAGAGCATGGGTGTGTTTTTTATGATCGTGCCCGCGACGCTGGATTCTCTCGAGATCGTCAACGATGTGCGGGAAGTGCGGGACACGGTGGAGGATTCTGTGGATGCCATGGATGATGCGCTGGATGTGATCCTGGACAATATCGACGGGATGCGGGATGATCTCGCAAGCGTGGAAGAAGGATTGAAGAAAGCGGAGGAAGCGCATCAGATCTATGATAAGAACAGGGAGTCTATGGAGGCGGACGCTGATGCGGCTATTGCCTCATTGGAAAATATGGTGACTTATCTGGAGATCATCAATACCCAGACGCAGGCGGATCAGGACAATCTGGACCAGACCATCGACCGTCTGGCGGATATGATGTATACCATCGGAAATCTCAGCAGTTTCGGCTCGGATATGAGCGCCAACCTGAGCAATCTGAATGGTTCGCTGGGGATGCTGAATGAGATCGCGGACGGGACGATCGATCAGGAGAAGATCGAGCAGCTGCAGGGGATTGCGGGGACAGCAGGCGGTGTGACAGTAAAAGATATAGCGGCTAAGGCGGTTGCAGAAGCTATCACCAAAATGGGAACGCCAATGAATGGCAACACTATAAAAGACGCTTATGATGCGATTAAGGGGGGAGCGCCTGCGTCAGCTTTGGGAATTACTCAGGAAATGGCTGACAGTATAGTAGGGGGTATGGAAAAAGCGGTAAAAGAGATGGGGTATGATCCTGCGACAGATATGGGAGTGACATTGGAGAATCCTTCCGGTGCGGATGCAGGTTTAAAATCATTTCTCACAAATTACATAGCGACTCTGGAAAAGCTGAACGTGGACGCGGGGGATACCGGTAAAGCTCTGATCTCCAACAGCCAGGAACTGCTTCAGAAGGCGAACAGCGCCATGGACACCGTGGACTCCATGGCGAAGTGGACGGACGAGACGGTGCGGGAAGATGTGCAGACTCTTATCACCCAGCTCACGGATCTGATCAGTGCCACGGAGATGACGCTTTCCGCGACACAGGCGGCATTGTCCAGTATCCGCACGACAATGGAGCTGACGGAGGATACCTTATCTTCTTCGCTGACCCTGACGCTGAACGGCCTGACCGGCGTGATGCACAGCGGTGTCGGCATAGCGGACGGCGTGGATATCATGCGGGATGCAAAAAATACTGTGAAGGACGCAGTGGATAATGAACTGGATGAGATAGAGGAGGAGCATAATCTCCTGAATCTGGATGTGACGGAGAGTTTTCCTTCCTTCACTTCGGAGAAAAATGAGTCCCCGAACAGTATCCAGATCATTATGCGGACGGCGGAGATCACCGCGGATGATGATACGGACAATGTGACGGATATCGAGGTGCCCAGAGAGGATGTCGGCATGTGGGGCAGGTTTAAGGCGGTGTTTGTGAATCTCTGGAATAAGATATTGGGGATATTTCAGTAGAGGGATGCAAGGGAGGACGCTCCGGAAAGTGTCTGGGGATGCTTTTCGGGGCTTCGGAGGTAAGTAACTCTAAACTTATCCCCAGACACTTCCCGGAGCTGGCTGTGGATACCGGGACGGTGAGTGGTGGAATCATATAGAGAAAGGGAGTAAATTATGTTTGAAAATATAAAAAATATAGTTAATAGTTCTAAAAAGGGAAAGAAGATAATGGCAGCTGTCATGGCGGCGGGGCTCTTTATGGGGCTTGTGGCAGTGCCTGCGGAGACGGTGCGGGCGGAAGAGGTTCCGTTTGTGGATATTTCAACGAATCTGATATCCCTCAGTCCCCAGGCGGAAGAGGTGACGATGAATGTGGCGGCAAGGAATATGCCGGAGGGGACGGAGCTTGCGTTTTCGGTGGCGGATGGAAATATCTGCAGCGTAGAATGGACGGAGCTCGATTCGAAGGGATATACCAGGCTTTTGTATAAGAGAGGCGCGGCGCTCGGCGAGACTCTGGTTACTGTTTTTGTGAAGGATAATCCGGCGGTCGCAAGCCAGATCATGGTGACAAATAAAGATGCGGCGGACAGCTACGTCTATGAGGGAGACGGAAATCAGAATATCCACGGGCTGAATATGCCGCCGGTTCCCTATGATGTGCATGTGGTGAGCACCGATGCGGACGGGTATTTTGGACTGCTCTATACCAATGCGGCGGGGGAGTCAAAGGTTCTTGTCAATAAGGTTGGCGCTTATGAGGGCAGTACGACGATCGCGAAAGGGACGAACGCCACATCGCTCCAAATTTTAGCCACAGGACATTGGCAGATCGTGATGACGCCGGTGCTGCAGTTTACGACGATGACCCAGTCCGGCGCGGGCAATTTTGTCTCTGGACGTTTTAAGGGGGATGACGGGACCCATGACGTGTACTGTGCAAACTGGGCGGAAAAGGGAAATTATATCGTCTGGCTCTATGATCTCAACGATGATAAAAGGCTGCTTCTCGCCAACGGCGCCGGGACTTACGGGAAGAAAAGGAAGAACGTATATCTGAACGAATCCCACAGCTACTATCTGTCCGTGCAGTCGGAGGGGAACTGGCTGGTGGAGTTCTCGCAGGAGTAAAAATGGGGGCGGCGTTCCTCTATCCTAATAACAGGAAGAATGAGGAACGCTCTTTTTAACCCTATGTTACATATTATGATGATACCGGGGACGAATAAACATTTTTAAAATCTTCGGTTATGCAATTATTGTATATCAATAGCTTGCTTTTATGTAATAACACATGATACTCTTAATAATTGTTATTTTCTCTATCCGCAGTTTTCTCCTTATTCTTCCTCTTTGATAGGCAATTCATGTTTTTCACGAATTTCATCCAGGCATATCTGAATCCGCTCGCTGGGATCTTTATCCATGCTCAGCAGCAGGGAAATATCATCAACACAGGCATTTCTCGCCAATATAGCAGGGTCATAGGACCATACCTCAACCACAGATCCTCCGAAATCTCCAAAATACTGTTCGGTACAAATAGCATCTACCGGAATTTTCGCAGCAGTCTTTTTAGAAACAGCAATGGCGCCATCCTGTTCGTTTACACCGATTATAGATTGCTGTGCCAGCGCCCGTAATCCACTTATGACCTGTTTTTCAACCTGAACCGGTGTTTTCACATATAGGATCCGCTCCACCGGTGATTTCAGACGTTCATATCCCTTTTTTAAAAATTCAGGTTTCCCGTATGCCAGATTGATCCATTTGTGTGTGCCCTCCACATTTTGTGTGACCAAGCCAGAAACAGTAAGATCATTGATAGCTCTCGTACAGGTCGCTTTTGAGAGGGAAAGATTCTTTGCAATCTGCGTCAGGTTTTTAGGCTCTGTACTCCGACCATAGTATAAATGCAAAAAGACAAGCTGTGTTCCTGGAGCCATTTTATCGGCAATAGTCGTTTCCGCCTTAAACTGTTCACGGAAGGAACATCCCCAAAACGGGAGATATACCTGCTGAGACATGGAAACGAAAGGAATGTGATTTTCTATCAAATTCCGCCTCTGCAGTGCAGTTAAATTTTCCAGACCCAGTGCACAGGGAATTGTACAAAGTTCCTGAAACTTTTTTAGCTGCTTCTTTAATGCAGGCAGCCGCCAGGAAAGATCCTTTGGAGTCAAAATGATACATTGGTTTTGTCCCCAGATCAGCAGTTGCGGCGAATACCCATCCCGGATGTAATAAGGCGTATCATCCGCATAACGGTATTCTTTCTCTGTAATATCCGAACCGAATACCGATTTAAGAAAAGATAACATATTCAGGAAACCTCTATTTGTTTCATTGCAATTTACATTGTACCGTTTTGGATGAAACGTGTCAAGTATATATGAAACATTCAAGGACAGAGCATCAGCATTCCATTAAGATAGTATTTCCATAAATGTGCAGTAATATCAGCTTATCTCTGTTTTGTTCATAACTTAACCTCATTTCAGAGCGTCGGAGTATTCTTATACAGCTTTTCAGGGCCTCGGAGGCAAGTAACTCTAAACTTCTGTAAATCCCCAGACACTTTCCGGAACTGGCTGTGGCTGCCGGAAGGGTGTGTGATGCATGGGTTGTCGGCAATTGTATGTGGCAGTTGTGGAGTGATTTTCAACAAAAAGAAGATAATGGCGGCAATATCCATGGGTTGAATATGCCGCCGGTTCTCTATGATGTGCATGTGGTGAGCACCGATGCGGACGGGTATTTCGGGCTGGTCTATACCAATGCGGCGGGGGAGTCAAAGGTCCTTGTCAATAAGGTCGGCGCTTATGAGGGCAGTACGACGATCGCGAAAGGGACGAACGCCACATCGCTCCAGATTCTTGCCACAGGTCACTGGCAGATCGTGATGACGCCGGTGCTGCAGTTTACGACGATGACCCAGTCCGGCGCGGGCAATTTTGTCTCGGGACGCTTCAAGGGGGATGACGGAACCCATGACGTCTACTGTGCAAACTGGACGGAGAAGGTGAATTATATCGTCTGGCTCTATGATCTCAACGATGATACAAGGCTGCTTCTCGTCAACGGCGCCGGGATTTACGGGAAGAAGAGGAAGAATGTATATCTGAACGAATCCCACAGCTATTATCTGTCCGTGCAGTCGGAGGGGAACTGGCTAGTGGAGTTTTCGCAGGAATAAAAATGGGGGACGAACTCCGAAATTTCAGACAACATTATTACAGAGAAAGCGTAAGTGAGAACTAAATACGGCGCGGATGCGGCATTCCTCTGTCCTATAAAAGGGAAAACAGGAACGCCGTCATTTTTGGTCACATAAAAATGTCGGTTTGAATGTCGGTTTATATTGAAATAATGTCGCAAAAATGATATGTTTTAATAGGCATTAGTTTATTTAGAAAGAGGATACCGTATATGAGCCAGTATGTAGAATCTGAAAAAGTCGAATTAAAAGCAAAATACACAGATACGATATGTAAGGAGATTGTGGCGTTTCTTAATGCCGATGGTGGCCAGATTATTTTAGGCGTTGATGATAATGGCAATGTTATTGGCGTTGATAAAATTGATGAAACATTGAGAAAAATATCTGATGTTATCACTATGCAGATAGAACCTAACCCGCAGGAAGAAATTCGAACGGAGCTTAAGTTTGATTCCGGAAAGACGCTCATAATTTTATTCATTTCGAAAGGGACAAGGAATGTCTATTGTCAAAAAAAGTATGGTTTTTCTTCAAACGGATGTGTGATTCGAATCGGCACCACCTGTAAAGAAATGACTGCAGAGCAGATTAGAGTTCGTTATGAGAAGAATTTCTATGATGAAGAATACATGGTAAAGAAAAAAGCATCTCGCACTGACCTTTCGTTTAGAGAACTTAAAATATATTATTCGGAAAAAGGATTCCATGTCGAAGATTCTTCGATAGAGGCGAATTTTAATCTTCGCAATAAAGACGGAGAATATAATCTTTTAGCAGAACTCTTGGCTGATAAAAATAATATTCCATTTATTTTCGTAAAATTTTGTGGTGTTGATAAGGCAGCTATATCTGAGAGAAATGATTACGGGTATGGATGTATCTTGTCGGTTTACGAAAAAATAAAAGCAAGATTGTCTGCAGAAAATATATGTGTTTCTGATACTACAGTTAGGCCAAGAAAGGACAGATATCTTTTTGATTATGATGCTGTAAACGAGGCGGTGATGAATGCGTTGGTCCATAACGATTGGACAATTACAGAGCCACAGATATCTGTCTTTAGTGATCGTATGGAAATTTTATCACATGGGGGACTTCCAAATGGGATGGTAATAGAAGATTTCTATGAAGGAATCAGTCACCCAAGAAACTCAACGCTGATGAGGGTCTTTTTGAATATGGGGCTGACGGAACATACTGGTCACGGTGTTCCGACTATTATAAAAAAATATGGCAAGGAAGTCTTTGAAATCAGAGATAATTATGTAAAGTGTAAGATACCTTATGATAAAAAGGTATTGGAATTAAGCAACAAAAATGTCGGTTTAAATGTCGGTTTGAATGTCGGTTTGAATAAAACGGAAAAAGCTGTTTTGGGATTGCTGATCGAAGATTCGAATAGAACTGGCGATATGATTGCAACAGAGATAGGGGTTACAAAGCGTACTGTTGAGCGTGTGTTTGTTAGTCTTCAGAAAAAAGGGAAAATAGAACGTATAGGATCTAAGCGTGATGGAATATGGATTGTCATTAAATAATTTCGATCATAGTCTAAAGAATTAGGAAAGAAAGTGCCGTGTATGCGACCACTACAAGCAGGGAATATTGAAACCTATTCCGGATGTGATCTGGGCTGACAGCAAGACACAGAAGGATGTGTGTAAGATTCTGGATAATGCGAAGAAGTGTACTAATCAAAATCCGGGATATGAGGATAAGGTGTTTGATGCAGATGGCAAGGTGGGGGATGAGTCGAAGTCAGCGGAGTCCGTGGTAAAGGTACTGTTTCTAATAAAGGGCAGTATCTCTGATATGAATATCAGGATGGGTTGGGAACGGATTATGCAAGGTGCAGTTTATTCTGATCGAGATCTATACTATTGTGGAAGTAAAGTCTGGGAAAGGTGCTTACGCTTGGAGAAGGCTGAAGAGCGTGATTGGATAAGTCTGGATTTTGTAAAGAGAGTTTAATATTGGAGTTTTATATGAAGGGTTCTTTGAGTGTAAAAGTTCAGGGCCCCTTTTTTGTTGCGAAGATATAGGAAATGGTTGCTGAAAAACGAGACAAACGTGGGCTGGTTGCAGAACCTAAAATACTGTTGCAAAATATGACCTAAAAGTTGGAATGATGAAATCGGAATAAAAATGTTGCAAGATTTATACTAAATATTGATAAAATGCAACTGGGAGCGTTATACTGATTACAGTCCGAAGCGGATTTCGGAATTAGAAAGCATAGGAGGTTTCACCATGAGCGAACAGGTACAGAAAGATTTTTTGAGAAAAAGAATGATAGAATTGCGTGAAAAGAACCATAAATCGCAGTCAGATATGGCGGATATTCTTCACTGCAATAAATCAACTCTTTCCAGAGTGGAAAAGGTTGGTGATTCAACAAGTTATAAGAATGTCCTAAACTATGCTGAAATGTATTGCAATTCCCTAGGGCTTACGGATGAGCAGAAGAAGCTTTTTCTGCGTGGAGAAAAGGTTGTTGTCGCAGACACTTCCGCATTGCTCAAAAATGTTCAGCTCATTGATGAATTGAGCAAAGAGTATAGCAGGGTTGTTGTCCCTCAGATCGTAATTGATGAACTGGATAATATAAAGGACAGAAACATGAATAACCTTGCCGCTAAGGCATGGCAGATATTAAAGAGCATTGGTGATAATCCGAATGTTATTGTTATGGATTATGGGGGCGAAGAAGATGATGGCAACAACGATAGTAAAATTGTGGCTGTTGCCAGAAAAGCAGCCGAGGAATTTAATTGCCAGGTAGAGGTTATTACTAATGATGCCGGGTTTGCCGCCAGACTGAGCGGAGACACAACGGTTCGCTCTTTATATCTGGAGAATTATTTTGTAACAAAACAGGACCTGATGGATGTTGACAGTCTTAAGAGGATAAACGACTATTATGCTGACAGCTATGATGATATCGAAGAAAGGCTGGAAGTGAGTATTCCTAACCGAAAAGATATTAACGCTTATCTTTCCAATGGATATACCCTTATCATTTCTGTTGTAAGAAGTAAGCATATGCCGATGAATCAGCGCAAGGAAAAGATCAGATGGCTTATTGCCCATGGAGCAGATGTAAACCGGAGAGATTGCGGCAAATACTATTTTCCGCCACTTTCACATTCCATTCAGAATAACGATTTTGAAATGTTCCAGTTCCTGCTCCATGATTGCAATGCTAATCCCAATATTGGCAGCAGAAACCCCCATGATGCGGGCAAGATAAGGCAGAAAAATGATGGGAATATGCCTCTGATGATAGCTGCGTGGGATAACAGAATCCAGTATGTCAGGGAATTGTGCGCAGACGAGAGGACAAGCCTTAACCAACAGGACGGAAATGGTTTTACGGCGCTTATCAAGGCGTGCTATTGGGGATGGCTTGAATGCAGGGACATTATCATCGAAGCAGGCGCAGATCAAAAGATTGTCGACCGTGATGGATATACTGCAGAAGATCGGTACCATGAGTTCCTGGAAACAGGGCGGAGAAAGAATGCCAACTTTAAGAAGAAGCAAAACTGGGGAGGACAGCAGAGAAGATCATGATAGACAGGATATGTATATCAATCAATAATCGATGCAATCTTGCCTGCCGATACTGCCATTTTCACGAAAAGGGTAAAATGGAAGCGGCAGATATGAATGTTTTTGAAATCCTTGATAATGTGAAAAGGTATGCCGGCGAAAAGTTTAAGATAGGCTTTGTTGGAAATGGGGAGTGTTTTTTAGACTGGCCGCTGCTCAAATCTTATATTGCATATCTGGAAGACTCTCCCAATATAAGCGCATATACCATAACAAACGGAACTGTAAAGCTTCCGGATGATGAATGGAGATTTCTGGAGAATCACAGGATAAATGTGGGATTTTCTTTAGATGGATATAAAGAACTGCATAACCTGAATCGTTGTGATTCGTTTGATAAGACAATGGAGACTGTGGAGTATTACAGGCAGGTTACAGGTCATTATCCTACATTCAATGCCACAGTAGGAAGAGAGAGTTTAGAAAACGGAGATCGAGTCATAGCATTTTTTAAGCCGTTTGGTACCAGAGTAACTTTTTCACGGATGATAGGCAGGTATGGGATAACACTACAGGAATACAGGGATTTTCTGGCTAAGGCGGAAAAGAAAATACCAGTAAGGCATGGAGGAAAAGACTGTACCATGTATGGCGGGCAGTGCGGTTCGGGAGTCAACAATTATTTTTTTGCGAATGGCAAGGTGTATTACTGTGGGAATTGTATTGACCTTCCGCCTATTGGATCAAGCAGTACATCTTTTGAGAAACTGGAAAAGATTTCATTGGATTTTGACCGAAATTACTGTTATAAGGAGTCCGTATGCGGATAGGATTGTATGGAATGCCCACGGCGGGGAAAACCCACATTTTAGACCGGATTGATTTTATGGAGGTTGTAGTTGGCAGCTGGCTTCTACGAGAATATGATCCGGATTTTGATACTCGCGATGAGGTAGGAAGAGAACAAGACAGAAGAGCAGTCGCCCAATTAATGACGGAGAAGGAAACTTTTATTATGGATGGGCACTACGCTTTTGGTGATGAAATTGCTTTTACAGAAGATGATGGGGAGATGTATGATGTGTTTTTATATTTGTATATTTCTCCCGAAATTATAAAAGATCGGATGGCTGCTTCTGAAAAAAATCGCAAGTATTTGAAATATAATATTGCTGAATGGCAGAGCATGGAAATCGCAGGGCTGAGAAAGTATTGCCAGGATAACGGTAAAGATTTTTATGTGCTTGATAATCCGCCTGATAACTGTTTTGAAGATGTTTCCGGTATCATCGGGTTTATCAGGGGAATCGCAAGTGGTTATAGCTGTGCGTCCTATGCCAAAGAATGTGCGGATCATATCATCAAAAAAAGCAGATCTGATACCATTGTGCTTTTGGATGGAGATAAAACGCTCACGATAGAAGATAGCAGCGGAACAGTTTTCGGATATAAAACACATTTGTATGACGGAAACTTTTATACCGGCTATCAGGCGTGGAAGCAGAATGAGGAATTTAAACAGTATTCATTTGATGATCTTAATGAAATGCCGGTTCATTTCAATGAAACGGTTAAGAATGCGATTACCAAGGATACCTTTATTCTGACATCCGGGCATGAGAGGATATGGAGATTTATTGCAAAACAGCTGGGGCTGGATTTTTTCTATGGGGTACAGATGTCTGCTGAGACAAAGTTTTTCATCACAAAACATCTTCAGGAGGCGGGAAAACGTGTTATTGCGTATGGGGATGGAATGAATGATTATTTTATGCTCAGACAGGCTGATGAAGGATATCTTATTGCAAAGCGAGATGGAACGATCAGTAGGTCATTAAAGGGAAGAGACACGGAGGGCTTGATTATTGTTTGAATTAGAAAAAACAGAAGAGATAAACGATCTTATTGCCATAACGAGATCCGATTCTGGGATTTCAGGACCTGAACTGGCTAATGCTCACATTAAGCTGGGAATGGCTATGGGCAGCCAGATAAAAGGGTTTACCTCGGAAGATACAACAATCGTTGCAATGCTGAGAGGCGGTATCTTCTTTGCTGAGGGTATGTATTTTGCTATGGGGTGTAAATTTCAAACATATGACCCTAAGCATGAACAGTTTGTAAGACCGGAAACCAAGAATGTTATTCTTGTCGACTCCGTCATAAATACGGGAAAGACGCTTTTAGAAATACTGGATTCAAATATGCAGGTGGCCTGTTGTGTGATAAACGAGAAGGTTGTGCCGATGTTCGGTGACTTCCTATATACAGTGAGGGTATCGAAGAACTCATTTGTTGGAGAGAATGTAAAGAAGCAGGTGGGCAAAGTTGGTCCGGATACCACGATGCGATTGTTTAATCAGCTATAATACTAATAAAACTGATAGATATTTGACCAGGTCGAGAGTGCAGGCCTGGTCTTTTTTATTTGAAAGTTGCAAAAAAGTCTGAACAGTTGCAGAAATGGTTTGGTGTTGCATGGTAGTTGCGTGGTAATTACAAAAGTTGCATAAATTAGATTGTATAAACACATAATTGCAACATAGATATACGGGTTGCATTATGCGAAAAATATATAGACAAAAACGCAACTGATAAATTATACTGATATTACAAAGAAACGGAAATCACATACCAGCAAAGGAGGAAGAGAACATGAAGGCAAATCGAGTAAATGAAATGATGGCAACCATGAAGTCCTTTTCTAAGGATAAGTACCAGAAGGATGAATTGCTTGCAGAGATGTTTGCGCTTCAGCAGGAAATCGTGGGTCTTACCTTTAATGGTGAGCACGCATCTACGGCAGATCTGAAGATATGGGATGTTGAAAGGCACCTTGAACAGCTCAATCAGGATTGTGGGAACGTGGCAGATGACGAACTGCAGAGATTCAAAGAAGGATCAAAAACGTTCTGCAGTCTGATCAAAGCGGAGATTTCCGGGAACAGAGGCGAGACTAAAGCTTTTAGAACACTTCAGTATATTCATTCCAAGAATATTATTCTGAAGAATGTGGAGTTTAGTGATGGCGACCGCCGTACAGAACTGGACGCGGTAGTAGTTACCCCTGGTGTAGTTACGATAGTTGAGGTAAAAAACACAGCAAAGAATATCTTTATAGATGAGAATGGAGATTATTACCGGACCGGCGAATATCTCCGATGGGATTGCAACATTGCCGAGAAGATGACTTTTAAGGAAGAACTGCTTAAGAAGATGCTGACGGATGGTGGAATTGATAATATCCAGATCAGGAGTATAGTCGTATTTACGGACAATAGAATCGAGGTTCAGAACAAGTATTCCAGAATCAGGACCTGTTTCGTAAGCCAACTGGCATACATCATTGATGGATTTAAGAGTGGTATCTATATGAGCGAAGAAGAAATGGAACATATTGAAGGACTCATCAGGGAAGCAGAGTGCAAAAAAGCATATCCGTTTGAGTTTGATGTAGCTCAGTATAAAATAGATTTCGCAACGTTAATTGCGATCCTTGAAGAAGCTTCAGCGAAGGCAGAAGAGCCAGAATATGAACAGGAGGTGGTTAACGAAAGGAAGCGTGTATGGACTATACTGAAAAATGCTGTTACATCCAGATATGCGGCTTATGCAGGAAGTGCTGTGGCGGCAGCGGCAGTCACATTCATATCTACTATGGCTGTTAGTGCAATCAGAAAAGGGGGTGTCATAAGATGAGCGATGCTGCAAAGGGAATGATTTTGGTTCTGATGATTTTGTATATTGTTTCCCCGATTGATGCCTGTCCGGGACCGATAGATGATTTAATTGTTTTGTTCATCGGGCTGGCAGCGCAAAAAATGGTAGCAGAAATAGAAGATTAAAAGGAGAGACGCACATGGATACTTGTGAATGCTGTGGAAGATCATTAAGAGGTGGGGGACTGACGCTCCCTTGGGAGGATGGAGATAATGCATATGTATTAACTTGTCCACATTGCGGTACTGAAAATATCCAGTATTGATATAAAAAAGATGATGATTAAAAGCAATTGAACTATGATAAATCGGTATTTTAAAGAAGGGTAATCGCATGATCAATGTCACAACAGAGCACTTATCGAGAACAATATTTACACAAGGAGTTTTTTCTGGGATTAGAGTTGTAATGAGTTTGTTCATGGCAAAGAATTATGCACCGTTTTTTGAATATACAATGCAACAAATGGAAAATTGCGGTACACTTATAAGATGAAAACCTCTTCCATATAATAGCTGGGAGGCGGATGCAAAAGAGGTGGGACATGGAGAAAAAACTGCAGTTGGTGAGAGAGGCAAAGCAGGGAAGCGCGGAAGCTTTTGCCGAGTTGTACAGAGAAATTTATCAGAATTTATACCGGTTTGCGTTGTATATGCTGGGAAATCCTGCGGACGCGGAGGATGCGGTCAGCGATACGGTGACGGATGCCTGGGTGACGATAGGAAAGCTTCGGAGCGAGGAGGCTTTTGAGGGCTGGGTATTTCGGATACTGTCCAATAAGTGCAGGCGGAAACGAAAAGAGTATGTGAACAAACCGGTGGAGTGGAAAGAAGAGATCGGGGATATGTCGGGCGCGGACGATATGGTGGAGAATTATCATCTGCGCAGGGTATTTGGCGAGCTGGATGAGGAGGATCGGATGATCATCGGTATGCATGTATTCGGCGGTTATACCAGCAGGGAGATTTCCGAGATAACAGGTATGAACGCGAATACGGTCAGATCAAGGGAGAGCCGCGCCCTGAAAAAGATGGCGGAAAAACTGGAAGGACGGGAGGTGCTGGTATGACGGAACAGGAAATGTTAGAGAGAATAAGGCAGTCGGCGGAAGCTTTTGAAGTACCGGAGAGCCTTTCGCCCGAAAGCATTCTGGAGAAGTGCCGGGGACTGGAACAGGAAAAACCGGCAGGGGGAGGAAAGGGCGGAAAAAAGTTCCGTATCGGAAAGCCGAAACTGATCGCCGGACTTTCCGCGGCGGCGGTTTTTACTATCTGCTGTATCTCCCTGAAGAACATGGGCGGGATTGAGCTGGGAACATCCAGTGGATCAAAGGGGAGCTCCGCAGCAATGGATATGGCAGTGGCGACAGAGGCGGGAGTTGTCCAGGAAGAGAGCGCAGCACTGGAAGCAGGGATAGCAGAAGGTACGGAAGAATGCGCAATGCCGGAAGAAGCGGCGGAAGAGTTTGATGAATCGGTATTGCAGGAAGCGGATGCCGGGGCAGGAGGGGAAGCAAAGCAGATCGAGCGGAAGGATGCCGGGGATCTCTATACGCTGGCGGAAAGTTACGACGCGGTCTATGACCGTCTGGAAGAAATAGTGGCGAATCAGAACGATTGGGCGATGAACGGCGCTATGGAGGAGGGCATGGCAGCCGGTGCGGCAATGGATGCCGGTGCGGATTTTGCAGTGGCAGAGAATGCACAAAGCAGAGGCCCTGTTCAGGATCTGCAGAAAGAAGAAGAAAAATTTTCGGCGGAAAAGGAGGAATTTTCCAGGACAAATGTGCAGACCTTCGGTATCGACGAGAGTGATATTGTAAAAACGGATGGGGAATACATTTATCTGCTCAGGGACAGTTCTGTCAGCATTGTTTCTGCAAAGGATGGAGAGATGAAGCAGGTGGGTGAACTGGAGGCGTACACAGGGAGCGGTGCTGCGAATATCTGTGCCATGTATGTGGACGGAGACCTCCTGATCCTGATGGCGCAGGAGAGCGAAACCAGTCTGGAGGAGACGGAGGGTGATGAAGCATTCGACTATGCGATGAAATATATCGACACCGATGTGGTAACATCCGTCATCACCTATGATATCAGCGACAGGAAAAATCCTGTTCTGGCAGGAAAGACGACACAGGACGGCGCTTATGTCACCTCCAGAAAGGACGGCAGTATCTTATATCTGTTCACCGATAAATATCTGATGGAGGATTACGGGAAAGGACCGGAGGGGGTGATCCCGGAGGTGAATGCCAGAAAGATCGCCGAGGACTGTATCTATCTCGGGGACCGCGGGGAGAGGGCGCTCATCATTTCCTCTCTATCTGTGAACAGGCCGGAGACAGTCAGGGATAGCGTGATGATACTGGATAACGGTTCCGAGATCTATATGGGGGAGGATTCGCTGTATCTGTACCGCAGCAATTATAACGGCGTCGGGGAGGCCACGGAGATCGCGAAATTTTCACTGAAAGGCGGCTATTTAAACGGCGAGGCGGCGGCATCTGTCAGGGGCAGCGTGCGGGATACCTTCGCCATCAACGAAAAGAATAATAAACTTCGCGTGCTGACCACGGATACTTCCGGAAACGAGTGGGAAAACTGTCTGTTCCTGCTGGATGAAAATCTGAAAGTGACAGGGAAACTGAACCATATCGCGGTGGGAGAGACGATCTACGCGGCAAGATATCTGGGGGATATGGCATATTTCATCACCTACCGGAACACGGACCCGCTCTTTGCGGCTGATCTGTCGGATGAGAAGAAGCCGAAACTGGTGGGCGAGTTGGAGATCACGGGATTTTCCGAATACCTGCATTTCTGGGGCGACGATAAACTGCTGGGGCTGGGATACGAGACAGACCCGGAGAGCGGGGCACAGGAAGGTTTAAAGCTGGTAATGTTTGACATGTCCGATCCGGCCGCGCTGAAGACGCTCGGCAGTAAGGTCCTGGACAAAGTGAGCTACAGTCCTGCGCTGTATGACTATAAAGCGGTATTGGCTGACCCGGAGGAAAATCTGATCGGTTTTGTGACGGAATCTTACAACCGAGGCGTGAAGAGGACGTATGAGCTGTACCGGTGGAACGGGAGCGGGTTTGAGAAGATCCTTTCGGAAAAGCTGGACGACGGGTATGAGGGAGAAAATTACCGGGGGCTTTATGTGGGAGAGCGCTTCTATATCGCGCATCCGGAGGTGGTGCGGTATTATGACAGAGCGGATTATAAGCTGAAGCAGAAGCTGGAGATGGAATGACCGGGACGGATGCGGTTAGTGTCTGCTGTCTGAATACAAAACCGGGAACACATGCAACAGATAAGTGAGAGTAAAGCAGTTATTAAAAAAATGCACCTGCATATTCCGTGATCGGATCGTATGCAGGTGCATTTCAGGTTAAAATTCAGATGTGAGGTAAATTCGTCTGTTCATTGAATCAAAAATGTTAGTTCTTATAGAAATCCTCCAGATATTCCACCCGCGCATTCATGTTGAGCATCATGAGATCCAGAATGGTGAGGGCTGCCATGGACTGTACCACGACAACGGCCCTAGGCACGATCACGGGATCATGCCGTCCCTGGATCTGGATCGTCACATTTTCCCCGTCCCGGTTCACCGTTTCCTGAGGCTGGAAGATGGAGGGAGTGGGTTTGATATGGGCTTTGAAGAACAGCTCGCTCCCGTCGGACATTCCCCCTAAGGTACCGCCGCTGTGGTTTGTTTTTTTGCGGACGGAGCCGTTTTCCGTGTAGAAAGCATCGTTATTCTGAGAGCCTTTGCTTTTTGCAGCGAGAATGCCGTCCCCCATCTCAAAGGCTTTGACAGCGCCGATGGAGAGCATGGCTTTTGCGAGGGAGGCGTCCAGTTTTTCAAAGACGGGTTCCCCGATACCGGCAGGAAGCCCCGTGACGCGGCAGGCGATCACACCGCCGGAGGAATCCTTTGCCATCTGGCATTCCTTCAGATAGCTTTCCGCCCTGGCGGAGGCTTCCGCATCCGGCATACAGGTGGGGGTGGTAAAGATCGCCGATTCATCGAAACGGCTATGGTCTATGGAAACAGGGCCGATGGCTTCCGTGTAGGCGCAGACCGAGACGCCGAGCCGGGATAAGAGTTTCAGGGCAACGGCGCCTGCCGCCACGCGCCCTGCGGTCTCCCTGCCGGAAGAGCGTCCGCCGCCGCGGTAGTCTCTGAAACCGTATTTGGCATCAAAAGGATAGTCCGCATGCCCCGGCCTGTAACAGGACGCGATCTGGGAATAGTCCGAGGATTTCTGGGAAGTGTTGCGGATCATCAGGGAAATGGGGGTGCCCGTGGTCTTTCCCTCAAAGATGCCGCTTAAGATCTCCACCTGGTCACTCTCTTTCCGGGGAGTGGAAATGGAGGTTTGGCCGGGTTTTCTCCGGTCCAGATAGATCTGGATATCTTCCTCTGAAAGCGGAAGTCCTGCGGGACAGCCGTCGATGACAACGCCCAAGGCCTTGCCGTGGGATTCGCCCCAGGTGCTTATTTTAAAGATGGTGCCGTATGTTGAACCTGCCATAATGAATGTCTCCTTTTTTTCAATATTTATAAGTATAATAAAATTCTGTAAAAAAAACAATGCAATATCGGAAAATATGTGTTATACTAGGGAACACGGATCAAGGAAATACATATGGGAAAAAAAGATGAATGAATCCTGGAAGGAAAAGGTAATACTCGGGGCCAGGAAAAAAATACGGAAATATCCTTATTTTAAGGGGATCATTACGTTATGGCTCACGGTTCTGCTCCTTGTATTTTATATGGGTAAGGGATTGGCTTCCAACACGAAGAAGCTGATCTCGCTGGCGGTGCTTCTGGTGTTTTTTACCATTAGCTGTAGTTTTTGTGCGCCCATGTTTCAGGGAAACGGAGAGATAGAACAGCAGGTGTTTACGGAACACCTGGAGACCGAGGTGATCACGCTGGCCACGGAATCGAAGGCGGCGGAAGCGGAAAAGAACGTGGAAAAAGAAGAAATCCTGCCGGCGGAAGGAGGGACGGAGGAGATCGTCAATCCGGAAGCGGAAGCAGGGGATGATATCGATAATTATTCTGCGGATGAGATTCTGGCAAACTATGATCCGGAAGAACTGGAACTGCCGGTGGAGGAGGCCGGAGCGGTCTCAGCGGATGACTGGAATCTGCTGCTTGTCAACAACAGGCATCCGATCCCGGAGGATTATGAGTTTACATTGGGGACGATCAAGGGGAGCCTGCAGTGCGACGAGCGGATCATACCGGAATTTATGAGTATGCTGCAGGCTGCAAAAAAGGACGGGATCACACTGGAAGTCTGCTCTCCGTACCGCACTCTTGAAAGGCAGGAATTATTATTTGACCGGAAGATCGAGCGGTATATGAAGAGGGGAATGTCCTATATGGATGCTTATAAGCTTTCTGCGCGGGTGGTAAATGTGCCGGGGACCAGCGAGCATCAGATAGGACTTGCGCTGGATATCTACACCGATTCCTACAAATCGCTGGACGAGGGATTCGGGGAGACGGCAGCGGGGATCTGGCTGAGAGAGAACTGCGGTGAGTACGGGTTTATCCTGCGCTATCCGAAGGGAAAAGAATACATAACAGGCATTGAGTATGAGCCCTGGCATTTCCGGTATGTGGGCAGAGCGGCGGCGCAGGAGATCATGTCGCAGGGGCTGACGCTGGAGGAGTATGTGGAGAGCCTGTAGAAGGTGATTTTATTTCCGCGGGCAAGATGCCATGGCTGCGGCGGGATTATTGACTAAGGTAATGTCGGGAGATAAGGAAGCCTGGCATGGAGGATGTATGTACAAAATATTAAAGAAGGAAGGCAGGGCAAAGCGTGCGGAACTGACGACGGTACACGGCGTGGTGCAGACCCCTGTCTTTATGAATGTAGGGACGGCGGCAGCCATTAAGGGGGCTGTCGCCACATCCGATCTGGAGGAGATCGGGACACAGGTGGAACTTTCCAACACCTATCATCTGCATGTGAGGCCGGGTGACGAGCTGATAAAGTCCGTGGGCGGCCTGCATAAGTTCATGTCGTGGGAGAGGCCGATCCTGACGGATTCCGGCGGATTTCAGGTGTTTTCTCTGGCGAAGCTGAGGAAGATCACGGAGGAGGGGGTGGCGTTCCACTCCCATATCGACGGCAGGAAGATCTTTATGGGGCCGGAGGAGAGCATACAGATCCAGTCCAATCTGGGGTCCACCATAGCGATGGCTTTTGACGAGTGTCCTTCCAGCAAGGCGGACAGGCTCTACGTGCAGAATTCCGTGGACCGGACGACAAGGTGGCTTGTGCGCTGCCAGAAAAAGATGCGGGAGTTAAACGGACAGGAGGGGACGATCAATCCTGCCCAGCTTCTGTTCGGCATCAACCAGGGGGCTGTTTTTGATGATATCCGGATCGAGCATGCGAAGCGGATCTCGGAGCTTGATCTGGACGGCTATGCGGTGGGCGGCCTTGCGGTGGGGGAGACCCATGAGGAGATGTACCATATTCTGGAGGAGACGGTGCCCTATCTGCCGGATAATAAGCCTGTTTACCTGATGGGCGTGGGGACGCCGGCGAATATTCTGGAAGCGGTGGAGCGGGGGGTAGATTTTTTCGACTGTGTTTATCCATCCAGAAACGGCAGGCACGGGCATCTGTACACGAATTTCGGGAAGATCAACCTGTTTAACCAGAAATATGAAAGGGATATGCGCCCTATCGAGGAGGGCTGCGGGTGCCCTACCTGCAGGCGTTATTCCAGAGCTTATATCCGGCATCTCCTGAAAGCGAAGGAAATGCTGGGCATGCGGCTCTGTGTGCTGCACAACCTGTATTTTTATAATACCATGATGACGGAGATCAGGGATGCGCTGGATGCGGGGAGATTCGCGGCTTATAAGAAGGAAAAGCTGGAGCGGATGGCACAGGGGCAAACGGAAAACAAGTAGAAGAAGAGGGGGCGGAGGAGCCGGTGATCTGCAGTGAAAATCCGGGAAAAGAATAAAGACTGTAAAAATAGGGCTTGTTTTAAAGTCAAAACTTGTGTATGATAGTTAAACAGGCTTTGTTCCTGTGGCAACAGGCTGCGGTGTGTGCTGCGGCATGGAAAGAACAGATAAGCGCAGGGGTATGCGCGGAAACGAGGATGAAAGAATGTTAAGTTTATTGACGGCTGATGCTGCCCAGGGCGGCGGTATGATCATGATCATTTATCTGGTACTCATTGTCGGATTTTTCTATTTCTTCCTGATGAGGCCCCAGAAAAAGGAACAGAAAAGGGTGGCAGGCATGTTGGCGGCTTTAGAGATCGGCGATGTGGTATGCACGACGAGCGGCTTTTACGGGGTAGTGATCGATATCACGGACGATACGGTGATCGTGGAGTTCGGCAACAATAAAAACTGCCGTATTCCGATGAAAAAAGAAGCGATTTCGGAAGTGGAGAAAGCGGAAGGTTGAGAAAACGGGAATAAGGCGCTGCGGCGTCTTATTTTTTTGCATTGCATGGTTCTTACGCTTCTGCTAAAATAGGGAAAAGAAGAAAGCGGAAATAAAACAGACGGAGGAAAAAGAAAATGAACTGTAAAATCACCTGTATACCCGGCGACGGGATCGGACCGGAAATTGTGGCGGAGGCAAAGAAAGTGCTGCGGAAAGTGGCGGAGATATACGGCCATGAGATGAACTTTCAGGATGTGCTGATGGGCGGGGCGTCCATCGACGTGCACGGGATACCCCTGACGGATGAGACGATAGAGAACTGTAAGGCGGCGGATGCGGTGCTGATGGGTTCCATCGGCGGCAATACATCCACCTCACCCTGGTATCAGCTCCCTCCTGAAAAGCGGCCGGAGGCAGGGCTTTTAAAGCTGCGGAAATCCCTGAATTTATTTGCGAACCTGCGCCCTGCCTATCTGTATGAGGAGCTGGCCGGGGCGTGTCCGCTGAAGGAGGAGATCAGCGCGGCGGGCTTTGATATGATGATCATGCGGGAGCTGACCGGCGGGCTTTACTTTGGCGAGAGAAAGACCGTGGAGGAAAACGGCATCCGGAAAGCCATCGACACGCTGACCTACGATGAGACGGAGATCAGGAGGATCGCCGTTAAAGGTTTTGATATTGCACGGAAAAGAAGGAAAAAAGTGACTTCAGTGGACAAGGCGAACGTGCTGGATTCCTCCAGATTGTGGAGAGCCGTTGTGAACGAGGTGGCGAAGGATTATCCGGATGTGGAACTGGAGCATATGCTGGTGGACAACTGCGCGATGCAGCTTGTGAAGGATCCGGCGCAGTTTGACGTGATCCTGACTGAGAATATGTTCGGGGATATCCTGTCGGATGAGGCCAGCATGGTGACGGGTTCCATCGGTATGCTTTCCTCCGCCAGCTTAAATGACAGCAAGTTCGGGCTGTATGAGCCGAGCCACGGTTCCGCGCCGGATATCGCCGGGACGGGAAAGGCAAACCCGATCGCTACGATTCTGTCCGCATCCATGATGCTGCGCTACAGCTTTGACCTGGACAAGGAGGCGGACGCCATCGACGCTGCGGTACAGCAGGTGCTGAAAGACGGTTTCAGGACCGTGGACATCATGTCGGAAGGATGCACACAGGTGAACTGCGCGGAGATGGGGGATAAGATTGCGGAGAGGATTCATTAAGACCTGCTGAGGGCAGTGGGAAGGAAAGCAGTGCGTAGATATGGAATATATCGAAGAGACAGAAGAGGGACAGGATTTTATCAGAATAGCAAGGCCGGAGGATGCGGAGGCTCTTTTGGACATATATGCGCCTTATGTGAAGGAGACGGCCATCACCTTCGAATATGAGGTGCCTTCTGTGGAGGAGTTTCGGAAAAGAATAGAATCTATACTGAAAAAATATCCCTACCTGCTGGCGGAACAGGACGGAAAGATCACAGGTTATGCATATGCGGGCGTTTTCAATGAAAGGCCTGCCGCCGACTGGGCGGTGGAGACAGCTATCTATGTGGAGAATGGCAGCCGCA
>ERZ808028.457-NODE-457-length-34761-cov-5.764935_pt1 | contig 34761 bp, 27 predicted proteins | sample MGYA00380184_ERZ808028 | MGnify/ENA primary metagenome ERZ808028 (study PRJEB31490, sample SAMN06133397) | mouse gut metagenome | isolation source: J8_1 | host: mice | place: China: Chengdu | collected 2015-05 ...
AAAACGGGGCGAGAAGTTAAAGCTTGAATCAGCAAAGGAGGAAAACGACCTGGTGGACGGGGGACTTCGCTATGATCTGACAGTACCCCTTGCCCGTTATTATTCCAACCATGCCAATGAGCTGCCCTCCCCTTTTAAGGCTCTCCAGATTGGAAATGTGTGGCGTGCCGACCGTCCCCAGAAGGGGCGGTTCCGCCAGTTTATGCAATGTGATATCGACATTCTTGGGGAAGCCTCTAACTTGGCGGAGATTGAGCTGATTCTTGCCACTACGGCAATGCTTGGGAAACTGGATTTTCAGAATTTTACGGTTTGTATCAATGACCGCAATATTTTAAAAGCTATGGCAAAGTACAGTGGTTTTAAAGAGGAAGACTATGACGAGGTATTTATTATCCTGGATAAGATGGATAAAATCGGCGCCCAAGGGGTTGCGTCAGAGCTTCAGGAGATGGGGTATGACAAGGAGAAGACGGATGCTTATCTTAAGCTTTTCGGGGAAGTGACTCCGGATGTAGAGGGAATCCGTTACTTAAAAGGTAAGCTTGGAGACTGTCTGCCGGATAAGACGGCGGATGGGATGGAGATGATTATTTCAAGCGTGGAGGCCGCTAAGGAATGTGAGTTTAAGATTAGCTTCGACCCAACGCTGGTTCGGGGACAGTCCTACTATACAGGAACCATTTTTGAGGTGCGTATGGATGATTTCGGCGGTTCTGTAGCAGGAGGGGGACGCTATGACCGGATGATTGGTAAGTTTACCGGACAGGACACGCCGGCATGCGGGTTCTCTATTGGTTTTGAACGGATTGTCATGCTGCTTCTGGAAAATGGATATGAGGCGCCAAAGCAAGGGTTAAAGAAGGCCTATCTGCTGGATAAAAAGATGCCAAGAGAAGGGCTTCTTAAGATTCTTGCCCTTGCGAGGGCAGACCGAGAAGCAGGGGGTCAGGTGTTGATTGTGAATATGAAGAAGAATAAGAAATTTCAGAAGGAGCAGCTTTTAGAGGAAGGATACCAGGAGATTGTCGATTGTTTTGAGGATTCTTACGACAAGTTATAAACGATTTCACAAAAAAAGGAGATAAAATATGGCAGAGTCAATGCAGGGATTAAAGAGAACCCACAGGTGTGCAGAATTGTCCGCCGCTAATGTGGGGGAGACAGTAACCATTATGGGATGGGTGCAGAAGAACCGGAATAAGGGCGGTTTGGTGTTCGTGGATGTGAGGGACCGCTCCGGAATCATCCAGGTGGTGTTTGAGGAAGGAAAGTCGGACGCAGAGTTAATCGAGAAGGCGGCGAAGCTTCGGGCCGAGTTTGTGGTTGCTATTGTAGGACGGGTTGAAAAGCGTTCCGGCGCAGGCAATGAGAAGCTGGCCACAGGAGAGATTGAGGTGATTCCAGAGCAGATGCGGATTCTGTCTGAATCCGAGACACCGCCCTTTCCGATTGAGGAGAACTCTAAGACCAAGGAGGAGGTGCGCCTGAAATACAGGTATCTGGACTTAAGAAGACCGGATCTTCAGAGAAATCTGATGATGCGAAGCCGCGTTGCCACTCTTACCCGTCAGTTTCTGTCGGAAGAAGGCTTCTGCGAGATTGAGACGCCGGTTTTGATTGGAAGCACACCAGAGGGTGCCAGGGATTATCTGGTGCCAAGCCGTATCCATCAGGGGAATTTCTATGCGCTGCCTCAGTCGCCTCAGCTTTTTAAACAGCTTTTAATGTGCGCAGGGTATGACCGCTATTTTCAAATTGCTAAATGCTTCCGTGACGAGGACTTAAGGGCTGACCGTCAGCCGGAGTTTACCCAGATTGACATGGAGTTGTCTTTTGTGGATGTGGACGACGTGATTGAGATTAATGAGAGACTGTTGGCGAAGCTGTTTAAAGAGGTTCTGGATATTGAGGTAACGCTTCCTATTCCGAGGATGACCTGGCAGGAGGCCATGGACCGCTTTGGCTCTGATAAGCCGGATATTCGTTTTGGAATGGAGCTTCATGATGTGACAGAGGTTGTGAAGGACTGTGAGTTCGCGGTTTTTAAAGGCGCCATTGAAAACGGTGGTTCTGTTCGTGGGATTAACGCCAAAGGGCAGGGAAGCATGCCCCGCAAGAAGATTGACAAGCTGGTGTCCTTTGCCAAGGATTACGGTGCAAAAGGGCTTGCCTATATTGCTGTCCAGGAGGATGGAACGGCAAAGTCATCTTTTTCAAAGTTCATGAAGGATGAGGAGATGTCTGCCCTGATGACAGCCATGGGCGCAGACAAAGGGGATCTTCTTTTGTTCGCGGCAGATAAAAATACGGTTGTATGGGACGTCTTAGGCGCCCTTCGTTTAGAGCTTGCCCGTCAGATGGAGCTGCTTGATAAGAGTGAGTATAAATTCCTGTGGGTGACAGAGTTCCCGCTTTTAGAGTGGAATGAAGAACAGAATAGGTACACGGCGAAGCACCATCCTTTTACCATGCCTATGGAGGAGGACCTTGTATATATCGACAGTGAGCCTGGCCGAGTGCGGGCGAAGGCATATGATATCGTGCTGAACGGCAATGAGATTGGCGGAGGAAGCGTGAGAATCTTTAATCCAGAGATTCAGAGCAAGATGTTTGAGGTGCTTGGGTTTACGCCAGAGCAGGCCAATGAGCAGTTCGGTTTCCTTCTGACAGCCTTTAAGTATGGCGTGCCGCCTCACGCGGGACTGGCCTATGGGCTTGACAGGCTGGTAATGCTGATGGCGAAGGAGGACAGTATCAGGGATGTAATTGCATTCCCGAAGGTGAAGGATGCGTCGGATTTGATGACAGAGGCGCCGACGGCTGTGGATAAAAAGCAGCTTGAGGAACTGGGGCTTTCGATTGTGAGAGAGAAGGTTAAGCAGGAATAAATAGGTTAAATCGGATAGGGAGAAATCCAAACGAACAGAATGTTTGACTGTCTTGCCCTTTACTTTTCCACAAAGGAACCTTTACTTTTCGGTTTTTTAGGGTATAATAAGTAAAGGAAGAAGGTGAATGCTATGATTTCATATTCCGGTCTGCTGCAAAAACTGGATGAAAAAGGTTTGACGAAAACTGCACTGGCTAAGGAGCTTGGTATTTCCTCCCGTACCGTGGCAAAAATCGGACGGAGAGAGAAAATTGCCGATTATGTTCTTGAAAAAATGGCTGCTTTTTTCGGTTGTCCTGCTGATGAACTATGCCAGTCCATTTCGGATAACAGTTTGCTCCAAACGCTAAGAGATGAGAAAAACATCCGTATGTCAGGGGGGTTGTACCATGAACTTCAAGTACGGATGACCTATAACTCCAACCACATAGAGGGCAGCAAACTCAGTGAAGATCAGACTAGGCTGATATTTGAGACAAACACAATAGACATCGGAGAAGGAATCCCTGTTGATGACATTATCGAAACTGTCAATCATTTTCGAGCCATTGACTTTTGTATAGATGTGGCGGAAGAACCGCTTACCGAGGATATCATCAAAGAACTGCACCGCATTTTGAAGCAAAGCACAAAGGATTCCACGCTTGCATGGTTTGCCGTTGGGGATTACAAGAAAAGAGCCAATATGGTCGGCGGCCATGAAACGGTAAAGCCGAAAGAGGTTGCTCCACGCATAAAAGTTTTGCTTTCCGAATATGAAGCCAAAACTGCTGTCACGATTAATGATATCATTTGCTTCCATTACGCGTTTGAACGTATTCATCCCTTCCAGGATGGCAACGGCAGAGTGGGCAGGCTGATTGCTTTAAAAGAGTGCCTGCGTTTCGGGCTTACTCCGTTTATCATTGAAGATGCCAAAAAAATGTATTATTACAGGGGGCTATCTGAATGGGAACGGGAGAAAGGCTATCTGACAGGCACTTGTCTGGATGGACAAGATACCTTCAGAAAACTGATGTCCAAGTTTGAATTAGATAATGAATCTTTTATCTTTAAAAAGAGGTAGGCGATGGGTAACCTACCTCTTACGTGATTTTTGTTACTGTTTTATTGTTAGTTTGTACATTCTAAGTAATTCGGTTTATTCTGTATATGAAAGAGTCATCCATAAATTCTTTCCAAATACTCCACCCTTGCGCTCATATTTGTCATCAAAAGGTCAGCAATGGTAATGGCCGCCATAGACTCCACCACCACCACAGCCCTGGGCACAATCACAGGATCGTGGCGTCCGGTAATTGTAATGGGGGTATCCTCCCCATATACATTCACCGTCTCCTGCTCCTGTGAGATGGATGGGGTGGGCTTCACTGCTGCACGAAGCACAATCTGGCTTCCATCGCTTAATCCGCCCAGGGTTCCTCCGGAATGGTTGCTTCGCTTGCAGACCTTTCCTTTCTCCATATAGAATCCGTCGTTATTCTTACTGCCGGCTGCACAGGCGGCCTGAAACCCGTCGCCAATCTCCACACCCTTGACAGCGCCGATGGACATGAGGGCTTTGGATAGAGCAGCGTCTAATTTATGAAATACAGGTTCCCCGATTCCGGCGGGCATACCGTCGATGACACACTCTATGATGCCGCCCATGGAATCCTGGTTTTTCACACATTTTTCCAGACAGTCGGCGGCTTTTTTTGCGTATTCATTGTTTGGCATATACAAGGGATTGTCGTTGATACACCCATAGTCGTATTCCGTCTCTGGAATCGTAATGCTGCCGATGGCTTTGGTATAGGCCATAACATGAATTCCAAGCCTTTGAAGTAACTTGGAGGCCACGGCTCCAGCAGCTACCCGCCCAATGGTCTCGCGGCCGGAGGTTCTTCCGCCGCCCCGATAGTCGCGGATGCCATATTTGGCGTCAAAGGTATAATCCGCGTGTCCAGGACGATAGCAGTCTTTAATCTTTTGGTAATCCCGTGAGCGTTGGTCCTGATTATGTACAATCACAGAGATGGGGGTTCCCGTGGTGACGCCTTCAAAGACACCGGAGAGAAGCAAAGCTTTATCGGCTTCGCTGCGGGCGGTGGTATATTTGCTCTGGCCCGGTTTTCTGCGGTTTAAGAATTGTTGTACGTCGTCTTCTGTGAGGGGAAGACCCGCAGGGCAGCCATCAATGACAACTCCGATTGCCGGTCCGTGAGATTCACCCCATGTTGTGATTGAAAATAAGTTCCCATATGTTGATCCAGCCATTTGTAAATCTCCTTTTTATCATTCTGATTCAGAAAAACAGATGTTGTAAAGTAGTTATTTCATTTATTCTAGCATATACTTCTGTCAGATGGAAGAATAATAAATTGTATAATTTTAATATATTTGTAATAAAATTGCAATATCTTCAGGAAATATTCATTATTTTTTTGGTTTTTTTTCCTGTACTTTTGTAAATGTGCATATTATAATGTATAAGTGTACTGTCAGGGTGGCTGTAATGAATATCCTGACGGTGGGATTTTGTCCGACATGATTTGAAATTCGATCAGAGGAGTAAGGTTGATGAGTAGTAGAGATAAAAGGCCGGAGGATATAATCGAAGAATCCATAAAGAGGAGCTTTGAGGACCTTAACCAATCAAAATCTAGGAAAGAAACGGATGGTAGTTATGATATTCCAAGAAAAAAATCTTCCGGTAAAAAGACTCCGCAAAGGAATGGGCAGCCACGAAGGGATAATCAAGCTCAGAGGGAGAATTCCTCCAGGGAGGAAAAGCCTCCCAGAAAGGCTTCGCGGCAGAGCGGGGAAAAGGAGGCGTCTTCAAAAGGGGGCTCTAAGGAAAGAAGGTCTGAAGATGCTTCTGCCAAAGCCCTTTCGCGCAGGGAGGCTAGGGAGGAGAATCGCCCGCCTAAAAGGAAGGCTCGTAAGAAGAACTCTAACCCTTCTAGCGTATCTTCTGACAGAGACGTATCTGGAATGAGAAGACAGGAAGCCAGAGAGGATGTCTCAGATAAGCGCAGGAAGAAAAAAGCATATAGTGAAGATAAGTTGAGAGATCGGGAATCAGAAAAGCTTGATGAGACGGAGCGTGTCAATGATATGGACGATTTTGACGATTTTGACGACCGAGATGAGGATAAGATGAGCAGGAGAGGGAGAAGGAAGAAAAAGGACAAGAATAAGAGTAAGAAGGCCAAGAAGGCGGCGCTTATTGCGGTGGGAAGCGTAGCGGGCGTGCTCTTGGCAGTTTACATAGGTTTTGCCATGTATTTCAATAGTCATTTTATGTTTTTCACGGAGATTAACGGTACAGATTGTTCAATGAAAAGCGTTGACCAGGTGGAAGACGAGATGAAAAAGAAGGTGGGAGATTATACACTGACCCTTAAGGAATCCGGCGGAGGGACAGAGACGATTGTTGGTTCGGATATTTCAATTCAGTATGTGCCAGGCGGGAAGCTTGACGAGATTGTGAAGGAGCAGAATGGATTTTTGTGGCCCAAATCTCTTTGGGACCATCCGAAGATTGAGACGGAGATTGGGGTTCAGTATGACGAGGCGGCGCTGGGTGCATCAATCGCGGCTCTTGGATGTATGAATCCAGAGGCGCAGACGCCCTCCGTGGACGCTCACCCGGAGTTTCAGGAGGGACAGTTTGTGGTGGCGCCGGAGGTGGTGGGAACCCAGATTAACAGCGAGGTATTTAATGCGAAGGTGGCGGAGGCCATCAATGGTTTCCAGCCCACATTGGACCTTTCCGAGACGGGGTGCTATGCCCTGCCAAGGTTTGTGTCTGATTCTCCAGAGGTAACGGCAGCGGCAGCAGCTATGAACAGTTACCTGGGAGCGAATATTACTTATGATTTTAACCCCAATACAGAGGTGGTGGATTCATCCGTAATCTCTCAGTGGGTGAGGGTTGACGGGGAGATGAATGTAACCTTTGACGAGGAAGCAGTCAGGGGATATATTCAGACCTTGGCTGATAAGTATAATACCAAGGGAGTTCCAAGGCCATTTACCACGGCCAGCGGCAATGTGGTGACGGTGGAAGGCGGCGGCTTCGGATGGAGAATCGACCAGGAGGCGGAGTTTGGCGCGTTATTGGCCAACATCCAGAATGCAGAGACGGTAACCAGAGAGCCCAACTATTCCAGTCGGGGAATCAGCCACGGAGGCACCGATGTGGGCAGTACGTACGCAGAGGTTGATTTGACGAACCAGAGGATGTATTTTATTAAGGACGGTCAGGTGGTACTACAGTCCGATTGTGTTACCGGTAATCCGAATAAAGGGCATGCCACGCCCCAGGGCTACTATTCTCTGGCCTGGAAGCAGAAGAACAGGACGCTTAGAGGAGAAAAACAGCCGGACGGAACCTATGAGTATGAGACGCCGGTTGCGTTCTGGATGCCTTTTAACGGAGGTATTGGATTCCATGACGCGACCTGGCAGTCATCATTTGGCGGCAGAAGATATCAGACCCATGGCTCTCACGGGTGTGTGAACCTGCCCTACAGCATTGCACAGCAGTTATATGATTTGATGTACGATGGTGTGCCAGTAATCTGCCATTATTAAGAGAAGGAGAATAGACCATGTATGAGTTAATCAAACAGGATGGTCTTGCCAAGAGAGGAAGATTGCATACAGTACATGGGGTCGTTGAGACCCCTGTATTTATGAATGTGGGGACGGCCGCTGCTATTAAGGGAGCGGTTTCCACTGACGACCTGAGAGGAATCAAGACTCAGATAGAGCTTTCCAATACCTACCACCTTCATGTCCGTCCGGGGGATGAAGTGGTGAGAAAGCTTGGAGGGCTTCACAGGTTTATGGCGTGGGACAAGCCAATCCTGACGGATTCGGGCGGCTTCCAGGTATTCTCTCTGGCAGGCTTAAGACGAATCAAAGAGGAGGGAGTGTATTTTAACTCCCATATAGACGGAAGAAAGATATTCATGGGGCCGGAGGAGAGTATGCAGATTCAGTCCAATCTGGCCTCCACCATTGCCATGGCATTTGACGAGTGCCCGTCCAGTGTGGCGGACCGAGAGTATATGGAACGGTCGGTGGCTCGAACGGCGCGTTGGCTTAACCGTTGTAAAAAGGAGATGGACAGGCTTAACAGTCTGCCGGATACCATCAATAGGCATCAGATGTTATTTGGGATTAACCAGGGGGGCGTTTATGAGGATATCCGTATCCGCCACGCACAGGAGATTACAGAGCTTAACCTTGATGGTTATGCAGTCGGTGGGCTTGCAGTTGGAGAGTCCCATGAAGAAATGTACCGGATTCTGGAGGCGGTGGTGCCTTATCTGCCCACAGCAAAGCCTACCTATTTGATGGGAGTGGGGACGCCGGCGAATATTCTGGAGGCGGTAGACAGAGGCGTTGATTTCTTTGACTGTGTGTATCCCAGCCGCAACGGGCGTCACGGGCATGTGTATACCAATCAAGGGAAGCTGAATCTTTTTAATGCAAAGTATGAGTTAGATGAGCGTCCCGTTGAGGACGGCTGCCAGTGTCCGGCCTGCCGGACATATTCCAGAGCGTATATCCGTCATCTGTTAAAGGCCAAGGAGATGCTCGGTATGCGTTTGTGCGTACTTCATAATCTGTATTTCTATAATACGATGATGGAGGAGATTAGGGAAGCAATCGAGGAAGGTCGTTATAGAGAGTATAAGGCTAAGAAGCTTAGCGGCATGGCATAAACCATTAAAATATAATGAAAAAAACAAGAATTCTATAAAATTACTTGATGTATGTCTGATTTTTGTGTATGATAGCAATAGTGTTTTTTTAAGACAGAGATTAAGACAGATATTAGGAGGAAGGATTTTATGTACACATTGGCAACGCAGAGTGCTGGGGGAAGCTGGGCATTACTGATTCTGGTTTATGCGGTTATTTTCGGCGGCTTTTATTTTATTTTTTTAAGGCCCCAGAAGAAGGAGCAGAAGCGGGTTCAGGCTATGATCTCAGAGATGGAAGTAGGGGATACGGTTCTCACGACAAGCGGCTTCTACGGTGTGCTCATCGATATCAGTGACAGTGATGTGATTGTTGAGTTTGGAAGTAACAGAAACTGTAGGATTCCGATGCAGAAGTCGTCTATCGCCCAGGTGGAGAAGGCAGCGGCAGAATAATTTTATGTTTTGGGAGAAAAGCGTATGGCAGGAGGAATTCTTGCCCTGCGTTTTTTTTGAGCAATTCTATTGTTGTGTCAATGCATAGACGGTGTTTTTGAGGGAAATTTTATATCATAGTGGGTGTTTGTCAAAAATTTAGCATATCCTATTAGACAAGAATGGAAACTTATGGTAAAGTAATACTGAAAAAGAGCATGGAAATGGAGGAATATTATGCTTGATTTAGCGACATTTTTACAGAATGAACTGAAAAAGGATGTAAAGGATGCAGGCGACCGTGAGATTTATTATGCTCTGCTTGCATACACAAAGGAGAGATTGAAGGAGACGCCGGATATTACCGGAGATAAGAAGGTATATTATATTTCAGCAGAATTTTTAATCGGTAAATTGTTGTCCAACAATCTGATTAATCTTGGTATCTATGACGAAGCAGCGGAATTGTTGGAGAAAAACGGGAAGAAGCTGTCTGCCATTGAGGAGATGGAGCCAGAGCCATCTCTGGGAAACGGGGGCCTGGGCCGTCTTGCGGCGTGCTTCCTGGATTCTATTGCGTCACTGGGACTTTGCGGAGATGGAATCGGTTTGAACTACCATATGGGGTTGTTCCGTCAGGTGTTTGAGGCCCATAAGCAGAAAGAGATGCCGAACCCATGGATTGAGCCTAAGTCCTGGCTTGAGGATACAGGGATTAGCTTCCAGGTGCCCTTTAAGGATTTCACGCTTAAGTCAAAGTTATATGACATTGATGTGGCAGGATATGAGAATGGAAAGAACAAGCTGCATCTGTTTGATGTGGAGGGTGTGGACGAGAGCATTATCTGGGATGGGATTTCCTTTGATAAGCAGGATATTGGAAGGAATCTGACTCTGTTTTTGTATCCGGACGACAGCGACAGGGCAGGGAATCTGCTTCGGATTTATCAGCAGTATTTCATGGTTTCCAATGGTGCACAGTTAATCTTGAAGGAGTGTGAGGATAAGGGATATGACCTTCGCAAGCTCCACGAGCATGTTGCAATCCAGATTAACGACACCCATCCGTCCATGGTCATTCCAGAATTAATCCGTCTTCTGGTGCAGAAGAATGTGGATTTCAATGAGGCAATCGAGATTGTACAGAAGACCTGTGCCTATACGAACCATACCATTTTGGCAGAGGCGCTTGAGAAGTGGCCTCTTGAATATCTGGAGCAGGTAGCGCCACAGATTGTACCGATTATCAAGGATTTGGATATGCGTATGAAGGGCAGATACCAGGATTCCAGGGTTGCGATCATCGACGACCAGAACAGAGTACACATGGCGCACATGGACATCCACTTCGGATACAGTGTCAACGGCGTGGCGGCTCTGCATACGGAGATTTTGAAGAATTCAGAGTTAAAGCCCTTTTATGACATTTATCCTCAGAAGTTTAACAACAAGACCAACGGAATTACCTTCCGCAGATGGCTTCTGCACTGTAACAAGGAGCTGGTAAGCTGGCTGGATGAATATGTCCAAGGGGATTTCCGCAAGGATGCTGGCAAGCTTGAGTCACTGATGAACCAGCTTGACAATGATGCTGCCCTTGAGAAATTGCTTGCAGTTAAGCATACGAAGAAAACAGAGCTTTCAAAATATCTGAAGGAGACCCAGGGGTTAGAGCTGAATCCGGAATCTATCTTCGATATTCAGGTGAAGCGGCTCCATGAGTACAAGCGTCAGCAGATGAACGCCCTGTATGTAATCTATAAATATTTAGAGATTAAGGCGGGAAAGAAGCCCAAGACTCCGATTACCATGATTTTCGGGGCAAAGGCAGCGCCTGCCTACACCATCGCCAAGGATATTATCCATCTGATTCTGTGTCTGCAGGAGTTGACGGCTAATGATCCAGAGGTTGCGCCTTATCTTAAGGTTGTGATGGTGGAAAACTATAATGTAACTATGGCAGAGCATTTGATCCCTGCCTGTGATATTTCCGAGCAGATTTCTCTGGCTTCCAAGGAGGCGTCAGGAACCGGAAACATGAAGTTTATGTTAAACGGTGCGGTGACTCTTGGAACCGAGGATGGCGCTAACGTGGAGATTCACGAGCTGGTGGGAGATGAGAATATCTACATCTTCGGTGAGTCCAGCGAAAAGGTTATTGAGCATTATGCCAAGAGCAGCTATCGGGCGGTGAACTATTATATCGAGGACGAGCAGATTCGCACGCTGGTGAACTTTATCATCAGTCCGGAGATGATGAAGATTGGAGATTCCTATCATCTTCTTCAGATTCATGCGGAGCTGATTTACAAGGATTGGTTCATGACGCTTCTGGATCTGAAGGACTATATTGCGGTGAAGGAGAGGGCATGCGAGGAGTACGAAGACCGGAAGGCATGGAGTAAGAAGATGCTGGTCAATATCGCCAAGGCTGGATACTTCTCATCAGACCGTACGATTGGAGATTATAATAATGATATCTGGCATTTGAAATAAGCCGGAAAAGTAAGAAATGGGATTGTCGGAATTTTAATGGTTTCCGACAGTCCTTTTTTGGTAGAGATTTCCCATGTATTTGGAATGTGGGGAGAAAAATCCGCATATGCTGACTGTAAAAGCAGATACGAAATGTGGGGCATGGGTGGATGAAAAAGCATACGTCAGTGCTGCTTTTATGCATATCCCTTACTGTTGGCGGACTGTTGACGGCGGAAGGAGAGTACAACTCATCTTTTCACGGAGAAGGTGTAACGACTATGAAGCCAAGGGGGAAGGAGGGGGCTGGTCAGACAGAGGAGAATGGAAAAGGTTCTGATTCTGACCAGACGAAGGATAATAGGAAAGGTTCTGGCTCTGATGGGACGGAGGAAGAAGAAAATAGCGCTGGCGTCAATCAGGCGGAAAATACAAGAGAGGAATCAGAAGAGACAAAGAAGGATTATATCAAGTGGGTGGAGTTTCATGTGACCTGCGAGGCCATGAAAAAGGCTTACCAGTATGACCTTGATACCTATGGAAAAGACCAGCATCTAAACTGGGTAGAGCTTCTGGCAATCCTTGGGGCAAAATACGGAGGTGATTTTTCCAGATACAAGGAGGAAGACTTAGACGACGTGGCAGAAGTTCTTATGAAAGGGGAGAAGACGCTAAAGGAGTTGACAGCGGGAATGGAGTATTATCCCTATTACCGAGAAGCATACGGGGCAGTACTTAATGGCATGGTCGGGGCCTATGAAGCGGCCGGCAGGAAAGTATACGGTCTGAAAGCATTTCATCCTATTGCAAAAGGATTTCCCTACAGAGACTATGATGACTTCGGAGTGTCCAGGACTTACGGCTATCGGAGGAACCACTTAGGTCATGATATGATGGGGCAGGTGGGAACGCCGGTTATTGCCGTGGAATCCGGCTATGTGGCAGAGCTTGGCTGGAACCAGTACGGGGGATGGAGGGTAGGAATTAACAGCTTTGACGGGCAGCGCTATTATTACTATGCACATCTTAGACAGGATAGGCCCTATGCAGAGGGACTTGAGAAAGGGGATGTGGTGCAGGCGGGCGATGTGATCGGATATATTGGACGGACGGGTTACAGCAAGGAAGAAAATGTAAACAATATCGACGAATACCATCTGCATTTCGGACTCCAGTTGATTTTTGATGAATCCCAGAGGGATGGGAACAACGAGATATGGGTGAGCTTATATGAACTGGTAAGATTTTTATATCAGCATCAGTCGGAAGTTAAGCGGGACGATAGCGCCAAGGAGTGGATGCGGGTGGAGGAGATCAAGGATCCGTCGGTACTCCAATATGAAAAGGAGAAGAAGGACAGGAGAAAAAATAATCAGGGATAAGGCTTGCCTTATCCCTGAAACATATTCTCTACATAATTCTGCATTTCTCTGCGGCTTTTCATCTGGCGGGAGCCGTCCACGATTCGCTGCTGTTCCTCAGGAGAGAGGGAAGCGAACTGAGTCAATACATCTGTGTGCTGCGCCAGCGACATGGTAAAGCCGATTGGAAATTCATCCTGGAACGTCATTGTATCACCCCAATCTTTAGTATGGACTGATTGGGGTGAAATCATACCAGAGACATACTTAATATTTTTCAGAATAGCTGTCTATCACAGAATGTATGACGGAACGGCGTTTTGGCGAAAGGCTCTGATACTTTTCAATCAGTTTTGCTTCATCCTGGTTCAAGGATAATTTGATGGTTGGCTCTATCTTGTGAGGGAGTTCTGTGTAACCAACCACATAATCAATGGAGGTTTCAAAAAAATCTGCAATATTCTTTAGTGTGTCGATATCTGGTGAAGTTATGTCATTTTCGTACTTATATACAGACTGCTGGCTGATGTGTAGTATATCAGCTAGTTTTTGCTGGCTTAATCCTTTTTGGTTTCGTAATAATTTCAGATTTTTCATGATATCACGCCCTTTCAAGGTTATTTTAACAATAGTTTGTGTATAAAAATAAATCTTTAAAGGTGTTGACAAATAAACTTTATAAGATTATAATCTTATACGATAAGCCAAGCAGTAAGGAGAATGAGTGTGGAAAAATACGTAAAGATAGGAGTCGCAGCAGCGGCGATCGCGGCAATCGCCATAGTGAGTGTTATTTTTTTTGCGGGAACTCCAAAGAATGAGGAAAAGGCCGAGATTCAAGAGTTGAATCTTGACGAGGAGGTTAAGAAAGAAAAGGTCGAAATTCCGGTGGATTTTGATGAGCTAAAGGCTGTCAACAGTGATGTCTATGCCTATATTCAGATTCCGGGGACCAAGGTTGATTATCCCATCCTGCAGAGTGCGGATGGCAGTGTTGATTATCTCAACACTACCCTGGAGAGAACGGAAGGGCTTCCGGGCTCTATTTACACGGAGAGTCTTAACAGCCGTGATTTCCATGAAAATAATACCATTATCTATGGGCATGATATGAACGATGGGACCATGTTTGGAAGCCTTCATGATTATGACGACGAGGCTTTTTTCAGAGAGCATACAGAGATTAATATTTATCTGCCGGATGAGGCGATTAAATACCACGTGTATGCGGCAGTCGTGTTTGACGACCGTTACATACCTAAGAGTTATAATTTCGATACGCTGGCAGAGAGAAGCCGGTTTATCGAAGATATCAGGAATTTCGGGCAGCAGCCGGCGTATTTTAATGAGGAATTCGCACCTACAGATAAGAATTCTATGATTACCCTGTCTACCTGTATCGGTGACCAGCCGTCCAACCGGTGGCTGATTATAGGAGTGCGGGATGATGAAGAATCATAGGAAAATTTATATTTGGGGGATGCTTCTGGCAGGGGTTCTTCTCCTGTCAGGAACCTTTATGTATGTCTTAAGCCAATCAGGCGCCCTTCTTAAACGGGATATGGCTGTGGAGGGCAAGGCGCGGCCGCTTCAATTTGAGGGAGAGCATTATGTATATAACGAGGATTTGATTAACATCCTCTGTCTGGGAATCGACCATGACCATGCCTTGAACCAGGACGTGCTTCCAGGAGAGAGGGGGCAGTCTGACGCTATTTTTCTGATTAGTTTGAATTCAAAGACCAGGGAGATGAAGATTTTAAATATTCCCCGTGATTTGATGATGCCTGTGGATATCTATGACGCAGAAGGAAATTATTTTAATACCAGAACCATGCAGATTACCTTGCAGTATGCCTATGGAATCGACGAGGAGGATAGCTGTAAGAAAACGGCCCAGGATGTGTCCGCGCTTCTGCTGAATATTCCCATCCACAGGTACTGCGCCATTAATTTTAATGCCATTCCCGCCCTAAACGACGCTGTGGGAGGGGTTACGGTTCAGATGGATTCAGAGTATGTGGACCCTGAGCTTGCAAAGCACAGTCCTATGTTTGTGCCAGGAAATACGGTGCATCTTACAGGCGGACACAGTTTTAATTATATCCATGTACGGGATATTCATACATATGCGAGCTGTGAGGAAAGGGTAGAGAGGCAGAAAGCATATATCAAGGGATATATCGGGGCTTTAAAAGAAACGATCAAGACTGACCCTAAGCTGTTGTTTGAGCTTTACTCTATCATGAATGAGAATATGACGACGGATATTGGGAAAATGGAATTGCCGTCTTTTTATTTTTATATAGATAAAATGGATTTTGAAGATATGGTTGTCCAGATTGAGGGAGAACGAGTGATGGGTGAGCTTCATGAAGAATTCTACCCAGATGAGGATGCGCTAAAGCGCTTAACGGTAGAGATGTTCTATAAGCCCCGTTAGAGCAGGAATTTGGATATTAAAGCCTTTATGGGTTTTAATATAGAATAAACAAAAGAAAGGAGGGATATCCGATGGTTAAATTAGGAAAAAAGATAGTTTCTCTTGCACTTGTATTGGGATTGACTCTGAGCATGGGCATGGTAAGCTTTGCTTCTGGCAGTGCGTCTGCTCCGGTATATAAGAGCCCTGCGGTTACAAGTGATGGTACCGTAACAAGCAATTCTACAGAAGTTAAAATTACAGCATATGACCCAGCGTATTACTCTGTGGCAGATGCGAAGCTTAGAACAACAGCAGGACTGAGAAAGATTTTGGGAAGTTACTATAGAGAAGGAATGAACCTTCAACTGTTACATGTAACAGAGGTAGTACCAACCAGAGAAGTGTCAAAGGCGAATCCTCTTACAGTTGGTTTCACTGTACCGAAGGTTTCAGCAGGCGATACGATTTTCGTACTTCACTGCTATGCACCATCATATACAAATTGGGAAGTAATTACTCCGGATGCAGTAGGAGATGAGTTCGTATCAGCAACATTTACAAACTTATCACCAGTTGCATTTGTGAAGGCGACCAGACCCCAGGCATCAGGAAATGATACTGGATTGTCACCAAAAACAGGGATGTAAGCGAAGGATGTTCTGAGGAAGAATCTTCCGTGGCAGGCTTAGGCAGGCTATGGAAGATTTTTTGATGTTTGGCCGCAAAAATATTATACAGGAAATCATTTCCACAGGCAGGAAAAACCGTGAAATCTACAGGAATTGACAGGGAATAGGCAATTTGACGAACTAAAGTCTTGAAACCTGTACTAAAATAGGATATTATAGAGGATAAAGTTTGGGGCGGCCGGTATGGGCTTATAATGCAGGAATACCAGTGTGCCATTGCAGGAAGGATGAGGATTATGAATCTGAATATTGGAGTAATTAAGGGAGACGGAATTGGGCCGGAGATTGTGACAGAGGCTATGAAGGTGCTTGACCAGGTTGGAAAGACCTATGGACATACCTGTGACTATACACAGCTTCTCATGGGAGGGGCCTCCATTGATGTACACGGCGTTCCGTTGACAGACGAGACGGTTGCGGCCGCCAAAAGCTGCGACGCGGTATTGATGGGCTCCATCGGAGGAGATGCGAAGACGTCTCCCTGGTATCAGTTAGAGCCATCCAAGAGACCGGAGGCAGGACTGCTTCGGATACGCAAGGAGTTGAAGCTTTTTGCAAATTTAAGACCAGCGGTTCTTTATGATGAGCTTAAAGGAGCATGCCCATTAAAAGAGGAGATTACTAAGGGCGGTTTCGACATGATGATTATGCGTGAGCTGACAGGCGGTCTGTACTTTGGAGAGAGAAGGACCGTGGAGGAGAACGGCGTCATGACGGCATACGACTCTCTTACATATAATGAGGAGGAGATTCGCAGGATTGCGAAGCGTGGATTTGATATTGCCATGAAGCGCAGGAAAAAAGTAACCAGCGTGGACAAGGCCAATGTGTTAGATTCCTCCAGGTTGTGGAGAAAGGTTGTGGAGGAGGTGGCGAAAGAGTATCCCAAGGTTACGTTAGAGCATATGCTTGTGGATAATTGCGCCATGCAGTTGGTAAAGGACCCGAAGCAGTTTGATGTGATTCTGACAGAGAATATGTTTGGAGATATCCTGTCTGACGAGGCCAGTATGGTGACAGGCTCCATCGGTATGTTGGCAAGCGCAAGCTTAAATGAGACGAAGTTTGGGTTATATGAGCCAAGCGGCGGCTCTGCACCGGATATTGCTGGCAAGGGAATTGCCAATCCTATTGCCACAATTCTGTCTGCGGCGATGATGCTTCGGTTTAGCTTTGATTTGGACAAAGAGGCGGACGCCATCGAGCAGGCGGTTTCCAGGGTTCTTAAGGAGGGATACCGGACGATTGACATTATGTCCGAGGGAAAACAGCAGGTGGACACAGAGAAGATGGGCAATCTGATAGCCGGATATATTAAGTAGATCATAGGAAGCAGGTAAAATAAAATTTAGAATAGGGTAAGAAATGTTATGGTATTACCAGGAGGGAAAATCATATGAGAAGCGATACAGTCACAAAAGGAAAGCAGCAGGCGCCCCACAGGTCCTTGTTTAACGCACTGGGGCTTACGCCGGAGGAGATGGAGCGCCCATTGGTGGGAATCGTCAGCTCTTACAACGAGATTGTTCCAGGACACATGAACCTGGATAAGATTGTAAATGCAGTAAAGCAGGGAGTCGCCATGGCAGGGGGAACGCCTGTGGTATTTCCTGCAATCGCAGTATGCGATGGAATTGCCATGGGGCATCTGGGTATGAAATATTCACTCGTAACCAGGGATTTGATTGCAGACTCCACGGAAGCTATGGCCATTGCCCATCAGTTTGACGCGCTGGTCATGGTGCCAAATTGTGATAAGAATGTGCCGGGGCTTTTGATGGCGGCGGCAAGAATTAATGTGCCCACCATCTTTGTCAGCGGCGGTCCTATGCTCGCAGGCCATGTGAAGGGCAAGAAGACCAGCCTTTCCAGCATGTTTGAGGCAGTAGGGGCAAATGCGGCGGGCATACTTACAGATGAGGACTTATGTGAGTTTGAGAACAAGACCTGCCCTACCTGCGGCTCCTGCTCAGGTATGTACACAGCCAACAGCATGAACTGTCTGACTGAGGTGCTGGGAATGGGGCTTGAAGGAAACGGAACCATTCCGGCAGTCTACTCTGCCAGAATCCGTCTTGCCAAGCAGGCAGGCATGAAGGTTATGGAATTGTGGGAGAAGAACCTCTGTCCAAGGGATATTATGACAGAGAAGGCAGTTCTGAATGCATTGACCGTAGACATGGCCCTTGGCTGCTCGACCAACAGTATGCTCCATCTTCCGGCCATTGCCCATGAGATTGGCATGGATTTTGAGATTGATTTTGCAAATGGTATCAGTGAGAAGACACCGAACCTGTGTCACCTTGCGCCGGCAGGCCCAACCTATATGGAGGATCTTAACGAGGCGGGCGGCGTCTATGCGGTGATGGCGGAGTTGAATAAGAAGGGGCTCCTTCATACGGACTGTATGACTGTAACAGGTAAGACGGTAGGGGAAAATATAGCGCATGCAGTTAATAGAAATCCGGAGGTAATTCGTCCTATTGACAATCCTTATACCCCCACTGGCGGTCTTGCGGTGCTTAAGGGCAATCTCGCACCAGACGGAAGTGTGGTGAAGCGCTCTGCCGTGGTGGAGGAAATGCTTGTCCATGAAGGCCCTGCAAGGGTGTTCGACTGTGAGGAGGACGCTATCGACGCAATCAAGGGCGGTAAGATTACAGCAGGCGACGTGGTAGTCATCCGTTACGAGGGGCCAAAAGGCGGTCCTGGTATGAGAGAGATGCTCAATCCAACCTCTGCCATTGCGGGAATGGGGCTTGGCTCCAGCGTGGCGCTGATTACGGACGGACGTTTCAGCGGCGCTTCCAGAGGTGCGTCCATTGGCCATGTGTCACCGGAGGCTGCGGTAGGCGGCCCCATTGCGCTGGTTAAAGAGGGAGATATTATCAAGATTGATATTCCAAACCTGAAATTAGAGCTTGACGTGTCAGAGGAGGAACTGGCAAAGAGAAAAGAAGCATTAAAGCCAAGGCAGCCAAAGGTGACTACAGGCTATCTGGCCAGGTATGCCGCTATGGTGACCTCCGGAAATCGCGGTGCGATATTGGAGATTCCCAGAAAGTAGGGATTTTTAGGATACAACTTATATATAATAGAAGGAGAATGACGAAAATATGCAGTTGACAGGCTCAGAGATATTGATCGAATGTTTAAAAGAGCAGGGCGTGGACACCGTGTTTGGTTATCCGGGGGGCGCCATCTTAAATGTATATGATGAGTTATATAAGCACAGTGATGAGATTACTCATATCCTGACCTCCCATGAGCAGGGAGCTGCCCATGGGGCCGACGGATATGCAAGGGCTACCGGAAAGGTGGGCGTGTGTTTTGCCACCAGCGGGCCGGGAGCTACGAACCTTGTCACAGGGATTGCCACCGCATATATGGATTCTATCCCGATTGTGGCAATTACCTGTAACGTGGGGGTCAGCCTTCTGGGAAAGGACAGCTTCCAGGAAATCGACATTGCAGGGGTTACAATGCCTATTACCAAGCATAATTATATTGTGAAGGATGTAAATGACCTTGCCGACACCATCAGAAAAGCATTTATCATTGCAAAGAAGGGAAGGCCGGGGCCGGTTCTGATTGATATTCCAAAGGATGTGACGGCCAACAAGGCAGAATACCACAAGGAGACGCCAAAGCCTTTAAAAGCCTTAAACCAGGTGAGCGAGGCAGAGCTTGCCACAGCCCTTAAGCTGATTGAAGATTGTAAGAAGCCCTATATTTTTGTGGGCGGAGGCGCTATTTTGTCGGATGCCAGCAAGGAGTTAGTCACGTTCGTCCAGAAGGTGGATGCGCCGGTGACCGATTCTCTTATGGGAAAAGGAGCATTCCCAGGAACGGATCCTCTCTATACAGGTATGCTTGGGATGCATGGAACCAAGACGTCCAACTATGGAGTCAGTGAGTGCGACCTTTTAATTGTAATCGGAGCAAGGTTCAGCGATCGTGTAACCGGCAATGCGAAGAAATTTGCCAGCAATGCGAAGATTTTACAGTTTGACATTGATCCGGCGGAGATGGATAAGAATGTTTTGATTACAGCCGGAGTTGTGGGAGATATCCGTGAGGTCCTGGGGCTTCTGAATGAGAGACTCTCTCAACAGGAGCACAAGGAATGGATTGAAAAGATCATGGAGTATAAGGGACGCTTCCCCTTAGCCTATCATCCGGATGTGCTGACAGGGCCTTATGTGGTGGAGGAGATTTACCGCCAGACCAAGGGCGAGGCTTTGGTGGTGACCGAGGTAGGGCAGCATCAGATGTGGGCGGCTCAGTTCTACCGCTATACGAAGCCAAGGACCTTTTTGACCTCTGGCGGGCTTGGTACCATGGGATACGGGCTTGGCGCGTCTCTTGGGGCAAAGAAGGGAAGGCCGGATAAGATTGTGGTGAATATTGCAGGCGACGGCTGCTTCCGTATGAATATGAATGAGATTGCAACGGCTGTCCGCCATAATATACCGATTATCCAGGTAGTAATCAATAATCATGTGCTTGGAATGGTGCGTCAGTGGCAGAACCTTTTCTACGGGCAGAGATATTCGGCAACCGTGTTAAATGATGCTGTGGACTTTGTGAAGCTTGCAGAGGCTATGGGCGCAGTCGGAATTCGGGCGGCAACCCAGGAGGAATTTAGAGAGGCATTTGCAAAAGCGCTGACATTAGGAAGGCCGGTGGTGATTGACTGTCAGATTGATTCTGACGACAAGGTGTGGCCTATGGTGGCGCCAGGTAAGGCCATCAGCGAGGTATTTGACGAGAAGGATTTGGAGCAGGGCAAGTAGAGCGAGACATAAGAAAGTGGAGGAATGAGAATGAGCAGAGTGTACAATTTTTCAGCGGGACCAGCCGTATTGCCGGAGGAAGTGTTAAGAGAAGCTGCAGAGGAAATGTTAGATTATAATGGAACCGGAATGTCCGTTATGGAGATGAGTCACCGCTCAAAGGCGTTTCAGGAGATTATAGATACAGCAGAGGCGGATCTGCGTGATTTAATGGGAATTCCAGAGGATTATGCAGTACTGTTCCTGCAGGGAGGGGCGTCGCAGCAGTTTGCTATGATACCCATGAATCTGATGAAGAATAAGTCCGCGGATTACATCGTAACCGGACAGTGGGCCAAGAAGGCAAGTGAGGAGGCCAAGAAGTACGGCAAGGTGAATATTGTGGCCTCCTCCGCAGACAAGACATTTTCCTATATTCCGGATGTTAGCGATCTGCCGATTTCCGAAGATGCGGACTATGTATATATTTGTGAAAACAATACGATTTACGGGACAAAATATCATGAGCTGCCTAATACAAAGGGAAAGCTTTTGGTGGCGGACGTATCCTCCTGCTTCCTGTCAGAGCCTGTGGATGTGACGAAGTACGGAGTCATCTATGGCGGCGTACAGAAGAATATCGGGCCGGCAGGGACGGTGATTGTGATTATCCGAAAGGATCTGATTACAGACGACGTGCTTCCTTTAACCCCCACCATGTTAAAATATAAGACACATGCAGACGCAGGCTCTCTTTACAACACGCCTCCCGCATATGGGATTTACATCTGCGGCAAGGTCTTTCGCTGGCTAAAAAAACAGGGAGGCCTTGAGGCTATGAAGGCGCATAATGAGAAGAAGGCGAAGCTTCTGTACGATTATCTGGATGAAAGTAAGATGTTTCGCGGAACCGTAGAGCCAAAGGACCGGTCTTTGATGAATGTGCCTTTTGTTACAGGGGATGATGAGCTGGACGCTAAATTCGTCAAAGAGGCGAAGGCAGCGGGCTTTGAGAATCTTAAAGGACACCGCAGCGTGGGAGGTATGCGCGCCAGTATCTATAACGCCATGCCAATCCAGGGAGTGGAGGCGCTGGTGGCGTTTATGAAGAAGTTTGAGGAGGAGAATCTGTAATCATGTATAAATATTATTGCTTAAATCCAATCTCTGATGTGGGACTTGAAAAATTGACGGAGGAATATGTTCCGGCGGGTACAATGGAAAAGGCGGACGCGGTTCTGGTAAGAAGCGCAAATCTGTACGACACGGAGTTTTCTAAGGACCTTAAGGTGATTGCAAGGGCAGGCGCAGGAGTCAACAATATTCCCCTTGAGAGATGTGCGGAGGAGGGAATTGTTGTATTCAATACGCCGGGAGCCAATGCCAACGGTGTAAAGGAGTTGGTCATTGCAGGCATGTTTCTTGCGTCGCGGGACATTATCGGCGGTATCAACTGGGTACAGGAGAACGAGGAGGACGGCAATATTGCAAAGGACGCTGAGAAGGCAAAGAAAGCATTTGCCGGATGCGAGTTAGAGGGCAAAAAACTGGGCGTCATTGGCCTTGGGGCCATTGGGGTGCTGGTGGCCAATGCTGCAACGAACCTTGGGATGGATGTATACGGCTACGACCCTTATGTCTCCGTGGATTCCGCTTGGAGGCTGTCCAGGAGTATCCATCATGCGAAGACCGTTGACGAGCTGTATCAGGGCTGCGACTATATTACGATTCACGTTCCCGCAATGGAGCAGACCAAGGGAATGATTGATAAGGACGCCATCGGTCTGATGAAAAAGGGCGTAGTGGTGCTGAATTTTGCCAGAGACGTGCTGGTGGACGAGGAGGCCATGGTGGATGCTCTTTTGTCAGGCCATGTGAAGCACTATGTATCGGATTTCCCTACGCCAGTGACGGCAGGGGTTAAGGGTGCGATTGTGATTCCCCACCTTGGGGCGTCCACAGAGGAGTCGGAGGATAACTGTGCCAGGATGGCGGTTAAGCAGCTGCGGGATTATCTGGAGAATGGAAATATTAAGAATTCAGTTAATTATCCCAACTGTGATATGGGCGTTAAGGGGGACAATACCAGAATTTTGCTTCTCCACAGAAACGTGCCCAACATGATTGGACAGTTTACTAAGATTCTGGCAAAGGATAATATGAATATTGCGGATTTGACTAATAAGAGCAAAGGGAAATATGCGTATACTATGATTGATCTTGACAGTCCTGTATCGGACAGTGTGGCTGATGAGCTTTCACAGGTGAAAGAGGTGCTGCGCGTTCGTGTTATTCGATAAGAACAGTAAAACTGCAAAGTTTTGGTATTGATTATTCAGAACTTGATTTTTAATGAGAATGTTAAAGAATAATTAAATATTCTTAACATAATATTTATTGAATTGTTTTTTGATTTCCTGTATACTCAGCTAAAGAACCAAACAGATATATGTGTGGTTTTACCTAAGTGACGCGACAGAATGGCTGGATATACAGGGGAGATATTAGGAATGACGAAAGATAGGAATGAGGAAAGAAGGTTATTGAAGGAGAAAAGGATCCGGAAGGTGAGGAGAGTGAGGATGTGTCTGCGCATTCTTACTCTTTTGATGATTTGTGTGGTTCCACTTCTTTTTTTGACCACGGCAACCGCTTCCAGGCAGGAGGCATCTGTTTATCTTAAGCTTAAGGAGGTATCCATCTTACAAGGGGAAGAACTTCCGGCATTTGAGATTGAGGCGGAGGTGGTTGGTAATCCAGAGACGGTCTTAGACGGGGAATCTAACTATACGGCGGCGAAGCTTTTGAAGGATTTCGAGAGCGGGAAGGGATACACTGTGGCATGTGAGGCGGATACTGCTGTGGAGGGAGAGTATCCTATGCATCTTGTGCTTTCGGATGAGATTCAGACAGCTCTTGATAAGGAGTGGGTCGGTCTGGTTAGCATTGATACCCTGGATGGGATGTTGACGGTGAAGAATGCAATGGGAGAGTGGGACGGCGAACGGTTCAAACGCTATGACGGAACCTATGTGACCAATGATTTCGTGGTTTCCAATGGGAACACTTATTATTTTGACAGCGAAGGCAACAAGGCAACCGGCTTCGTGGACGCCGGAGGCCTCCGATATTATATGGATGGAGACGGTGTCCGCAAGACAGGCTTTGTGGAAGTAGACGGCTCCAAATATTACCTTGAGGCTGACGGAAGGATGGTGACCGGCTGGAAGGATATTGACGAGAATACATACTACTTCGACCAGGAGGGGAAGATGGTCAAAGGCGAGATATTCATAGGGATGACCAAGTGCTCCTTTAACAAGGAGGGTGTGCTTAAGTCTATGGAAGACAGCAGAGTGGATCCGTCAAGGCCGATGGTTGCCTTAACGTTCGACGACGGGCCGGGGAAGCGCACCGGAGAGCTTCTGGAGGCGCTTGCTGCGAACCATGCCCATGCAACTTTCTTCATGCAGGGAAAGAATGTGCCAAGATACCCCAATGAGGTGAAGCGGATGAAGGAGATTGGGTGTGAGCTTGGAAGTCACTCCTTCGACCATCCGGATCTCTCCAAGATGGATGCAGCGGGAATCAGGGATCAGATTGACCGTACGAACCAGAATTTAAAGGATGCGTCGGGACAGTCGGCTTCTGTACTTCGTCCGCCCTACGGCGCCATTGGAAGCACTCTTAAGTCCGTGGCAGGGATGCCGCTGATTCTCTGGAATATTGATACTCTGGACTGGAAGACCAGGAATGCCCAGGCTACGATTGATAATGTTATGCAGAAGGTGAAGGACGGGGACATTGTCCTTATGCACGATATCCATACAGAGAGTGTGGATGCGGCCATTGTGCTGATTCCGAAGCTGATTGAGGCAGGCTACCAGTTGGTGACAGTTTCCGAGTTGGCTGCGGCACGGGGGATTGGGATGCAGAATGGAACCAGTTATACGGATTTCTGTAAATAGATGGCAGGCCTTCTCTTGGAAGGATGCCTTGTGATAAGATGAGCGTGTGGTTAGAAAAAGAGGCTGTCAGGGAACCGATATAAGGTTCCTGTCAGTCTCTTTTATCTTAAGAATATTTGTGAGTCTTTTTAGCCCAAAGACGATGTGAGCCTCTGATTGTGCTGTGCAAGAAGTCCATGGATTTTGTCCGTAGGATTCAGGACTTTTCCAATGGTAATATCGTGGTTTAAGGAATCTATAATCAATGCGATGAATTTGCTCATATCTGCCACCACGAAGTAAGGCTTCTCATAAGCTTCCGGAGGAAGATAGGTCAGGTTGGTGGTGATCACACGGTCGATATAGCCTTTGTTGTAATAATCGTCAAAGATTCCGAAGCCTTCTGTAAACAGTCCGAAAGTGGTGCATACAAACACCCGCTTAGCGCCCCGCTCTTTGATCTGTTTTGCCACATCCAGCATACTTTCTCCGGAGGAGATCATGTCGTCCACGATGATTACATCCTTCCCGTGAATGTCGTCCCCTAGAAATTCGTGGGCAACAATAGGGTTCTTTCCCTTGACGACGGTGGAATAGTCACGGCGTTTGTAGAACATCCCCATATTCACGCCGGTTACGTTGGAAAAATAGACGGCTCGGTGCATGGCGCCTTCGTCAGGGCTTACAATCATCAGATGGTCCTTGTCCACAAGCAGATTTGGCTCTGCGCGCAAAAGCGCCTTGATGAACTGGTAAGGCGGATTAAAGCTGTCGAAGCCGTGGAGTGGGATGGAATTCTGCACTCTGGGGTCGTGGGCGTCAAAGGTAATGATATTGTCCACACCCATCTCCGTCAATTCCTGGAGAGCCAGAGCGCAGTCCAGGGATTCCCGCTTGGTGCGCTTGTGCTGGCGGCTCTCATACAGGAAGGGCATGAGAACATTCAGCCGATGTGCTTTGCCGTTGGCTGCTGAGATAATTCGTTTCAAATCCTGGTAATGGTCATCTGGAGACATATGGTTTTTGTGCCCGTTGACTGTGTAAGTCAGGCTGTAGTTGCATACGTCAACGATGATGAACAGGTCTTTGCCTCGGATGGATTCGTGAATCAGACCTTTGGCTTCCCCTGTGCCAAAGCGCGGGCACTGACAGCCTACCAGATAGGTATCCAGTTGATAGCTGGAAAAAAGCGGGGAATCCAGAGACTCCCGTAGCGCATCCTGGCGGAACTGTACAATATATTGGTCCACTTTCTGTCCAAGCTCTTTACAGGAATCAAGAGCAGCAATCTTAAGAGGCGCTATTGGAAGCGCCGTTTCCATTAATTTGATATTTGGCATGGTAATCTCCTAATATGTGTTAATTGATACAATCCTAAGATATTTATAACATTTTTTTGGGAGAGCGGTCAACAATAGATTGTATAAATATATGAAAACATCTCTAAAAGAGTAACCTAAACTACATTTTATGGAAATTAAGACAGGGATGTGCTATACTAAAATTGCGAAGATAGAGTTGGGGAGAAGCAGTAAAAGATGAGTATAAAGAAACATGAGCATGTGATAAAGAGGGTGCTGCCGGACAGTATTGCGAAGGAGATGGGAATTGAGCCAGGAGACAAGCTGATTTCCATCAATGAAAATGAGGTCGAGGATGTGTTTGACTATCATTTTTTTGTAAATGATGAGGAACTGACCCTTCTCATCCAAAAGCCTGACGGTGAGGAATGGGAGCTTGAGATTGAGAAGGATTATGAGGAGGACTTAGGAATAGAATTTGAGCAGGGGCTGATGGATGAGTATCGGTCCTGCAGGAACAAGTGTATGTTCTGCTTCATCGACCAGATGCCCAAGGGGATGAGAGAGACTCTGTATTTTAAGGATGATGATTCCAGGCTGTCTTTCCTTCAGGGGAATTATGTGACTCTTACAAACATGAGCGACCATGATATAGACAGAATCGTGAACTACCATCTGGAGCCTATCAATATATCGTTCCATACCATGAACCCAGACCTTCGGTGCAGGATGCTTCACAATCGTTTTGCAGGAGAGGCTTTAAAGAAGGTGGATAAGCTCTATGAGGGCGGGATTCAGATGAATGGTCAGATTGTGCTGTGTAAGGGAGTCAATGACGGTGAGGAATTGGAGTACAGCATTCGTGAACTGACTAAGTATATCCCTTTTTTGCAGAGCGTGTCTGTGGTTCCAGTAGGACTTACAAAGTATCGGGAGGGCCTATACCCTTTACTGCCCTTTGACAGAGAGGATGCGCAAAAAGTCTTAGAAACCATTCACAGGTGGCAGGCTTTGATTTATAAGGAGTATGGAATCCATTTTATTCATGGAGGCGATGAGTGGTATATTCTGGCAGGGCAAGAGCTTCCGAAGGAGGACCAGTACGATGGATATCTTCAGTTGGAAAACGGTGTGGGGATGCTGCGTCTTTTGGAGGATGAATTTTTAAAGGCTTATGACAAGACAGAAGGCGACAACAAGGTGAGAGAGGTTTCTATCGCCACAGGGGTTTTAGCCTATCCCTATATCCGGCGGATGGCAGAAAGGCTAGAGGGCAGGTTCCAAAGAACGAAGATTTATATTTACCCAATCCAAAATAATTTCTTTGGGGAAATGATTACAGTGTCAGGTCTTATTACAGGACAGGATTTGATTGCCCAGCTTCAGGGAAGAAAGTTAGGAGAACGATTGCTTTTGCCCTGCAATATGTTCCGCAGCGGAGAAGATGTGTTCCTGGATGATATTACCCGCTCAGAGGTGGAAGATGCTTTACAAGTACGAGTAGATATTGTAAAATCAAGCGGACGGGATTTCGTGGAGGCTGTGCTGAGTGTCTGAAGGCAGGAGGGCATGGAAGGTTTTAGCTTGGATTTCCGTATGAAGAGAACAGATGAGAATAGGAGATAGAGTATGAGTAAACCAGTAGTGGCGATTGTTGGAAGGCCCAACGTAGGAAAATCGACCCTTTTTAATGCGCTGGCCGGCGGGATGATTTCGATTGTAAAGGATACTCCTGGCGTGACCAGGGACCGTATCTATGCAGACGTTTCCTGGCTTGACAGGGAGTTTACCCTGGTGGATACAGGGGGAATCGAGCCGGAGAGCAAGGATATTATTCTGTCACAGATGCGTGAGCAGGCGCAGATTGCCATTGATACAGCGGATGTCATCCTGTTTCTGACGGATGTACGCCAGGGATTGGTGGACGCGGACTCGAAGGTGGCGGATATGCTGAGACGGTCGGCAAAACCGGTCCTGCTGGTGGTGAACAAGGTGGACAGCTTCGAGAAGTACATGCCGGATGTGTATGAATTTTACAACCTGGGAATCGGCGAGCCATTGCCTGTTTCATCGGCGTCGCGGCTTGGACTTGGGGATATGCTGGATGAAGTAATCAAGTATTTCCCAAAAGGAGAGGAGAGTGAGGAGGAGGACGAAAGACCGCGGGTGGCGATCATTGGAAAGCCAAACGTGGGGAAATCTTCCATTATCAATAAACTTCTGGGTGAACAGCGTGTGATTGTATCAGACATTGCAGGGACCACCAGGGATGCCATTGACACAGACATTGTTTATAATGGGAAAGAATATGTGTTCATCGATACCGCCGGACTTCGCCGTAAGAGTAAGATTAAGGAGGAGTTAGAGCGTTACAGCATTATACGGGCCGTGTCCGCCGTAGAGCGGGCGGATGTGGTGCTGATGGTCATTGATGCTGTGGAGGGCGTAACCGAGCAGGATGCCAAGATTGCCGGAATTGCCCATGAGCGGGGCAAGGGTATTATTATTGTGGTCAATAAGTGGGACGCCATTGAGAAGAACGATAAGACCATGAGGGAGTATGAGAACGAAGTCCGCCGCGTTTTGTCCTTCATGCCTTATGCGGAGATTATGTATGTATCCGCCCATACAGGACAGCGTCTAATCAAGTTATACGACATGATAGATATGGTGATTGCGAATCAGACCATGCGTGTGGCGACAGGCGTGCTCAATGAGATTATGACGGAGGCTGTGGCAATGCAGCAGCCTCCCTCAGATAAAGGGAAGCGTTTGAAGCTTTACTATATCACCCAGGTATCTGTGAAGCCGCCCACATTTGTGATTTTTGTGAATGACAAGGAGCTGATGCATTTCTCTTATACCAGGTATCTTGAGAATAAGATACGGGAGGCATTTGGCTTCTGTGGAACCTCCCTGAAATTCTTCATCAGGGAGAGAAAGGAGAAGGGGCGTTAGTTATGGAACGTTTGATCAGTGTGTTAATCGGGTATTTATTTGGTCTTTTGCAGACGGGATATCTATATGGGAAGCTGCATCATATAGATATCCGAAGTAAGGGAAGCGGCAATGCGGGAACTACCAACGCGCTCAGGACTATGGGGTGGAGGGCAGGAGTCGTAACCCTTCTTGGAGATGCCTTCAAGTGTGTGTTTGCGGTCCTTTTGGTGCGTTTCATCTATCAGGACAGCCATGGGGATATGCTGCCTCTTTTGTCCATGTACGCAGGCATGGGGGCGGTTCTTGGGCATAACTATCCATTTTATATGAAGTTCAAAGGCGGAAAAGGGATCGCCACGACTGCCGGACTTTTGCTTAGCACGACCAATGCCTGGATGGTACTGATCTGCCTTTGTGTATTTCTGGGGATAGTGGCAGGAACAAAATATGTGTCCTTAGGCTCTCTGGTGGTGGTGATTGTCTATCTGGGCGAGATTATCTACCTCGGCCAGAGCGGGGCGTATGGCATAGCTCAGAATTATCTCTATGAGATGTACGGGATTGCTGCGTTTCTGATGGTGTCGGCATTCTTTAAGCATAGGGCGAACATTAAAAGGCTTTTGTCGGGAACAGAGAATAAGCTGAGCGTGGGAAAGAGTCAGTGACGTATACCAAAAGAGAGGTAAAATATTAAGAAAGGATTTGAGGACTATGGCAAATGTAGGAATTATGGGTGCAGGAAGTTGGGGAACAGCGCTGGCGCTTCTTCTCCACAAAAACGGGCACCAGGTTACCGTATGGTCGATTAGTGAAGATGAAGTAAAGATGCTTTCTGAAAAACGTGAGCATGTGAACAAGCTGCCGGGAGTAAAGCTTCCAAAGGATATGATATTTACCACAGATATGGAGGAGGCGGTGAAGGGAAAGGACTTCATCGTGCTGGCGGTGCCGTCTCCGTTTACAAGGAGTACAGCCCGCAACATGAGTCCCTATGTGGCTAAGGGACAGATTATCGTGGATGTGGCCAAGGGAATTGAGGAGAGTACGCTGATGACTCTTTCCCAGCAGATTGAAGAAGAAATACCCAACGCTCAGGTGGCGGTTCTGTCAGGGCCAAGCCACGCCGAGGAGGTAGGCAGAGGACTTCCAACGATCGTGGTGATAGGCGCCAGAAAAAAGGAGATTGCCGAGTATTTGCAAGAGATGTTCATGAACGAGGTGTTCCGTGTGTATATTAGCCCTGATATGAGAGGGATGGAGTTAGGAGGTTCTCTTAAGAACGTGATTGCCCTGGCGGCAGGAATCGCGGACGGACTAGGCTATGGAGACAATACCAAGGCTGCGCTTATTACCAGAGGTATTGCCGAGATTGCCAGACTTGGCGTGAAGATGGGCGGCGCGGTGGAGAGCTTCACCGGCCTTACAGGAATCGGGGATCTAATTGTAACCTGTGCCAGCGTTCACAGTCGTAACCGTAAGGCAGGGTATCTCATTGGCCAGGGCAGGACTATGCAGGAGGCCATGGACGAGGTGCAGATGGTGGTGGAAGGCGTGTATTCTGCCAAGGCTGCGGTGAAGCTTGGACAGAAATACGGCGTGTCCCTTCCAATTATTGATAAGGTAAGCGAAGTGCTGTTTGAGGGAAAAGACCCAAGAGAGGCGGTAAATGAGCTGATGCTCAGAGACGGAAGACCTGAGCACCAGGCTTTGCACTGGCAGGAATAGGGCTTGAATATGTGATGAAGGGGTGATTGCGCCCCTTCTTTCTATTTATTTCCTTTCTCTGGGATTGTTTTTAAGGGTTTCAGAATCGTTGCGTGCATGGTCAGATAACAGGCAAGGCCGCCGATGAAGTTTGAAATTGGCTCGGCAAGAAAGACGCCTGTTACCCCAAGACCTTTAAGACGGGGCAAAAGGTAGGGGTACAACGCCTGCAAACTGGAATGCCATCATAAAAAATCCGAAGAAGTAGACGTGCATGGAAGGAACCGCCGCTGCAATAAGCTCCTCGTTGTGGTTATATATTCGGATGAAGAATTTAGGAAAGGCAGAGAGGTCTCATTAATCTTATAATATTCTTAATTTCTTTTAAGATTCATAAAAAAATATTTTCAATATCCCTAAAATCATGTATGATATAGAGTATTGTGGTGAAATATTCGCCTGTAGTTTGTGAAGGAGGAATTTCTTTTTACGCTTGATAGGTGTACAAAAGAGGAGAGTTATGACTAGAAAAGAGATGAAAGCCAGAGCAAGGCAGACATTAAAAGGACATTATATGATTCTGGTAATGACAGGGTTGATTTCGGTGTTTCTGGGGCTTAGGAATTCCAGTTTTGATAACGCTGTGAGAGCGTATTCGTCGGAGAATGTATCGGCGTATAGTGTGGATATTCCGTCAGATGATGAGGTTGAGGCAGGAATTGAGACAAATACAGGGGGAACCCCTCAATCAGCGGCAGATACCAGAATAGCGGTGGGCAGCGTCGGGCTGCTGGATGTGATACATCATATTATGATGGGCAATCCTGAAAAGGGGCGCGAGCTCTCGGAGAAGCTTAAAGAGGCAGAAATTGAGCGGTCAAAGGAGGGCAATCGAGTACTGGGAAGGAGTAGAGGAGCGCTGTCAAAGCTGGTGAATGGGGTTACCTCTGGCTCGTTTATCGTGATGTTCGTGTCAGGCGTCAATTCCCTATTTGGAACGAATAATGTAGGGAGCCTAATCCTGGTTTTGCTGGCTTTTGCTGGAGTGTTCGCCTTCTATCTGCTGGTGGTCAATACCTATACCGTGATTGCGGCAAGAATGTTCCTTGAGAGCAGATGCTATGAAAAGCTTCCTATCCAGCGATTCGTATTTTTGCTGCGTGTAAAGCGGTGGCTTCAGGTATCACTTGCAATGCTTGTTTATACTGTTTATGAGTTCCTGTGGGCATTGACCATTATCGGAGGCATTATCAAATCTTATTCCTACTTTCTGGTGCCATTTATCCTGACAGAGAATCCGGATCTTAGCGGACGACAGGCAGTTACCCTCTCCCGTAAAATGATGTACGGACATAAGTGGGAATGCTTTGTGATGGAGTGTTCGTTTCTCGGATGGAGCTTCCTGGGGTCGTTTACCTTCGGGCTTTCTGAGATATTCTACTCCCTTCCCTATCAGTCGGCTACATACTGTGAATTTTATGCGGCCCTTAGGGCTAAGGCAAAGGCGGCGGGTATTCAGGGGGCAGAGCTTCTAAATGATACATATCTGTACGAGAGAGCGTCGGGAGAGCTTCTGGAAGAAGGGTATTCGGATGTGATTGGGTGGAAGAACGAGCAGAAAGATAGTCCTAAAAAGCCGGAGGGGTTAAGAGGAATTCTTTCCGACTGGTTTGGTATTTCCATTGGGGATTCAAAAGAAGTAGGGGGATACGAAGAAAACAGAGAGCTTCAAGTAAGGCTTGGCATGCTTAAGGATGTGGTGGAGGGAAAAGCCTATCCGGCAAGGCTCTCCCGTTTTCCAGATGGGGCAAAGCACAAGCGTATAGATGCGTTTCATTATATGCGCCATTATTCTGTCTGGTCCTTGGTTTTACTATTCTTCTTTTTCTCCATGATTGGCTGGTGTTGGGAGGTGAGCATCCATCTGGTGCTGGATGGAGTGTTTGTCAACCGAGGTACGCTCCACGGACCGTGGCTTCCAATTTACGGCGCGGGCGGGGTGATGCTGCTTACCCTTTTAAACAGGGTGCGGAATCATCCGGTAATGCAGTTTTTCAGTATTATTTTCCTGTGCGGAATGGTGGAATACTGGACCTCCTACTATCTTGAGGTGGTCTATGACGGAAAAAAATGGTGGGATTATAGCGGATATTTTCTGAATCTGAATGGAAGAATCTGTGCGGAGGGTCTGCTGGTGTTTGGAATAGGAGGCATGGTTATCGTGTATATTGCGGCGCCCCTTCTGGATAACCGGATACGGGGGATTAGAAAAAATGTGCTTATGTGGTGCTGCGTGATACTATTGTGTCTCTATACGGCAGACTGTGTATATTCCATTAGATACCCCAATGAGGGAAAGGGAATTACAGATTACCAGCCCTTGTCCTGGGATTTGGGAAATTGGTATGAGTGCAAAGGGAGCAGGAATATCAAGCTGTTTTAAGAATTAATAAAGGTAGGGAGTGAGAGTTATGCTGGCGATATTATTATCTCCACTGTATGTTTTGGTAAATGCTTATATTATCCGTTGGATTATTCGGTGGCTTAGCACTTGTAGACATGAGTTCCGAAGATTTCGGTCCCGTCTTATTGTTTCTATGGTTTACCTATTTTTTGCCAGTGCGATGGGGGTGGGGTTCTTTCTTCCGTCGGGAGGGGTAAAACGCTTTTTTGTAAAGATTGGGAATTACTGGCTTGGAGTTCTTCTGTATACGATTCTTGTGGTGGGAGCGGCAGACGTAATCCATGTTCTTTTGAAAAGGAGCAAGAAGATTAATCAGGAAAAACTGAGGAGTTTTAAGGTGTTTGTGGCGTCAGGGATTATCTGTGCCGTTGGCATTGCGGTGCTCAGTATCTGGGGGATGGTAAATGCAGGGAATATCCGTACCACAAAATATGAGGCTGTCATTGATAAGAAGGCAGGTAATTTGAAGCAGATGAAGGTGGTAATGGCGGCTGACCTGCATATGGGATACAACATCGGATGCGAGCATATCCAGAAAATGGTTGAAAAGATTAATGCACAGGAGCCTGACCTGGTGGTTTTTGCAGGGGATATTTTTGACAATGAATATGAGGCGTTGGAAGATCCCAAGAAGCTGATTAACATTTTGAAGGGGATTAAGAGCAAATATGGCGTCTATGCCTGCTATGGAAATCACGATATCAAGGAGAAGATTCTTGCCGGATTTACCTTTGGTGGAAGCCAAAAGAAGGAGAGCGATATCAGGATGGATGAGTTTCTTAAGGAGGCGGGGATTACGCTGCTTCGGGATGAATCCGTTTTGATTGGGGACAGCGTTTACCTCTATGGGCGTCCGGACAGACAGCGTCCAGGGCGGGATATTAAGACACGGAAAACGCCAGAGGAGATAACGGCGGGGATGGATTTGTCAAAGCCGGTGTTCGTGATTGACCATCAGCCCAAAGAGCTTCAGGAGCTGGCAGATGCGGGAGTGGATCTGGATTTGTGCGGACATACCCACGACGGGCAGGTGTGGCCGGGGAATCTGACGATTCGTCTGATGTGGGAGAATGCCTGCGGGTATTTGAAAAAAGGGGATATGCATAATATTGTTACTTCAGGCGTGGGGATATTTGGGCCGAATATGCGGGTTGGCACGATTGCAGAAATCTGTTCGGTTACGGTGAAGTTTAAAGGGGATGAATAGTAAAAAATCGCAGAGTAAGATACTCTGCGATTTTTTTTAAACGACGTATCTATTATAACCACCTAAGGAGAATAATTCAATACCTAAATTGCTATTCAATGGATTTAGAAGAATTTCACATACCAAATCAAAAATATTTATCGTGTTATTTTCTTAAAATATTTATCTATTCTGTGTATTTTGAATTATATCAATAAAAATCTGTTAATTCCAAAAAGACACACTCTAAAAATTTTCGCAGAGTATCTTACTCCACGAAATTAAAGGAGGTGTTTCCAATCTGGTATGTCCTGCGTTGTGAAAAAGGAAACGAGAAAAGAGCTGCTGAGACACTGAAACAGCAGTATTGCTGTCCGAACAAGGCAGAGATTTTCCTGATTACATGTGAAAAAATGAAACGATATAAAGGATGTTGGCATTGTCAGGATGAGCTTCTGTTTCAGGGA
>ERZ808028.458-NODE-458-length-34686-cov-21.927649_pt1 | contig 34686 bp, 37 predicted proteins | sample MGYA00380184_ERZ808028 | MGnify/ENA primary metagenome ERZ808028 (study PRJEB31490, sample SAMN06133397) | mouse gut metagenome | isolation source: J8_1 | host: mice | place: China: Chengdu | collected 2015-05 ...
ATTGAGGGCAACGCGGGCAGCCCCAGCGCGGTGCGCTCGTGTAAATACTCCCTGCGGTACGCAAAAATCAAGGGCTATGGGCGGCCGGACTGGTCCCTTGTGCCCGACGACAAAAAGGAGGACGACGAGATGGTTGTTATTTACGAGAAGCTGGAGGATGTGCCCAGCCACTACCGGCCCACGGTGGACAAGCTTGTGAAGAAGGGTGCGCTCAAGGGCACCGGGGACGGGGCGCTGAACGTGTCCGAGGACTTCTGCCGGACCATGACCGTGCTGGACCGGCTGGGGAAGCTGGACTGAGGGATATGAGGAACGCCGGGGAACTACTCCCCGGCGTTTTCTTTGGCCTCTGTGCGGCCCTCAGAAGCCCAAGGAGCGGCATTGTCGCGCTCCATGGCCTCGGATATGGCACGGTTAATGAAGCCATTTACGGACTCTCCACGGGCCTCCGCGTGGGCCTGGATTTCGGCCTTATGGCCCTTTTGAACGGTAACAAGAAAGCGGTCAAATTTTGCTTTATTATATTCGTCCTTTGTTATTCGTTTACCGTCAAGAATATAAGCCTTTTTTACCACGAAATCACCTCTATTACAAGTATACCACACTTAATGGTTTGGTGATATCAGCAATTCGCACAAAAATTTTCCTAAATATTTGGTGATATCACTAATTGAGTACTACTGATATCAGTAGTATAATAAGACCATGGAAAGGAGGTGAACACCAATGAGCAAGCGAAGAAAGAAGGGCGGCGGCAAGGTCCCTGATTCCCCAATCAACCTCGCCGCCGCAATTCTAAACCTCATCACCGCAATACTTCTCCTGATTGAGAAGCTGAGCGAATAGAGGAGGGGGAGGGAAACCTCCCCCTATAAGATAACAAATCGTTTGCGAGGTGTCAATATGGATATTTTGATTTATGGGCTGTTGGCGGTGAGCATCGGGCTTTCGGTGCTGGTCATTGTGCGGAACTTGAGAAAATAAGGAGGTTGTTCAAAAAATTTGGCGCACCGTTTCCGATGCGCCTCTATTGACTATCTGACATAGCTTTGTCAATGGCTTCATTTATGAATTTATTTGTGCTCACGCCCTTGTTTCTTGCGAATTCTTTAATTATTTTGCGTTTCCCTTTGGGGACGACAAGATCAATGCGGTCATAGGCTTTCTTGTTGTAACGTGCAGTTGCTTCTTTTTGAGCTTCAGAATACGCCATACCACCACACCTCCGTAGGTATGGCAATTATACTCTATACTTATGGAAGTATTGTATAATTCCATAAGCATAAATTTGTCCAGATTGCCATATTTATATACTTCCATAAGTATGATAAAATAGCACCGGGTGTGAGCTGGTAGCTCCAACCCGGTGCCGTGTTTAACTGGTTCGCCGAATGTAGTCAGCCATGATGTAGATGAACTGGGAGGATGTAGGGCGTTGGGGCAAGCGGTAGTCGGCCATTTGCTCCAACGCATCTCGTCCCTTGCCGTTCCAGCAGTTGGAGATGGATGTGCGAATAGCTCGTTCAACGCTGGATGCCGACACGCCGAAGGTGCGGCCAGCGTCGGGATACAGGTTTTTCGTCATAAAGAGCGGAATGCCTGTATTGGGGACGACCTGAAGCAGAATATGGGTCAGGTAGTAATAGCCGCGCAAATGAGCGGGAATGTGCATCCGGCGCAGCTCGGCCCTGATCCGATCGAAGAGCAGGTTTTGCTGGTCCCTGTCAGGGGGATTGAGTGGTGTTTGAATTGTGATCACCTTCCTTTGGTTTGATTGGGTTTGGGTCTTTTTCGTTCCACAGTAGCGCCATTTCAAGAAACAACTGTGCAAAATGAAATTGCTTGTCCTTTGGGAGCGCCGCTACTTCCTGAATGGTTTGAAGCAGAAGAAGAATTACATCTCGGCGGTCCATGTCTAACAGCCCGGTTAGAAGCGCAGCGGGGGTTATCCCCAGCTTCTCCGCCAAGTGTTCGATCATTACGGCGGTGGGATTTCCCTGGGCCTTCAGGTAATCCTGAAGGGTGGAGCGAGAAATTTCCAAAGCCTCCGCGCATTCTGCCAGAGTCATGTTTTTCATGGTCATAATCATGCGGAGCATATCGGCCATATTTTGCTGAATCCCCATATTGTCCCTTCCTTCGACAAAATTATAACGAAGCGATAGGATAAAGGTAAATGCCGGTACATCGGCAGCAGTACCGTTATGCAGGTATGCCGACGATGGGCTGGGGATGCGCCGCTTCCTTTCGTAAAATGTTGGTCCCGCTATTGTGTTGGTACGTTTCATGGTCAGGAGGTCCGCGGCACATCTGCGGGCCTCTTTTTTGTGCCCCGAAAAGTGCCCCGAACTGCCCCGAAAGTGCCCCGAAATTCTGGGCCTTACTGAACCAAACTGGGCTTTCTAAGCACAACGAAAAACCCCTTGAACCGTTGCGATTCAAGGGGTTTCGGTTGGTGGACGATACAGGACTCGAACCTGTGACCTCCCGCACGTCAAGCGGATGCTCATACCAGCTGAGCTAATCGTCCCTGTATTAAATTTGTCCAAACGATGTTGGAATGAATCATATTATAGCGGTCCTGCCGCCCGTTGTCAAGGCTTTTTTCCAAAGCTTCCGCTCGGGAGGGCATTGCCAAGCGGTATGACCTCTGCGGGAGCTTCAAGCAACCGCCTGGCAGCGGCCGCCCGATGTGCGAGCGGCCGCCTGGTTACAGTCCGGTGAGGTCAAAAGCAGGGATAAATCCCTCTCCCACGGCGTCCAGCTCCTGGACATAGCCTGCCAGCCCAAGATTTTCCATATATTCCCTGGCCGAGCGCAGCTCCGATGGGCGCAGGGGGCGGCACAGCTCCGGGGTGCCGTCCAGCCGCCCCACAGGGGTGTACTGCGCCATCAGGGAAAACAGCACAGCTCCCGGCGGAAAGCTTTCCGCCACCCAATCCATCACCCGCTGGGCCTCCTTCACCTGCCCCGGCAGGATGAGGTGGCGGATGAGCACGCCGCTTTTCAAAAGGCCGTCCTCCATCCGGATGGGCCCGCGCTGGCGGTACATCTCCCCGATCGCCGCCTGGGCCGCCTGGGGATAGTCCGCCGCACCGGAATAGCGCTCGGCCAGGGCGGGGGTGACGTATTTCAGGTCGGGCAGATACACGTGGACCTTGCCGTCCAGTGCCCGGAGGATCTCTGTGCGCTCGTAGCCGCCGCTGTTCCACACCACCGGCAGGCCGCCGGGCACAGGCCGCTCCAGAACCCTGGACAGCACATGGGTGAACTGGGTGGGAGTGACCAGCTCAATGCAGGACGCGCCATGGCTGGCCAGACGCTGGAAGGCGGCGTACAGCTCGTCCGCCGTGAGAGGCTTTCCAAAGTTCTCCCGGCTGATGGAGCGGTTCTGGCAGAACACGCAGCCCAGGGTGCAGCCGGAGAAAAATACGGTTCCCGCTCCGGCCGTCCCTGAGATGCAGGGCTCTTCCCAGAGGTGGAGGGCCGCCCGGGCGCACACAGGCAGGGCGGGCATTCCGCAAAAGCCCTCTCCGTGGGCCTGGTCCCGAAGGGCCCCGCACCGGCGGGGGCAGAGATTACAGATCATAGCGCCTCCGAAGATGTTTCACGTGAAACGTCTGTTTTGGTTTTGGGCGGAACCTGGGGCGTCTGGCCCCAGGTTCCCCTCCTTCCAGTGCCGCCGGCACAGGCCGATGTAACAGTCGTTGGCCCCCAGCACCACCTGCTCGCCCTCCTTGAGAACCACGCCGTTTTCGTCAAATCGGGCGTTGCAGGTGGCTTTCTTGCCACACCAGCAGATGGTTTTGACCTCCTCGATGATGTCCGCGCAGGCCAGCAGCGCCTGTGAGCCGGAGAACAGCCGCCCGCTGAAGTCGGCCCGCAGGCCGTAGCAGATCACCGGCACGTTCATGTCGTCCACAATTCGGGTGAGGTAGTCCACCTGGGCGTGGGTGAGAAACTGGGCCTCGTCCACGATGACGCACTGATAGGTCCTGATGTCCTGGGCGGACATGGCCTCCAACTCCTCAAACCAGATACAGGCGTAATTCAGGCCGATGCGGGAATTGACCACGCGCTTTCCCTCCCGCTGGTCCAGGGCGGGCTTCACCATCAGCGCCCGCTGGCCCCGTTCCTCGTAGTTATAGCGCACCATCAGCGCGTTGGCGGACTTGCTGGAGCCCATCACGCCGTAGCGGAAATACAGCTTTGCCATTTATGTTCCCCCGTTCAATCTCTCTTTTGCCAGCCGCAGCGCCCCGTCGAAGGCGTTGGGGACGGCGTATTGTTCCTCCAGCTCGGCCCCGCTGGCCCACACCCAGCCGGAGGGCAGCCCGTCCGTCTCCGCTTGGGCGGCGCGCAGGGCCATGTGCCACTCAATGTGGGTAAAGATGTGCTTGGCCTGCCCGGCGTATTGCTGGGAACAAGCGGAAATGCCCCACTCCCCCGGCAGGGGGCCGTCCCCCAGCTCGTTGGGAAACTCCCACAGCCCCGCCAGCAGGCCCTTGTCCGGGCGGCGGCGGAGGGCTACGCGGTTCCCATGGAAGATGAGCCATACCGCGCGTTTCTCCACCCGCCGGGCCTTTTTCGGGGCCTTGACGGGCAGCTCCCCGGTGCGGCCATGGGCCAGGGCGGCGCAGAAGCCCTTTGCCGGACACCGCTGGCACAGCGGCGCGCCGTTGGGCAGGCAGACAGTGGCCCCCAGCTCCATCAGCGCCTGGTTAAAGGCCCCCGCGGCGTCAACGGGGATGATTGCCTCCAGCCGCTGCGTCACCTTTTTCTTCATCTGGGGGGCGGCGATGTCTCCGTCGTCCCCTGTGATCCGGGCGTATACCCGCAGGACGTTGCCGTCCACGGCGGGGACGGCCTGGCCGAAGGCAATGGAGCAGATGGCCCCGGCGGTATAGTCCCCCACCCCCGGCAGGGCCCGGACGGCCCGGTAGTCTGAGGGGACTGCGCCGCCGCACTCCGCGACAATGAGCCGGGCCGCCTTCTGCAAATTCCGGGCGCGGGAATAGTACCCCAGCCCCTGCCACAGCTTCATCAGCCGCTCCTCGGGCATGGCGGCCAGGGCGGGGATGTCTGGCGCAGCCTCCAAAAACCGCTGGTAATAGCCCAGCACCGCCGCCACCCGGGTCTGCTGGAGCATGATCTCCGACAGCCACACGTGGTAGGGGGTGGGGTCGTCCCGCCAGGGCAGCCGCCGGGCGTTGTCCCGGAACCACTCCAGCAGGGGGATGGGCAGCTGCTCCAATGCGTCCACGCTCACGCCTCCCCATGTGATGATGAGACAGTTTATCACATTTTGCCGGCGGTTTCAACGGGAGAATAGCCGGGCGGCCCAGGATAAACGAGAATTGAAAGGGGCGGGGGATTGTGGTATACTTGGGGAAAACAGCGGGGCTGCGGTCAAGCCCCGGAGGGAGGGAACTGGGACATGAAGATGTTGAATGTCGCTCTGCTGCAAATCGCCCCCCAGGGGACGCTGGATGGGAATCTGGAAAAGGGCCTGAGCTGCTGCCGGAGGGCAAGGGAGCTGGGGGCGGACATTGCGCTGTTTCCCGAGATGTGGAGCAATGGATACCGCATATACGGCCGGCCCGGAGAGGAGTGGACGGCGGAGGCGGTGGATGCCCAGGGCGGATTTGTCCGGGCCTTCCAGCGGCTGGCCGGGGAGCTGGACATGGCCATTGGCGTCACCTTTTTGGAGAAGCATGAGGGAGGGCCCCGGAACGCTCTGGCTCTTTTTGACCGGCACGGGGAGGAGAAGTTTGTGTACGCCAAGGTGCACACCTGCGACTTTGACGTGGAGCGCAGCCTGACGCCCGGGGAGGAATTTTATGTGGCGGAGCTGGACACCGCCCAGGGCATGGTGAAGGTGGGGGCCATGATCTGCTATGACAGGGAATTCCCCGAAAGCGCGCGGATTCTCATGCTGAAGGGAGCGGAGCTGGTTCTGACGCCCAACGCCTGCCCCATGGAGGTCAACCGGCTGTCTCAGCTGCGGGCCAGGGCGTTTGAGAATATGCTGGCGGTGGCCACCTGTAATTATCCGGGAACCGTCCCCGACTGCAACGGCAATTCCACCGTCTTTGACGGCGTGGCCTATCTCCCGGAGCTGGAGGGCTCCCGGGACACCTGCATTTTGCAGGCGGACGAGGAGGAGGGCATCTACATCGCCCGGCTGGATTTGGAGCAGCTGCGCCGCTACCGGGAGACAGAGGTCCACGGCAATGCCTACCGCCGGCCGGAGAAGTACAGGCCCCTGCTGGACCGAGCGGTGGCGCCGCCTTTTGTGAGGGCGGGCCGGCGGCAGTGAGGGCGGGCCGCGGCGGGACAGGAGGAGGAATTCCCCTCTTGAATTCCTATTAAACATATGGTATTTTAGGGGTAGAGCGCGGGAAGCGGCCGGCGGCCCGAGTTGGAGAGAGGGAGCGCTGCGGCCGCCGCGTTGCCGCGGGCTTTGCATTGCTTATTTCCAGCGTTGACGACAGCCCGCCCACTGCCGGAACGGCCGATGGAGGGATACCTATGAAAATTTCCACCAAGGGGCGGTATGCCCTTCGCCTCATGGCGGATATTGCCCAATACGGCGGGGACGGACCGGTGTCCCTGCGGGACGCCGCCCGGCGGCAGCAGCTCAGCGACAAGTACCTGGAGCAGATTGTCACCCCCCTGGCCAGGGCGGGGCTGGTGCGCTCGGTGCGGGGCGCGGGGGGCGGCTATCTGCTCACGCGGGCGCCGGAGGAGTACACTGTGGGAGAAATTCTGCGCCCCTTGGAGGGGGACTTGGCCCCAGTGGAGTGCGCCACCGACCGGGATTTCTGCCAGCGCAGCCGGGAGTGCGTGACGGTGGAGCTGTGGCAGGACATCCACCGGGCGGTGGCAGCCGTGGTGGACGGAACCACCCTGGCCGACCTCATCGCGCGGCGGCAGGCCAGGCAGGGAGAGGCCGGAGAAATGTAATTTTAGTTGCTTCCCTGGGGAAAATGTGATACAATATTCCTCAACTTGAGGCATTTTTACAAGAGAGGAACGGTTCCATGGAAATCAACGGCACGCAGGTGCAAGAGGTATATTACTATAAGGATATGGGGCTGTCCGAGGCCACTATGAAGGCTCTGGACAAGAAGGGCTTTACCCAGGCCACCCCCATCCAGGGCGGGGCCATCCCCTGCTTTATGGATTGGAAGGACGTGGTGGCCAAGGCGCCCACCGGCACGGGCAAGACCTTTGCCTTCGGCATCCCCATGGTGGAGCACATTGACCCGCAGTCGGATACGGTGCAGGGGCTGATTCTGGCTCCCACCCGGGAGCTGGCCATCCAAATCCGGGACGAGCTGCGGGACCTGTGCGCCTTTCGGGAGGGAGTGCGCGCGGTGTGCCTCTACGGCGGCCAGCCCATCGACAAGCAGATCACCCAGCTCAAGAGCAGGCCCCAGATCGTGGTGGCCACGCCGGGGCGGCTGATGGACCACATGAAGCGGCGCACCGTCAAGCTGGACAAGGTGCAGACCGTGGTGCTGGACGAGGCGGACCGGATGCTGGACATGGGCTTCATCCAGGACGTGACCCGCATCCTGGATAAAATGCCTCACCGACGCAACTTGGGGTTATTTTCAGCCACAATATCACGGGAAGTTATGGATATCTCCTGGGTATACCAGCGTGACCCGGTGGAGATCACCGTCCGTCCGGTGGAGGAGAACCGCCCGGACATCCAGCAGTACGCCATTGAGCTCATGGGCCGGGAGCAGAAGCTGGACACTATGGCCGCCCTGCTGCGGGCGGGAGGCTACGAGCGGGCCATCGCCTTTTGCAACACCAAGAATATGACCGACCGGCTGGCGGGCCTGCTGAAAATGCGGGGCTTCTCCTGCGAGGCCATTCACGGCGACATCCAGCAGCGGGTGCGGGAGCAGACGCTGAAAAGGTTTAAGGACGGCAAGCTTCAGGTGCTGGTGGCCACCGACGTGGCCGCCCGCGGGCTGGACATCGACGACGTGGACGCGGTATTCAACTACGACGTGCCCGACGAGCAGGAGTACTACATCCACCGCATCGGTCGCACGGGGCGGGCCAGGAAGCACGGCGTGGCGTATACGCTGATGGCCTCCGTGACGGAATCTGTGAAAATGCGGGACATCGCCCGGAACACCAGGGCGGAGCTCCAGCTTTTGAAGTACGACAAAGACGGCTGCCTGCTGCCGGTGGAGCAGGAGGGCTGACCAGCAGACCGAGGGAGCGGGAATGCGTCCCCTCGGTCTTTTTGCCAAAAGGAGGGCACAGCGATGAACATTCGGGTATTGGCTGTGGGCGACGTGGTGGGAGAGGCCGGGCTGGACTTTCTGTGCCGGCGGCTGCCCGCCCTGCGCCGGGAGCATGGCGTCCACTTCACTGTGGTGTGCGGGGAGAACTCCGCCAGCGATGGGCTGCTCCCGGCCCAGGCGGACAATATTTTTTCAGCCGGGGCGGATGTGATAACTATGGGCAATCACACCTGGGACAAACGACAGATTGTTAAGTATATGGAGGCCTGCCCCTACCTCATCCGGCCCGCCAACTACACCGCCCGCGCTCCTGGTCGGGGCTGGGGAGTGTTCGACGGGCCCCAGGGTCTGCGCGTCCGGGTGGTAAACCTCATCGGACGGGTGGAGATGAACCCCAATTTCGACAACCCCTTCACCAAAATGGACGAGATTTTGAAGGGGGAGGGGGCCGACCTGACCCTGGTGGACTTTCACGCCGAGGCCACCAGCGAGAAGGGGGCCATGGCCTGGTACCTGGACGGGCGGGCTCAGGCCCTGTGGGGCACCCATACCCACGTGCCCACCGCCGACTGCCAGGTGCTGCCCCAGGGGCTGGGCTTTGTCACCGACCTGGGGCTTACGGGGCCTTATCAATCCGTCATCGGCGTCAAGCCGGAGCAGGCCATCAACCGCTTTCTGGGCGGCCTGCCCCAGCGGTTTGAGCCCGCCCCCGGCCCCTGCCGGATGGGCGCGGTGCTGTTCGACATCGACACGCGGGCCAAGCGCTGCGTATCTGTTCAACGGGTGGATATTTGTGAGGAGGGGCGCCAATGAAATTACTCCACGCCGCCGATTTTCACCTGGACTCCCCCATGTCCGGCCTGGACCGGGAAAAAAGCGCCCAGCGCCGGGGGGAGCTGCGGGAGCTTCCCGCCCGCCTGGCCCGTCTGGCCGGGGAGGAGGGGGTGGACCTGGTGCTGCTCCCCGGAGACCTGCTGGACGGGGAGCGGGTCTACCCCGAGACCGTCCGGGCGCTGGCCCAGGCGCTGGGGGACATGGCTGTGCCGGTGTTCATCGCCCCGGGCAACCACGACTATTACCGGCAAAAATCGCCCTATGCGTCGATGGATTGGCCTGACAATGTACATATCTTTACAGCGCCTGAGCTGCGGGCGGTAGAGCTGCCCCAGCTGGGCTGTGTGGTCCACGGCTGCGCCTTCACCGCTCCCCACCGGGAGGACGACCCTCTGGCGGGCTTTTCCGCGCCAGAGGACGGCAGGACGCACCTGCTGTGCATCCACGGCGAGGTGGGGAAGGCGGGGGCCTATGGGCCCATCGACCCCAAATCCCTGGAAAAAAGCGGCGTGGTCTACGCCGCCCTGGGCCATGTCCATGCCGCCGGCAGCGGCCGCGAGGGCAGAACCCTGTGGGCCTACCCAGGCTGCCCGGAGGGGCGGGGCTTTGACGAGCTGGGCCCCAAGGGGGCGCTCATCGTGTCCCTGGGCGAGAGGGCCGGGCTGGCCGCCGCCTCACCGGACGGTCCCTCAATGGCCCCGATCGACCTGGGCGTCCAGGGCGTGGCGGCAAAATTTGTCCCCGTTTGCAGGCGGCAGTACCGCGTTGAAACTGTAAATGTAAATTCCTTTATGGACGTGGTGCCCCAGGGGGATAGCCCCGATTTGGTGCGCTTCCTGCTCACCGGGGAGAGCCGCCTTGCGCCGGACCTGGCCGCCCTCACCGCCCAGGCCGCGCCCCACTTTTTCCATGTGGAGCTGCGGGACCGGACCACCCTGCCCGTGGATCTGTGGGCCAGGGGGTCGGAGGACTCCCTCACCGGGCTGTTCCTGCGGGAAATGAGGGCCCGGCTGGATGGCGCGGAGGAGGGGGAGAGGGACAAGCTTTTGCTGGCGGCCCGGTTCGGGCTGGCGGCGCTGGAGGGAGGGGAGGATGTCCGGCCATGAAAATCAAAAAGCTGACCGCCGTGTTCGGCGGGTTGGAGGGGGAGTCGCTGGAGCCGGGAGCGGGTCTCACCGTCATCACCGCCCCCAACGAGACGGGAAAGTCCACCTGGGCGGGCTTTTGGAAGGCGATGCTCTACGGCATCGACACCCGGGAGCGGGACAAGACCGGCTTTTTGGCGGACAAGACCCGTTATGCCCCCTGGTCGGGCGCGCCCATGTCCGGGGAGATGCAGGTGGAGTGGGAGGGGCAGGACATCACCATCCGCCGCTTTCCCGCCCGGACCAACCCCTTCGGCGGGTTTGAGGCGGTGTACACCGCCACCGGCGACCCAGTGCCCGGCCTCACCGCCGCCAATGTGGGGGAGCGGCTCACCGGGGTGGGGAAGGAGGGATATCTCCGTTCCGCCTTTGTGGGGCAGGGGGGCGCGGCCATTGGCTCCAGCCGGGAGCTGGAGGCCCGCATCTCCGCCTTGGTCACGTCGGGGGAGGAGGACGTGGCCTACTCCGCCGTGGAGCGGACCCTAAAGGACTGGCGCAACCGCCGCCGGGCGAACCGGGCCAACGGCCTGATCCCGGAGCTGGAAGGGGAACGCGCTCAGATCGACAAAGCCATCCAGGAGATGGCAGACGCCCGCCGGAGAAGGGAGACGGCGGAGCAGGAGCTGGAGCGCCTGACAAAAAATCAGAAGGAGCTCCAGGCGGATTTGGAGCTCTGGGCGCGGATAGAGAAGCACGAGCTGAACCGCCGCTATGGCGAGGCGTATGCGGAGTGGGAGCGGGCGAAGGAAGCCGTGCCCGAGGACAGGCCCCACCCGCTGTTCGGCGCCATGACCGGGGAGGAGGCGTGGGCCTTCGCCCAGGAGCGGCAGAGGGAACATGAGGCGGCCCTTGCGGAGAACCGCCGCCGCCAGTCCAAGCGGGAGGAACTGGAAAAGCGGCGGGAGGAGCTTTCGAAGCGCCGCCGCAGGGCGCTGGTTTACGGGGGGATATCCGTTGTTCTCCTGATATTGGCCGTGATTTTGGTCGTGGTTACTCCCGGGATTATAGACCTTCTCCGGCCCCTTGCCATTGGGAGCGGGCTGGCGTTGGCCGTACTGGCCGGGTCGGTGTTTTCCTTGTTGAGAGACCGGGACATTGTGCCCAATCTCTCCGAGCTGAAGCCTGTCCCCGTTCCCCTGGCGGGGGACATTTTGAATCAGGCGGCCCAGTACCGGGCAGAGCTGGCCCAAGCGGCCCAGGCCCGCGCCGCCGCGGACGCCGCCCGCCGCCGGGTGGACGACCTGGCCGCCCAGGGGGGGCGGCTGTTTGATACGCTGGAACTGCTCCATCCCCCCGCCCAATCCAAGGCCGCCACTGCCGCCCAGCTCAGCGCTGTAGAGCGGGAGCTGGCTCGGGTCCAGAGCGAGCTGGCCCGGATAGAGGGCATTTTGGCCCATATGGGCGGGCCGGAGGACATGGAGGCCCGAAAAACTGAGCTGGATGGGCGGCTGTCCCAGCGTTATGAGGAGTACGAGGCCCTCACCGCCGCGCTGGAGGCCCTGTCCGCCGCCAATGACCAGCTGCGCCAGCGGTTTTCTCCGGCGTTGAATCAGGCGGCAGGGGAGCTGTTTTCTCAGCTCACCGGGGGGCGGTGGGACAGGCTGGCCCTGACACGGGACTTTTCCGCGCAGGCCACCCAGCGCAGCGGGCTGCTCCCGCGGACGGCGCTGGCCCTGTCCGCCGGTACGGCGGAGCAGCTCTATCTGGCTGTGCGGCTGGCCATCTGCCAGCTCACGGTTCCGGAGGCGCCCCTGGTGCTGGACGACGCGCTGTGCGCCTTCGACGATGCCCGCTGCGCCCTGGCTCTGGAGCTGCTGGAAGGACAGGCGCAGGGGCGGCAGATTCTGCTGTTCTCCTGCCACAGCCGGGAGGCGGCCTGGGCGAAGGCCCGCGGCGTGCCGGTCATTCAACTGTAAACGAGGCCCCCTCCGCTGAGCGGAGGGGGCTAAAAATTTGTACCGCGGTTTTATTAGTGCCGGTTTATTGGACCTTCTTTTGAGTATACTGGGCTCAGAAGACAGGGGAGAGCCCCCAACAGGAGGGAGTGTCCAAAATGTATGAGATTGAGTTTGTGCGGGGCCACGTGGAGGTCTATCTGGACGGAGCTTTTTGCTTTTCCGCGGATACCAGGGGGGAGGCGGAGGCCGAGCTGATGCTCATGGGGGCATAAGAAAACCAGCCCGTGGGAAAACCGCAGGCTGGTTTCTGCTACGCTTCGGTCCAGGCTCCCTGGCTGGCCGCTTCTGCGAGTTCAGCGTCTGAAGAAGTAGCTCCAGGGGAAGTTGTTGAAAAATTCGTCGCCTCCGTCCCCGCCATAGGGGTACTGGCTGCCGTAATTTCCGCTGGACGTGGGCTGAGCGGGGGGATCTTGGACGCCGGAGCTCTGCGTGTTGTTGTCCTGCTCGTCAAAGGTGAGGTTGAGGGTGAACGTCTCGCCGGAGCGGAACACCTCGATGCTCACCGTGTCCCCCGCCCGGTAGCTGTTTTTGACCGCCACCATCTGATTGGCGTCAGTGATGGGGGTATCGTCGATTTTGGTGATGATATCGCCCGGGCGGATGCCGGCGGTGTGGGCGCAGGAGCCCTCCTCCACGCCGTTGACGTACACGCCGGCGGGCCAGCCGAAGTACTGCATATTGTCTTCGGTGACGGTTCTGGGGTTCAAAATGCCCATGTAGGGCCGGCCGGTGACGTAGCCGTACTGCATATAATCGGTGACGATGCCGATCACGTCGTTGATGGGGATGGCGAAGCCAATGCCCTCAATGGCGGCCTGGGCGGAGCCGTTATTGGACAGCTTGGCGGAGGTGATGCCCACCACGCGCCCATAGCTGTCAAAGAGAGGGCCGCCGGAGTTGCCGGAGTTGATGGTGCAGTCGGTCTGAATCATATTGTTCATCACGGTGCCGTCGCTCATGGTGATGGAACGGCCGGTGGAGGAGACGTATCCGGAGGTCTGGGAGAAGGACAGGGTGCCCAAGGCGTTGCCGATGGTGCACACCTGCTCGCCCACCACCAGGTCGTCGGAGTCGCCCAGAACCACCGGCTTCAGGCCGGAAACGCCGTCGATTTTCAGCACCGCCACGTCGTTGAGCTCCTCGCCGCCCACCAGCTTGGCGTCGTAGGTGTCGCCGTTGTTCAGCGTCACCTGAATGGAGGTGGCCCCGTCGATGACGTGGTAATTGGTGATGATATAGCCGTCCTCGCTGATGATGAAGCCGGAGCCCGCGCCGGAGGTGGGCTGCTGATACCAGCCGTTGGTGGCCATGCCCGTCACCGCGATGCACACGCAGGAGTCGGTGTAAGCGGCGCTGATCTCACTCAGGCTCATAGGGGTGAGGCCGTCGGCCTGCTTCACCTGCACGGCGGTGGGGTTAGTCTCGTTGCGGTAGATGGTGGTCTCGCTCTGGGGGGCGCGGTTCATGTGGCTGTAGGCCGCCGCGCCGCCTACGCCCGCGCCGCCCCCCACCAGGGCGCAGCACAGCACCAAAGCCACCGCCCTGCCCGCGCCGCTCTTTTTCTTCTGCGGGGGCTGGGACGGCGAGGTCTGCCGGTCCCAAGGGTCGGAGGGCTGAGCGGGCTGAGAATAATTGTAGTGGTAGGTGCCGCTGCCGTCGAAGTGATTCTGATCATACATGGGTAAAATCTCCTTTCCAGGTTGGCCTGAAAATCTATTGATAAGCCGGGGCGGCTGCCGTGGGCCGCTCCCCTGCTGCTGGACATTAAGATACACGCAAATTATGTCTAGAGTATGTCATAGGCTGAAAATGATTTTGAATTTACCCTGAAAAAAAGCTGAAAGCCGGTGTGCAGGCCGGCTTTCAGCGCAGTTTAAGAGGGGTTTTTCTTTCGTCCCGAGCGGAGGATGGCGCTGATATCTCCGGCGGCCAGGGACAGGTCGTCCAGCACCGGCTGGAATATGCCCAGCTTGGTCAGGTTAATCAGCACCAGCAGGAGCAGCGGCCCCACCACCATGCCCAGCACGCCCCCCGCCTTCATGCCCACATAGATACCCACCAGGGAGAGAATGGGGGACAGCCCGGTCTGATCGCCCAGGATTTTTGGCTCGGCAAAGCGGCGGAACACCACAATCACACCCCACACCGCCATCAGCGCGGCGGCCTCGCCGTACTGGGCCAGCACCATATCCAGCACCGCCCAGGGCACCATCACGGTGCCGGCGCCGATGATGGGGATGAAGTCCAGCACGGCCAGGCCGAAAGCCAGCAGCAGGCCGTAGGGCTGCTTCATCAGGAGAAAGCCGATGGTGAGAATGATGAACACGCCGAAGGACAGGATGAGCTGGCTCTTGATATAGCCGCCGAAGGCTCTCATGAAGATGTCCTTCACCGAGCGGCAGAAGTCCCGGGCCACCATGGGCACCCGGTCGGTGAGCTCAAAGCGCAGACGGGGATAGTCCCCGGTGATGAAGTAGCTGGCCATCATGAACACCACCAGCGCCACGGCGAAGCCGGATACGTTGGCGGCCATGGAGGGGGCCTGTCCCGCCATTTGAGTGAGCCAGCCGGAGAAATCCAGCCCCTGGACCCAGCGCAGGAATGCGTCGATCAGGTCCTCGCCGGTGGTAAGCACCTCCTGGGGCACAAAGCCGCCCAGGCCGGCCAGCCAGCTCTGCACGCTGTTCACCACGCCGGCCAGCCCCTGCAGCAGCTCGTCCAACAGGGACTGCCGGTTGTCGAACAGCAGGCGCACCTGATCCACCGCGATCCACCCCAGGCCGAACAGCACCCCGCCGATGACGGCGAACACCAAGACGACAAGCACCATGGAGAGAACCTTGCGGGAAATACTGGTTTTCCGCTGGAGCCAGCGCACCGCCGGGTTGAGCAGCCAGGCCAGCACCAGGGCGAACAAAAAGGGGCTGAGCAGAGAGGCCAGGGGCAGGCCCACGAAAATAAACAGGGCGATTCCCCCGGCCAGCAAGGCGCCCCGCAGGCCGAGGCGCAGCCAGAGCTGCGCCCGTTCCGGCCAGGTGAGCTGAGAGTATTCCATGCGCACGCCTCCTTGTAAAAGTTAGATGAGCAGCTGGGCCAGAGAGGCCATCACCGGCAGGGTGACGACGCACAGCAGGGTGGACAGTGTAACCTGCTGGGCGGCGAGAGCGGCGTCCTTGCCCATGCTCTGGGCAAACAGGCTGGTCGCCCCAGCGGTGGGGCAGCCGGCTAAAATCACCGCGGCTACGTAAATCACCGGGTCCGGCCGGAAGGGGAGCAGCGCCAGAGCGGTGAGCATCGGCACGGCCAGGAGCTTGACGGCGGACACCAGGTAGAGCTTCCTGGTGGAGAAAACTTTCACCAGGTCGGCCTGGGCCATCTGCCCGCCGATAACTACCATGGCCAGAGGGGTGTTTAGGCTGCCCAGATAGGCCACGGCGCTGTCCAACGGGCCGGGGAAGCGCCAGCCGGTAAAGTACAGCAGCAGCCCGCCCACAAAGCCGATGATGCCGGGGTTCAGGGCGAGCTTTTTCAGGGACAGCTCCTTGCGCCCGCCGATGAGGGCGCGCCCCTGGGTCCAGGAGACCGCGTTGAAAATGCCCAGACCCACCACCGCCACCATCATGGCCTCGTCTCCCATGACGGACTGGATCAGGGGCAGGCCCATGAACCCGGCGTTGCCATAGACGGCGGCAAAGCGCATAATGCCCTGGTGGGCCTCGCCCGCCCGGGGGAATAGGACCTGGGACAGCAGCATATACGCCACGTAAAGTCCCGCCATGGCTGCCAGAGCGGCCAGCAGCTGGGCTTGGTTTTCCGCGGTGCGCTCCACCTCAAAGGAGGTGAGCATGATGCAGGGGGTGACCACATACAGCAGGATGCGGGATACCTGAGACAGCGTGTCGCCGGACAGCAGACCCATCCGCCCGAACAGGAAGCCCACCGACATGAGCAAAAACAGGGTGAGTACGCTGCCGCCCACCACAAAAAGGGATTCCAGCATAGTATGCGCCTTCTCTCTCGTTCAAATTTACCACACAGCAACGTATTATATGCCTAATCGGGCGCATTGACAAGTGAAATTCTTTCAGCTATACTAATAACTTAATAAATTGTGAAAAGGAGTGTCCTCATATGGCTTCCAACCGCTTCCAGCGGGGCTACGTCCCCATTTTCCTGTCCTACTACAAGCCCCACATGAAGCTGTTCATTTTGGACATGGCCTGCGCCCTGGGCATCGCCCTGGTGGACCTGGCCTTCCCCGCCGCCTCCCGGGAGGCGCTGAACACCCTGCTGCCCCAGAATATGTTCACCGCATTTTTCGCCGTCATGGCGCTGCTGATGGCGGCCTATGCCCTGCGGGCGGTGATGTACTTCGTCGTCACCTATTGGGGCCATATGATGGGGGTGCGCATTGAGGCAGACATACGCCGGGATCTGTTCAGCCATATGCAGGACCTGTCCTTCTCCTTTTACGACAAGAACCGCACCGGCCAGCTCATGAGCCGGGCCACCAACGACCTGTTCGAGATTACGGAGCTGGCCCACCACGGCCCGGAGGACCTGTTCATCTCCGCTGTCACCCTGGTGGGGGCCTTCTGCATGATGGTGACGATTCAGTGGAAGCTGGCGCTGGTTGTGTTCGCCGTGGTGCCCATTTTCGTGGTGTTCACCATCATTCAGCGCCGGCGGATGGTGCGGGCCTCCGTGCGGGTGAAGCAGAACATGGCGGGCATCAACGGCCAGCTGGAGTCGGCCATCTCCGGAATGCGCACGGCCAAGGCCTTTGCCAGCGAGGAGCAGGAGACCGCGAAATTCGAGCAGTCCAACGAGCAGTTTAAAAAGGCCAAGCGGGAGTCCTACAAGGCCATGGGCATCTACCACGCGGGGCTGGAGTTTGCCCTGCCCGCCATGAATGTGCTCACCGTGGCGGTGGGAGGTTACTTCATCATGCGGGGCGAGATGGATTTTGTGGACCTGGTCGCCTTCACCTTGTACATCTCCACCTTTTTGACCCCGGTGCGCAAGCTGGCCGCCTTTGTGGAGCAGTTCCTCAACGGCATGGCGGGCTTTAAGCGCTTTGTGGAGCTGATGCGGGTGGAGCCCGCCGTCCAGGACGCCCCGGACGCCCGGGAGATGGAGACCGCAAGAGGCGACATCCTCATTGATAATGTGTCCTTCCACTACGAGGATGGCCCGGCGGTGCTGGACCACGTCTCCATCCACATCCCCCAGGGGGAGACGGTGGCGGTGGTGGGGCCCTCCGGCGGGGGCAAGTCCACCCTGTGCCAGCTCATCCCCCGGTTCTACGACGTGACAGGGGGCCGCATTCTGGTGGATGGCCAGGATGTGCGGGAGGTGACCCAGCGCTCTCTGCGCCGGAGCATCGGCGTGGTGCAGCAGGACGTGTTTTTGTTCGCCGGGACGATTTTGGAGAATATCCGCTATGGCCGGCCCGACGCCACCGAGGCGGAGGTGGTGGAGGCTGCAAAGCAGGCGGAGATCTACGACGATATCATGTCCATGCCCGACGGGTTCCAGACCTATGTGGGCGAGCGGGGCGTGATGCTGTCCGGCGGGCAGAAGCAGCGGGTGTCCATCGCCCGGATTTTCCTGAAAAACCCGCCTATCCTGATTTTAGACGAGGCTACCTCCGCCCTGGACTCCGTCACCGAGGCCCGGATTCAGTCCGCCTTTGACGAGCTGGCCAAGGGCCGCACCACCTTGATTATCGCCCACCGTTTGTCCACCATCCGCAGCGCCAACCGCATCATCGTGGTGGACGACAACCACATTTTAGAGGAGGGCACCCACGAGGAGCTGCTGGCCAAGGGCGGGGAGTACGCCCAGCTCTATAACGCGCAAAAGCGGGTAGTATAAAAAGAAGGAGTGTTTGCAATGGACGATTATGTGTCGGTCTTTCAGTACGGGAACCAGGTGGGGATATCCTTCGATGTGGAGGCGGAAAGGCCCTTCCATGTGGGGGAGCAGATGAACGCCGCCCACGAGCTGGCCTACATGAACGGCTATAACTGGGCGGCCCTGCTGGACTGGTATCTGGCCCAGCGGGAGCCCGCTCTGCTGGAGGGGCTGGAGCACGACCCGGAGGCGGGCTCCTACGCGGGCTATTACCCCCTTTCGCCGGAAAATGAGGCGAAGGCAAAAAAGGTGGTGGAGCTCATCCGCGCCATGGTGGAGGACGGGGAGGAGGCGTGCCGCCTGGTGCGGGAGCACGGCGATGACATTGAGTGGGACTGATGACGAGCTGGCCAAGGGCGGGGAGTATGCCCGGAAACGGGTGGTATGAAGCAAGAAGGTGTGAGGATTGGAACAGCCTGAAGTAAAATTTTATGACCTTGTGGACGATGCCCTGTTGAAATACGCGGTTATCATCGCCAAATATCAGGGCAAGTGGGTGTTCTGCCGCCACCGGGAGCGTGACACCCTGGAGGCTCCCGGCGGACACAGGGAGCCGGGGGAAACGATCCTGGAGGCGGCGCGTCGGGAGCTGGCGGAGGAGACCGGCGCGTCGGAGTTTACTCTGACCCCAGTGTGCGCCTACTCCTTCCGGGACTATGGTATGCTGTACTATGCGGAGATTACCGCGTTGGAGCGCGGATTGCGCCATGAAATCAGGGAAATCTATCTGATGGACGGCCTGCCTGACCACTGGACCTATCCACTCATCCAGCCCAAGCTGATGGAAGAAGCCCGGAGGAGAGGCATCCTATGAATAAGACAGAGCTTTTAAACAAATTCTCTAAGGACCCGGAGGAGCGCGTTGTTCTGGCCCGGGCCCTGGATCAGCTGGACCGGGCGGCCAACCGCTCCATCCCCTGCGCCACCCAGTTTCTCTCTCCCGCCCAGAGGGCGGCGTTAGAGCCGCTCATCGCCGCCATGGGTCATCCCAGCCACCTGTTTCACGGCGGGTTTGAGGGCGCGGAGCGCACCATCTGCGTGTTCCTCCACGACTGGCAGGAGCCGGACGATTGGGGCGCGGCGGACGAGCTGGCCGCCATTGAGTGCGCCTACCCGCCCACAGGAGCGGAGCTCACCCACCGGGACCTCTTGGGGGGCCTCATGGGCATCGGCCTGACCCGCGAAAAGGTGGGGGACATCCTGGTGGGGGAGAAGTCCGCCCAGATCGTCTGCCTGAAGGACGCCGCCCCCATCATCCTGTCCCAGTTTGACCAGGCGGGGCGGTACAGGCTGAAGCTGAAGGAAATTGGTCTGGCGGAGCTGACCCCCGCCCCAGTGGAGGTAAAGCTGATCCATGACACGGTGTCTACCCTGCGGCTGGACGCGGTGCTCGCCTCCGGCTTTTCCCTGGCGAGGGGGAAGGCGGCGGACGCCGTCACCGGGGGCCGGGTGTCCGTCAACTACCGGGAGTGCCTCAAGCCGGACCGGGCGGTGGCCCAGGGGGACGTGCTCACCTGCCGGGGGCTGGGTAAGTGTGTGCTGAAGACGGTGGGTGGTCAGTCCCGAAAGGGCCGGATTATCATCGAAATCGAGAGGTATCTGTAATGGAACAGGCGAAAATTGACCGCATCAATGAGCTGGCCCGCCGGGTGAAGGCGGGGGAGACGCTCACGCCGGAGGAGCTTTCCGAGCGGGACGCCCTGCGGCGGGAGTATATCGCCAGCGTGAAGGCCAGTCTCACCGGGCAGCTGGACCGCACCTATATCGTGGGGCCGGACGGCGCCAAGCGCAAGCTTCCCAAAAAACAGTAAAAAAAGTGCCTGCCGCTATGCGGTAGGCACTTTTTCGCAGGAATTACTCCTCAGTGACAGCGACTACGTTGGTAGCGCGCACGCCCTTGGCGCCGCGGGGATCGGGCTCGGTCTCAAAAGTGACCTTCTGGCCCTCCAGCAGCTTCTTGTAGCCATCGGCCACGATGGCGGAGAAGTGCACAAACACATCCTCGCTGCCGTCGTCGGGGGTGATGAAGCCGTAGCCCTTCTCAGCGTTGAACCATTTGACGATACCGGTCATTTCCTGTTTCCTCCTTATTTGTAAAAAATCGTTTTGAAAGTAGAAGAAAAAAGTCCACCCCTTCTCATGTACGAAAGGGCGGACACAAATCAGTTCATACATCAAAACCATTATCAGTATAACACTGCGTTAAAAGTGTGTCAAGGGAATTTTCAAAATATTCTAAAAAAATATGAGAAAGGGAAAAATTTTTTCATGGCAGTTCGACATGAAACGCCAGAATATACAAAAAATGTCAGATTCAATCGTGTCCACCGAGGATATTGAAAAACCGCTTTCCGTTCTCCATCGTGATTTGGGCACAGTTTTCTGGGGTGATTCCCTTTATCTCGGCCAGCCGCTGGCAGGTGTGGGCCACATAGCCGGAGTGGTTGCGCGTTCCCCGGTGAGGGACAGGGGCCATATAAGGGCTGTCCGTCTCAATCATAATGCGCTCCAAGGGGATAGCCTGGGCGGCCTCCACCGCCTTGCGGGCGTTTTGATAGGTGAGCACCCCGGTAAAGGAGATCATCCAGCCCAGCTTCACCAGTTCTCCGGCTATCTCGGCGCTGCCGGAGAAGCAGTGGAACACCCCGCGCACCTGAGGGAAGTCCCGCACGATGTCCAGGCTGTCCCCGTGGGCCTCCCGGTCGTGGACGATGACGGGCAGGTCCAGCTCTTGCGCCAGGGCCATCTGGGCGCGAAAGACCTGTTTTTGCAGCTCCCGCGGGGGATTTTCCGGCCAGTAGTAGTCCAGTCCAATTTCCCCGATGGCCACCACCTTGGGCTGGGCGGCCAGTGACCGCAGCTCCTCCACGTCCGATTCTATCCAGTCGGCGCACTCCTCCGGGTGCACCCCCACGGCGGCGTAGACAAAGGGATAGCGCTCGGCCAGCTCCACCGCCTTGCGGGAGCTGGCCAGGTCGCAGCCGGGATTGACCACCAGCTCCACCCCCTGGCCGGGCAGGGCGGAGAGCACCTGGTCCCGGTCGGGGTCGAACTGGCGGGCGTCGTAATGGGCGTGGGTGTCGAACAGGCCGGTCAGCACAGCTTGGCTCCGGCGGGGATGGCGTCGTCCACCATGAGCAGGTGAAGGACTTCCTCTCCCTTTTCGGTGTGGACGGCGGAGATGAGCATCCCCTGGCTCTCCCGGCCCATCATCTTCCGGGGGGGCAGGTTGACAATGGCCACCAAGGTCTTGCCTACCAGCTCCTCGGGCTTGTAGTACATGGCGATGCCGGACAAAATCTGCCGGTCGGTTCCCGTGCCGTCGTCCAGGGTGAACTTGAGCAGTTTGTCGGACTTGCGCACGTTTTCGCAGGCCTTCACCTTCACCGCCCGGAAGTCGGACTTGCAGAAGGTGTCGAAATCCACGTGTTCCTCGATAAACGGCTCCACCTCAAGCTCAGGCAGGGCGGCCTTTTTGGCCTCCTCCATGATGGCGTCCAATTCACTCAGCTCCTTTGCCATGTCGATGCGGGGGAACAGGTTCTCCCCCTTGGTGACGCAGATGTTGCCGGGCAGAAGGCCCCACTGCTCCGCGCTGTCCCAGGTGCGGGCATTCTCGTCCGCGCCGATCTGGGCGAAAATCTTTCCGCAGCTGTCCGGCATGAAGGGGGTCAGCAGGACGGTGCACACCCGGACGCTCTCCAGCAGGTTGTAGAGCACCGCCGCCAGCCGGGGACCGTTGGCCTCCATGTCCTTGGCCAAGGCCCAGGGGGCGTTCTCGTCGATATACTTGTTGGCTCGCTGGATGACCTTGAAAATCTCCTCCAGGGCGTTCTGGAACTGGAACTTCTCCATCTGATCCTCATACCGGGCGCGGAGGCCGGCGGACAGGGAGATCAGGCTGTCGTCCAGCTCGGGGTTTGCCTGCCGGGCTTCGGGCAGCTTTCCGCCGAAATACTTCTCGGCCATGGCGGTGGTGCGGCTCACCAAATTGCCCAGGTCGTTGGCCAGGTCGTTGTTGATGGTCTGGATGAGCAGCTCGTTGGTGAAGTTGCCGTCGGAGCCAAAGGGGAAGGAGCGCAGCAGGAAGAACCGCAGGGCGTCCACCCCGTACCGCTGGGACAGCAGGTGGGGGTCCACCACGTTGCCCTTGGACTTGGACATCTTGTCCCCGTTGAAGTTGAGCCAGCCGTGGCCGTACAGCTTCTTGGGCAGAGGCAGGTCCATGCTCATGAGGAAGGCGGGCCAGTAGATGGCGTGGAACCGGACGATCTCCTTGCCCACGAAGTGGGCGTCGGCGGGCCAGAACTTCTCCAGGTCGTGATATTGATCGTTTTGATAGCCCAGGGCGGTCATATAGTTGAACAGCGCGTCCAGCCACACGTATACCACGTGGCCGGGGTCAAAGTCCACGGGCACGCCCCAGGTGAAGGAGGTGCGGGACACGCACAGGTCCTGGAGGCCGCCCTCGCAGTCGATGAAGTTGTTCACCATCTCATGGACGCGGCTCTTGGGCTCCAGGAAGTCGGTGTTCAGCAGCAGGTCCCGCACCCGGTCGGCATACTTGGAGGCGCGGAAGAAGTACGCCTCCTCCTCCGCGTCCATCACCTCCCGGCCGCAGTCGGGGCACTTGCCGTCCACCAGCTGGGATTCCGTCCAGAAGGACTCGCAGGGCTTGCAGTACTTGCCTTTGTAGGAGCCCTTGTAGATGTCCCCGTTGTCGTACATCTGCTTGAAGATCTTCTGGATGGATTCCACGTGGTACGCATCGGTGGTGCGGATGAACCGGTCGTAGGAGATGTTCATCAGCTTCCACAGGTCCAGCACGCCGCCGGGAGCGGCCACGATGTTGTCCACAAACTCCTGGGGGGTGACGCCTACCTCCTTGGCCTTGTCCTCGATCTTCTGACCGTGCTCGTCGGTGCCGGTGAGGAACATCACGTCATAGTCCTGGAGCCGCTTGTAACGGGCCATGACATCTGCGGCCACGGTGGTATAGGAGTGGCCGATGTGCAGCTTGCCCGAGGGGTAGTAGATGGGTGTGGTGATATAAAATTTCTTGTCGTTCATGGGTGGGTTCCTCCTGTATCTCTTATATCCGGTCTGGGTGAGGACCGGAAGTATTGGGCGGTTTGGGCGGATTTTCCAGGTTGGGGGGCAGCCGCCACAGCACTCCTGCCGCCGCCAGGGTCTGGGAGAGCAGCAGCAGCAGGTCGCCCAGCTGAGTGGAGCGTACGGAGAGGCCGGCGGCGGACAGGGCGGACAGCTCGGAGGCGGCGGTGACCATGGACAGGGCGGAGAGCACCGCCGTCATGCCCGCCAGCCACAACAGCCGCCGGGGCCGGGCGGCGCCGGCGGACATCCCGGCAAAGTCCATATAGAACATCATGCCGCACACGATGGCCAGCAGCTGGGGGGCGTAGTCCCACCGCACGGGGTTGGCGGCGTGGGCCCGGAAGCTCTCCATCAGCCACACGCACCCGGCCACGCCGGGCAGGGCGGCGGAAAACCCGCCCCGGCCCCGTTTGCCGGGGCGCAGGCCGTCCCGCCCCATTTGCAGCAGACCCAGGGCGGACAGCAGCGCCCCCACACCCGTGGCGATGGTGAGCATTCCGTTGTTGCTGGGAAGCTGGACGTCAAGGCCCTGCTTCAGCGCCGCCAGGAGCTCCCGATAGTGCTGCCACTGCGCCAGGCCTACGGGGAGCAGCACAGGGACGGCGGTCAGGGCCAGAAATGCCGCCAGTACCGCCAGGGCGGGATAGACGGGGTCCCCGGCGTCCAGAAACACCAGGTCCCACCGGTGGGCCTGCCCCAAGGTCATGGGCCGCTTGGTCAAGGGCTGGTACATGGCCAGCAGGATGAACCACGCGCTGGTCATGAACAAAACGCACACCAGGATGACGCTGGCCTGAGCGCCGGGAGCAGCCAGGCCGGAGGGCTCAAAGGCGGAGGACAGCTGCCAGCGCCGCAGGGCGGCGGCGGCCAGGGCGGCGGCGGCGGCCGACAACAGCCAGGGCACCCGCCCGGAAACACTTTTATTCATGGGAAACCTCCCCGCGCCCAAGGGCGCTGAACTCGACATACATGACTACAGCCCCCTCCAGTGGGGGAAGGGAAAGATCACCATCACTCCGCGGCCTATGACGCACCGGTTGTCCACGATGCCGATCTGGGGCAGGCGGCTGTCGGCGGAGTTGTTGCGGTTATCCCCCATGACGAAGATGCAGTCCTCGGGCACCACCACGTGGTTCACGCCTTCGCCCCAGCCGGGTAGGCGCATTCGCTCCTTGATATAGTCCTCGGCGATAGCCTCACCGTCCACGTAGACGGTGTTGGTGTCATAGTCGATATCCACCTGCTGGCCCTCGGTGGCGATGACCCGCTTGACGATGGAGTCCTCCTGATAGCTCTCCTGGGTGAGCACCACCACGTCGCCTTGCTTTGGGGTGTAGCCCAGGGACCACACCAAAACCAGATCGCCGCCGAACAGGGTGTTCTGCATGGACGGGCCGCTGACCACGATCACCCGGGCCACAAAAGTGAACAGGAGGACGAACAGCGCCATCATCGTCACCAGCACCCGCACATTCTGATATAGCTCCCGCCCGGCGGACGAGTCCTTGCGGGCCTGGGCGCCGGTCTGGGGGGATGGTTGGCCGGGGGCGGCGCTGTCCTCCGGGGTTTGATTCACATTTGATTCCTGATTTTCCATGCTTCAGCTCTCCCGCGTTTCCTCGGCGGCGCTGAGCGCAGCCGGATCGTCATATACCTGCTGGAACTGCTGTGCGTCCATGGTCTCATGCTCCAAAAGGAACTGGGCCACGGCCTCCAGCTTGTCTCGGTCCCGGTTTAGGATTTCCCGGCACCGGGCGTAGGCCGTGTCCAGCAGGTCCTTAATCTCCTGGTCGATGAGGGCGGCGGTCTGCTCAGAATAGGGCTTGGCCTGGGCCATGGAGCGGCCGATAAATACCTCGTCGTGGGAGGAATTATAGGCGGCGTGGCCCAGCTTTTTGCTCATGCCGTACTTGGTCACCATGTTGCGGGCGATGGCGGTGGCCCGCTCCAGGTCGCTCACCGCACCGGTGCACACATAGCCCAGCACGATCTCCTCGGCGCATCGCCCGCCCAGCAGGGTGGACAGCGTCTCCTCCAGTCGGCGCTGGGTGACGTGGTCCCGGTCCTCCTGGGGGCGGTTGATGGTCATGCCCGCCGCATCGCCCCGGGGGACGATGGTGATCTGCTGCACCGGGTCCTGGGTGGGCAGGGCGCGGCTGACCACGGCGTGGCCCGCCTCATGATAGGCGGTGATGCGCTTGTCCTCCTCCAGCCGCACCCGGCTGCGCTTTTCCGGTCCGGCGATGACCTTGACCACCGACTGCTGCACGTCTGCCAGGGTGATATAGGGCTGGTCCTTCCGGGCGGCCAGCAGGGCGGACTCGTTCATCAGGTTTTCCAGGTCCGCGCCGGTGAAGCCGGTGGTCTCCCGGGCGATCTCCTTCAGGTCCACATCGTCGGCCAGGGGCTTTTTCCGGGTGTGCACCCGGAGGATTTCCTCCCGGCCCTTCATGTCCGGCCGGCCCACGTACACCTGCCGGTCAAACCGGCCGGGGCGCAGCAGGGCGGGGTCCAGAATGTCCTGCCGGTTGGTGGCGGCCAGCACGATGACGCCCTCGTTGGCGGCGAAGCCGTCCATCTCCACCAGCAGCTGGTTCAGGGTCTGCTCCCGCTCATCGTGGCCGCCGCCCAGGCCGGCGCCTCTCTGGCGGCCCACGGCGTCGATCTCGTCGATGAACACGATGGCGGGGGACTCCTTTTTGGCCTGGTCAAACAGATCCCGCACCCGGGACGCACCCACGCCCACGTACAGCTCCACAAAGTCGGAGCCGGAGATGGACAGAAACTTCACCCCGGCCTCCCCGGCCACGGCCCGGGCCAGCAAAGTCTTGCCGGTGCCCGGCGGGCCGACCAACAGCACGCCCTTGGGGATGCGGGCCCCCAGGTCGATGAACTTCTGGGGTTCTTTGAGGAAGTCCACCAGCTCCTGGAGCTCCTGCTTTTCCTCGTCCGCTCCGGCCACGTCGTCGAAGGTGACGGTCCCGCCGCCGCCCTCCACGGCCCGGGCCTGGCCAAAGCGGTTCATGCCGCCCTGTCCGCCGCTCTGGGCTCCCTGCTGCCGGGCGTTGAGCAGCATCCACAGCACCAGCGCCAGCGCCGCCGACGCCAGGCAGGGGATGAGCACCACCAGCCACAGTGGCATTTCAAACCCCTGCTTAAAGTCGTAGGCTTGGAGCACGCCCCGTTGATACTGCTCCTCAATCAGCGCGCCCATGTCCCGGCGAAAGGCGTCCACATCCGCCAGGGCGTGGCGGCGGATGATGCCGTCCTTCAGCTCCATGGTCATCAGGCCGCTGCCGTCCACGGTGAAGCGGACGACCTGCTCCTGTTGGAAGCAGTCCACGGCGGTGGAATAGCTGACGTGGCCGCCCTGGCCCGCCCCGGTGAAGGCGGCCAGCCCCCACAGCACGGCAAGCAGCACAACGAGGTAGAGCAATACGCTCCTGATTCTGCTCTGTTTCAAAATGAGTGATCTCCTTCGGTGCGGCGCAGCCGCTTATTTTCTGTGAGAGCCCCGTTACTGCGTATAGACAGAGGGCTTCAGCACGCCCACATAGGGCAGGTTGCGGTATTTTTCCGCGTAGTCCAGCCCGTAGCCCACGATGAACGCGTCCGGAATGGTGAAGCCCACATAGTCGGCGGTGATGGGCTTGACGCGGCGCTTCGGCTTATCCATCAGGGTGCAGATACGGATGGAGGCGGGCTTTCGAGCGCGGAGCACGTCCATCAGGTAGTACAGGGTGTTGCCCGAGTCCAGGATGTCCTCCACGATGATGAGGTCCCGGTCCTCGATGGAGTCGGACAGGTCTTTTTTGATCTCCACCTGGCCGGAGCTCACGGTGCCTGCCCCATAGGAGGACACGGCCATGAAGTCCACCGTCAAATCCAGGTCGATGGCGCGGGTCAAGTCGGCCATAAAAATGTACGACCCGCGCAGGACGGACACCAGCATGGGGGTGCGTCCGGCATAGTCCGCCGCGATCTGTGCGCCCAGCTCACGGATTCGGCGGCGCAGGTCCTCCTCGGTGTACAGAATCTGTTCTACGTCTTGATGCATGATCCATTCTCCTCCGTTTTCGATTTAAGCCGTTTTGCTCGCCGCCGCCCAAGGGCGGCAGCCGCACAACATGGCATATATTACTTCCTGCCCTTCAGTTCGGAAGTAATATAATATGCACAGCCGGTTGTCCCGGCTCAGCCAGAAAAGCCCGGTCCGGGCCAAAGCCGCCCACAGCGGTAACCTGCGGGCCCAGGGCCAGCACGGGAATTTCCTCCCGGCGGTGGGCGGGCACGCGGGCCTCAATCATCAGCCGCTTGAGGCTTTTTTCCGGGCGCCGGCCCAGGGTGATGGCGTCCCCCTCACGCCGGGGGCGGATGAGGTAACGCTCCGGCTTCAAATAGAACTCTCCGGGGCTGACATAGGCTTTCCCCGGACACTCCGCCCGGATACAGCGGATGGTCCAATCCCCCCAGCGGTTCTCGCCCTCTGCCAGCTCCCTGGGAGCTGGCGGCTCCGCGTCCGAAGCCGTCTGACGGGACAGCACCAGCAGCTCGTACTGGCGGCGGGCGCTGCCCCCCGGCACGTCGATTTGGGCGGAGGGGTCGTCGCACTGGGCCAGGCGGAGCAGCTGTTCCAGGTGGATCGCCTCTCCTCCCAGGCCCGCCCGGTCCAGGAGCTGGGCGCAGGCCCGCAGGGCGATGGGGCGGGGCAGCTCCCGCAGGGCCTGCACGTTGACGGCGACCCCCTCGGGCACGTCCAAGGCCTGATCGGCGGCCAGGGCCGCCTGCCGGGACAGCTCCTGCTCATCCTCCCGCAGACGGCGGGCGGCGGCGGCGATGTGGGCGGCGGCCTGGGGATTGAGCTGCTCCAGCAGGGGCAGGAGCTGGAGGCGCACCCGGTTGCGGGTGTAGGCCGGGTCGGTATTGGTCTCGTCCTCCACGTGGGGAACTCCGTGTTCCTTTAAATAATCCTCGATCTCCCGCCGGGTCACGTTCAGCATGGGGCGCACGATGTTTCCCCGGCGTTCCGGGATGCCCGTCAGGCCGTGAAGCCCGCAGCCCCGGATCAGGTTCATCAAAACGGTTTCCGCGTTGTCGCCGGCGTGGTGGCCGGTGGCGATGAGCGCCAGCCCTTCCTGCCGGGCGGTCTCCTCTAAAAAAGCGTAGCGCAGCGTCCGCCCGGCCTCCTCCACGCCCAGGCCCTCCCGGGCGGCGAAGGTAGCCGCGTCCGCCGTCCCCACGGTGAGGGGGACGCTGTGGCGGGCGCACCAGGAACGGACGAAGTCCTCGTCCCGCTGGGCGGTGAGGCGCAGGCCGTGGTTCAGGTGGGCGGCCTGCACCGTCCAGCCGTACCGCTCCCGGCCATCCAGCAGGCGGCACAGCAGATACATGGAGTCCGCGCCGCCGGACAGGGCGCACAGCACCCCGCTGCCGGGGGGGATCAGGGCAAAGGAAAAGGGATCGGCCATGGGCTACATATCCTCGTCGTCGTATTGATAGGACAGGTTGCGGAACACGGTGAACTCCGGCTGCCACTCCAGCATGACGGTGCCCGTCTCGCCGTGGCGGTTTTTGGCCACGATGCACTCGGCCAGGTTGGGGTTTTCCGTGTCGTCCTCGTAATAGCTCTCCCGGTGGATGAAGATGACGATGTCCGCGTCCTGCTCGATGGCGCCGGATTCCCGCAGATCGGACAGCATGGGGCGGCGCTGGCCGGCGGAGCGGCTTTCGTTGGCGCGGGAGAGCTGGGAGGCGCAGATCACGGGCACGTTCAACTCCTTGGCCATGAGCTTGAGGGAGCGGGACATATCGGACACAATCTGCTGGCGATTTTCGTTGTTGCGCTGCACGCCCCCCGCGGAGGTCATGAGCTGGAGGTAGTCCACAATGACCAGCCCCAGGTTGTCGATGCGGCGGCACTTGGCGTTGATGTCCGCCACGGACAGGGAGGCGTCGTCGTCCAGGTACATTTTGGCCTGGCTCAACGTGGCGGTGGCCATGGCCACCCGGTTCCACTCGTCCTCGCCCACAATGCGCCCGTTGCTCAGCTTTTTGTTGTCCATCAGGCATTCAGTGGACACCAGGCGCATACCCAGCTGGGCGCGGCTCATCTCCAGGGAGAACACCGCCACGCTTTTGCCCGAGTGCTTGGCCGCCTCCGCGCCGATATTCATGGCCAGGGAGGACTTGCCCATGCCGGGCCGCCCGGCCACGATGATAAGGTCGGAGTTGTTCAGCCCCGAGATGCGCCGGTCCAGGTCGATGAGGCCGGTGGAGATGCCGGTGAACTCGCCGCCCTGGGCCTGCCGCTCCTGAATGGTCTCCCACACCTCCCGCATGACGGCGGAGATATGGCTGGGCTCCCGGGCGGCCCGGCCCTGGCGGATGGCGTAAATGCGCTGCTCGGCGGCCTCCAGGAGCTGGTCTGCGGTGCCGCTCTCGGTGCGCACCAGCTCGGCCAGCTCCCCGAAGCTCTCCCCCATCCGGCGCAGCCGGGCCTTGTCCGCCACAATGGCGGCGTATTCCAGTACGTTGGCGGCGGTGGGGGTGATTTCCATGAGCTGGCGTAGATAGGGCACGGTGGTGTTGTCGTCGTACACCCCGGCCTGCTTCATTCGGTCCAGCACCGTCACCGGGTCGATGGCCTCCAGGCGGTTGAACATGGCGAACAGCACGGAGAACAGATCCCGGTTCTGACGCATATAGAAGTCGTCGGGGAGGAGGCGGGCCATCACGTCGGACACGCATCGGTCGTCAATGAGCATGGAGCCCAGCACCGCCTGCTCGGCCATGACGGAGTGGGGAAGCTGGAGATTGCTCAGTTCGTCTGCGGGCATAGCGGGGCCTCCTCTTGAAAGCGTCTGTGGAATGGGTCAGTTGATTTTTTCCCCGCACCTGGGGCACTCGAAGGTTTTGCCCGTTTTGGGCAGGGTTTTGCCGCACTTGGGGCAGCGCCAGTACTTGAACAGTATCAGGGCCATGACCACCCACAGCGCAAAGGCGGGCAGCAGGACCCAGGGGTTTTGAAGGTACACCGCCAGCAGGGCCAGCAGGATGGCGGGCACCAGCAGCCGCCCGATGACGGCCTGGGCCTGATTGGGCGTCCAGCGGCGGGGGGCCTGAGCCCGTTCCTTTTTGGCCATTTTATTTGTCCTCGATGACCAGTACGTTGATGACGCCGGACACCTCGCTGCCCAGCTTGCACTTCACCTCGAAGGAGCCGAAGGACTTGATGGGGTCGGTAAGGACGATTTTGCTCTTGCTCACGTCCAGGCCGTACTGGGCCTTGAGCTCGTCGGAGATCTCCTTGCTGGTGATGGAGCCGAACAGCTTGCCGCCCTGGCCCGCCCGGGCGCGGATTTTCACCTGGCAGCCCTTGAGCTGCTCGGCTGCGGCCATGGCGGCGGCCTTTTCCTCGGCCAGCCGGGCCTGCTTGGCCTTGTCCTGCATCTTCATGGTGTTCACGTTCTCGGCGGTGGCCTCCACCGCCAGCTTCCGGGGCAGGAGGAAGTTGCGGCCATAGCCGTCGGACACCTCCACCATCTGGCCCTTCTTGCCCTGGCCCTTCACATCCTGTTGTAAAATTACCTTCATGGTTGTTCCCTCCTATGGATTTCGGGCGTATGCCCGTGGGTTATGCCTCCGTTGGTTTCCTTGTCACGCTGCGCCTGTTCGCGACGCGGTTCTAAGTCCTCTGACTCCGCAAACTGTCCTGCGCCGCCTTTGGCGGCTCCGGCCAGTTCGCTCCGCTCCGGCCTTAGGCCGCTGCTCACGACGGCTCCGCGCTTCTATCAAAATAGCTGTCCAGCACGGCGATGAGCTCCCGGCGGACCTCCTCCACCGTGCGACCGGGAATCTGGGCTCCGGCGGCTCCGGCGTTGCCGCCGCCGCCTAGCGCCTCCACAATCACCTGCACGTTGGCGGAGCCGATGCTGCGGGCGGACAAAATCACCCGGCCCTCGTCGGGGTAGAGCACGAAGGAGGTGCTGATGCCCGCGATGTTCAGCAGCTCGTCCGCCGCCTGGGCCGCCGTCACCCGCCCCACGGGTTTGTCCGCGGCGGCGATGGCGATGTCCTGCCGGTAGAGCTTGGCAGTTTGGATGATGCCGTATTTGGCCACCGTGTCGTTCAGGTCGGTTTGGAACAGCTTGCGGATTTCGCTGGTGTCCCCCCCGGCCCGGCGGAGCATGGCCGCCGCCTCAAAGGTGCGGCCCCCCGTGCGCATGGTGAAATTTTTGGTGTCCAGCATGAGGCCGGCCATCATGGCCTCCGCCTCGCCGGGCAGCAGGTCGGTGGGCTCCATCAGATAGCCGATGAGCTCCGCCACCAGCTCGCTGGCGGAGGAGGCGTAGGGCTCGTGAAAATTCAGCGCCGCGCCCTCAATATAGGTGGCCGCCCGGCGGTGGTGGTCGATGACCGCCACCTTGTTGCAGGAGGCCAGCAGCTCCTGGTTCTGCACCTGCTCGGGGCGGTTGGTGTCCACCACCACCAAAAGGGAGCGGGAGTCCGCCCGGAGCATGGCCTCCTGGCTGTCCAGAAACACGTCGGCATACTGGGGCATTTTGGACACCCGGTTGTAAAGGGCGTCAGCGGGGGTGGAGAGATTGTCCCGGACAATATAGTGGGGGATGCCCTTCATCCGCGCAATGGCGCACACGCCCACCGCCGCGCCCGCCGCGTCCATATCCGGGGCGCTGTGTCCCATGACGATGAGGCAGGAGGCGTCCGCCACCAGCTCGCCCATGGCGGAGGCCATCACCCGGCTTTTCACCTTGGTGCGCCGCTCGGCCTCCTTGCTGCGCCCGCCGTAGAACTCAAAGCTGAAGCGGTTTTTCACCACCGCCTGGTCGCCGCCCCGGGACAGGGCCATCTCCACCGACAGGTTGGCGAAGCGGTAGAGCTCCTCGAAGCTGTCCCCGTCCACGCCGATGCCGATGGAGACGGTGGCGGGGATGCCGGCGGGATTGACCACCTCCCGCACGCTGTCCAGCAGGGAGAACTTTTCCGCCTTGAAGCCGGCCAGATACTGCTCCTCAAAGAGAAACAGGTAACGGTCCCGGTCCAGGCGGAGGAAGGCGCCGTGGGCGTCCTGGGTCCATTGGGTGAGGCGCTGGACGATTTGGCTGAGCATGGCCGAGCGGATGTTTTCATCCTGACCCTTGATGGCGTCCTCGTAGTTGTCCAGCAGCAGCAGGGCCAGCACGGGCCGGGAGGACTTGTGGAGGTCCCGGGTGTTGGCCAGCTCCGTCACGTCCAGCCAGTAGGTGGTGGCCAGCAGCGCCCCATCCTTTCCGGCGGCGGGGTGGGCCATGTCGCCGAACACCTGATAGCGCCGGCCGTTGAGCTCCACCTCGCTGGGGCACTCGTTTTTGCCCTCCAGCAGCCAGCGGCTGTCGAAGTGGGGGGCCAGGTCGGACAGCTTGGTGTCGAACAGCCCCTCCTGGTCGCCGGTGATGCGCAAAAAGCGGTCGTTGGACCACACCACCTCGTCGGTGTCGGGCTGGAACATCACCAGGGGAAGGGGGCAGTTGAGGGTGCTGTCCCGGGTGGCCTGGTCCATGCTGCTCAGCAGCTCCTTCAGGTACTGAGCGGCCTCCCGCTGCCGGCGCAGGCCGGAGGCCAAGTAGCCCAAGAACAGCGCCGCCACCACCACCAGTTCCGCCACTGCGGCCTGGTGCTGTCCCAGCAGAGCGGTGACGCCGGCAAAGGCCAGCATGACCGCGAAGTAGAAGCCGATTCGGGGAGCCAGCGTCCGCGTCAGCTTTTGATACACGTAGCACACCTCTTTCCGTCGTCGCCCAGGCAGGGCTGTTTCCATAGATAATCAATTATAGCAAATCAAAACGGCAAAAACAAGGGCGCAGCACATAATTCCGCCTAAACTTCCCGGAGAGCGGGGAATTTTCAAATTCGCCGTTGCACCCGGCCCCTGCTGCTGATATAATGGGGCTAATCTACAAAAGAAGGAGCCGACCGCTATGCTGGACATTCAAATCACCCGAACAACAGCTCCAAAGCCCCTGCCCGATCCGGACAAGCTGGTGTTTGGCAGAACCTTTACGGACCATATGTTTTTGATGAATTACGACGCCGGCCAGGGCTGGCACGACCCCCGGGTTGTGCCCTACGGCCCGCTGCCCTTCGAGCTGTCGTGCATGGTGTTCCACTACGCCCAGGAGATTTTTGAGGGCATGAAGGCCTACCGCACCCCGGAGGGGAAGGTGCAGCTGTTCCGCCCCTATGAGAACGCGGCGCGGATGAACTCCTCCTGCCGGCGGTTGTGCATTCCGGAGCTTCCGGAGGAGGACTTTGTCCAGGCCGTCAAGGCGGTGGTGGGCGCGGACGAGCGCTGGGTGCCCAGCAAGGTGGGCGCGTCCCTCTATATCCGCCCCTTCATCATCGCCACCGACAACGGCTTAGGCGTGCACGCCTCCCACAGCTATCTGTTCGCCGTCATCTGCTGCCCCGTGGGGGCGTACTACCCCGAGGGGATCAACCCGGTGAAAATCTATGTGGAGGACGAGGACGTGCGGGCCGTGAAGGGGGGCACGGGCTTCACCAAGTGCGGCGGAAATTACGCCGCCTCCATCCGCGCCGGCGAGCGGGCGGAGGAGCAGGGCTATTCCCAGGTGCTGTGGCTGGACGGCGTCCACCGGAAGTATATCGAGGAGGTGGGCTCCATGAACGTGATGTTCAAAATCGGCGGCACGGTGGTGACGCCAGAGCTCACCGGCTCGGTGCTGCCCGGCATCACCCGCAAGAGCTGCCTGGAGCTGCTGCGGGACTGGGGCTACAGCGTGGAGGAGCGGCTCATCACCGCCCAGGAGCTGTTTGACGCCGCCCAGGCGGGCGAGCTGGAGGAGGCCTGGGGCACGGGCACGGCGGCGGTGGTGTCCCCCATCGGCCTGCTGGCGGAGGGAGACGTGAAGGTGGAGGTGACCGGCGGCAAAATCGGCCGCCTCACCCAGCGGCTGTACGACACCCTCACGGGCATCCAGTGGGGCACCGAGCCGGACCCCTATGGATGGGTCGTGCCGGTGGAATAAAGGCAAAAGGGCGCAGCCCCGGTCATCTGACCGGGGCTGCGTTTGTTTTGGCTGCTTCTATAAACGCCCGGAACAGGGGGTGGGCCCGGTTAGGCCGGGACTTCAGCTCCGGGTGGAACTGCCCCGCCGCGAACCAGGGGTGCCCCGGCAGCTCGATAACCTCCACCAGCCGCCCGTCCGGGGACAGGCCGGACAGGGCCAGCCCCGCCTGTTCCAGCCGCTCCCGGTAGTCGTTGTTGAACTCGTAACGGTGGCGGTGGCGCTCGCTGATCTCCTGCGCGCCGTAGACAGCCGCGGCCAGGGAGCCCTCCTTTAACCGGCAGGGGTAGCTTCCCAGCCGCATGGTGCCGCCCTTGGCCGTCACCCCCACCTGGTCGGGCATGAGGTCGATGACGGGGTGGGG
>ERZ808028.461-NODE-461-length-34470-cov-4.824005_pt1 | contig 34470 bp, 36 predicted proteins | sample MGYA00380184_ERZ808028 | MGnify/ENA primary metagenome ERZ808028 (study PRJEB31490, sample SAMN06133397) | mouse gut metagenome | isolation source: J8_1 | host: mice | place: China: Chengdu | collected 2015-05 ...
TTTTGCATATTGGATTGCTTCGATAGCTGAGCTTCTAGCACTTCCACTATTTACGATAAGGTTAATTACAACTTGTTCCATTTCATCCATTTTCTTTTACCTCTTTCTTTCTTCAAATTGTTATATTGTAAAGAGAAAACTCTCATTTACCAAAATTTACTCGTTAGCCGCTTTATACAAGGCTATTGCTTGATCTAAAACAGAACGTCCATCCATACGACTGTATTTTACAGAGTCAATAACAGCAACAGGAATACTGTATTGTTGAGCTTCTTCCTTAACGCTATTTAATCTATAACGTACTTGAGGTCCTAATAAAAATACATCTGCTTCTTTTAATCGAGAATTGATTTCACCTTCTGGAATTGCTTCAATTTCGCAATCAATTGCTCTTTGTTTAGCAGATAAAGTCATCTTACTCACTAACAAATTTGTAGACATTCCAGCACTGCAACATAACATAATTTTCATAGCTTGTTCCTCCTCATATCAGGAAATCTAATTAATGATTACCCTTACATATATTCTAACCTAGACCACCTTATTTGTCAATAAGACATTTGTATTTCGCATTTTTGACTTGTGTAAAAAAGAGGCTCACATCACTTGTGAGCCTCAAAATTTCTGATACTATAAATTTCAGAATAAGTTATTTATTAAGCATTACCAGCTTCAACTTTATCATTCATAATAATGAATGGAGTCCATAACACTGTTAATAATACTATTTCAACTACATTCCAAATCGCACCTTTGATGTCCCCACCTGTACATAAGAAACCGATTAAAACAGGAGGTGTTACCCAAGGAGCTTCAATACATGGACGACGAATGATGCCTGATTCCATTAAGTAGAAAGTAACTACACCAAGAACGATAGGTCCAATAATGAATGGAATAGCTAATACCATGTTCATTACGATTGGTAAACCGAATGTCAATGGTTCGTTAATTTCAAATAAACCTGGAGCAAGTGCTAATTGAGCAATAGTTTTGCTTGCTTTAGATTTTGAGAAGATAAAGATTGCAATGATACATCCTAAAGTTGCACCAGAACCACCCAAGAATGCGAAACCGGATTGTAAACCACCAACTACAGTATTTAATGGTTCTTCACCATTTGCGAAACGGTTAACGTTTGCGTTTGATAAAGGTGTTAAGATTGGAGTAGTTACTGAACCAACGATGTTAGCACCGTGTAAACCGAAGATCCATAACAAGTCAATCATGAAGTACATAACGATAACCATGATAACGTTCTGTGATAAACCTTGTAATGGAGTAGATAAGAATTTAGTTACGATTTGCCAAACGTTCATACCAGTGAATTTTTCTGCATAACCATAAATTGCAGCAACAACAAGCATAACGATGATTGCTGGAATCATGCTTGAGAATGATTTAGATACTGCTGGTGGTACACCATCAGGCATCTTAATCTGTAATTTAGGGTTATTTGATAATTTAGGGAAAAGAGTTCCCATTAATAAACCAAAAATCATAGCTACGAATAAACCGTCAGCTGCTAATAATTTAGCATCGATAGCTGCACCTGGGAATTTTGTTCCATCAGCATAAAGAGCGCCATTGTTTTGAGCTACACCACAAAGGTAACCAGCTAAACCTACAACGAAGCCAGCTTCTGCATCTCCACCGTTAACTGCAGTTAATTTTGATGTTAACATACCAGCTAATAAAACTGCCATCATGGCAATTGTACCGTTGTTTAATGCAGCAAATACTGTACCTAATCCTGAGCTTGCTAAGAAGTTTGAATACCCTTCTTGAATTGCAGGCATGTTTAATCCTGAAGGAGCAAACAATGTGTGGAAGTTGTTAAGTAATACACCTAACGCTCCGGCAATTGTTAATGGCATGATAACTACGAATGAGTCACGGATACATGCCAAATGTTTTTGGGCACCAACTTTAGCGGCAAAAGGCACAAATTTTTCTTCTAAGAATTTCATATAAAATTTTCCTCCCCGTATAAAATTGTTTATGTGAGTTAGAATTGGCTAGTATCAGTGAACCAATCCTTATGAGTTGATGAGACTCCTCACTGTCCTCTATTGAGAACTGCTGTTGGGCTTTAAAACCCTATCAACACTTATATTGTACACATTCCGTTCACAAAAGTCAATAAGAAAGTGAGCGTTTTCAATAAAAGTATTTAATTTCCTGTTTAGCTTTTACCATCTTTAGAAATTAATTGTCATACTTCGCCATCATTCACCAAATTAAGCTTTTTTTACAGTTATTTATACAAATATAGTCTTTCTTATTAGTTTATAAATCATTTATCGGATATTCATAAAATATTCGCCATATCTAGACTATCTTTTTCCTGTATTATCGGTTTTGTTTCACTTGCATATTACATGTATATGCCTGTTATAGTTGTATTTATGCCTATTGTTTACAATGTTAAAATTTGTTCTTTTATTAAACATAAATTCAATTATCATACATTATCGTACATATCGCGTGATTGTCTTTCAATTTAATATTCCAATTTGATGTTTTAATTTCAATAACACATCTATTAAATCAATGATAATTATATACAATCTGCTTATAATCTAAATTATAGCTGCAAGCTATATGTATTGACTTTAGCCTTTTGAAGTTAACTCTATACCTTTGCCACACTACTTTTCACGCCCAATCTATCTTACCGATCATCTATCTAGTATCTTCAACGCATACGCATAAACATGATTAAATATTATCCTATGATTTGTGCTATCTTATAGCCCTAATTCCTCCCATTATCTTGCATTTATGATCTGATTACATAACACTCTTGGGTTATATCTTAGTATAATATTTTAATCTTTCATATCTCAATCAACTTAAAACTTATACGTCAAACTCACATTTTAAACTAACACAACAAAAAAAGACTAGCCTAAGCTAGTCTTAATGCATTGATTATTCAATGATTTCTGAAACGTTACCTGCACCTACAGTACGTCCACCTTCACGGATAGAGAATTTAGTACCGTTTTCGATAGCGATTGGGTGAATCAATTCAACTGTTAATTCAACGTTATCGCCAGGCATAACCATTTCAACACCTTCTGGTAATTCGATAACACCAGTGATGTCAGTTGTACGGAAGTAGAACTGAGGACGGTAGTTACCGAAGAATGGTGTATGACGTCCACCTTCATCTTTTGATAAGATGTAAACTTGTGATTTGAATTTGCTATGAGGTTTAACTGAACCAGGTTTAGCTAATACTTGACCACGTTGGATTTGATCACGGTTGATACCACGTAATAATACACCTACGTTATCTCCAGCTTCAGCGTAGTCTAATAATTTACGGAACATTTCGATACCAGTAGCAACAGTATTTTGAGTTTCATGAATACCGATGATTTCTAATGGTTCGTTTAATTTTAATTGACCACGTTCTACACGTCCAGTTGCAACAGTTCCACGACCAGTGATTGTGAAAACGTCTTCTACTGGCATTAAGAATGGTTTATCAGTTTCACGAGCAGGAGTTGGAATGTATGAATCAACTGCATCCATTAATTCTTCAACTTTAGCTACCCATTGTGGATCTCCATTGATTGCACCTAATGCAGAACCACAGATAATTGGAGTATCATCTCCTGGGAAGTCATATTCATTTAATAATTCACGAACTTCCATTTCTACTAATTCGATTAATTCTTGGTCATCAACCATGTCGCATTTGTTTAAGAATACAACGATGTAAGGTACACCAACCTGACGAGATAATAAAATGTGTTCACGAGTTTGTGGCATAGGTCCATCAGTAGCAGCAACTACTAAGATAGCTCCGTCCATCTGAGCCGCACCAGTGATCATGTTTTTGATGTAGTCGGCATGGCCTGGACAGTCAACGTGTGCATAGTGACGAGTTTCAGTGTGATACTCTACGTGTGCAGTGTTGATAGTGATACCACGTTCTCTTTCTTCAGGAGCAGCATCAATTGCAGCATAATCCATTTTTGCAGCTCCGCCTTTTGCAGCTAATACAGAAGTAATAGCAGCAGTTAAAGTTGTTTTACCATGGTCAACGTGACCAATTGTACCAATGTTAACGTGCGCTAACGTACGGTCAAATTTTTCTTTTGCCATTTAAGGTTTCCTCCTAATTTATTGTTTTCATACTCTTATATTTTATACTAATTCATTGTCAAAATCAACAATAATTAGTATAAACGCTTAGTTTGAAGAATTCTTTTTAATGATTTCTTCTGAAATGCTCTTTGGCACTTCTTCGTAGTGGTCAAACTGCATAGTGTAGTTTCCACGACCTTGTGTGAATGAACGTAAATCTGTCGCATAGCCAAACATATTAGCTAATGGAATCATTGATTGAACAACAACAGCGTTTCCTCTGTCTTCTTGTCCTTCAATACGTCCACGACGGCTTGATACGTCCCCCATTACTGAACCCATGTATTCACTAGGTGCAGTAACTTCTACTGACATAATTGGCTCTAAGATAACCGGATTACATTTCTTAGCAGTTGCTTTCAATGCCATAGATGCAGCGATCTTATAAGCCATTTCTGATGAATCGACATCATGGTAAGAACCATCGAATAATGTTGCTTTGATGTCTAATACCGGATAACCGGCAAGGATACCGTTCTTTAAAGCGTCTTCTAATCCGACTTTTACAGAACCGATGTATTCTCTAGGTACTGAACCGCCGACAACGGCATCAACGAATTCAAAGCCTTTACCTTCGTTAGGTTCGAATTTAATCCATACATGACCGTATTGACCACGACCACCGGACTGACGAATGAATTTACCTTCAACGTCTGCAGCAACTTTGATTGTTTCACGGTAAGATACTTGTGGAGCACCAACGTTTGCTTCAACCTTGAATTCTCTTCTTAAACGGTCAACGATAACGTCTAAGTGTAATTCACCCATACCTGCGATAATTGTATCGCCTGTTTCTTCATCTGTCCAAGTTTTGAATGTTGGATCTTCTTCTGCTAATTTAGCTAAAGCTAAACCTAATTTGTCTTGGTCATTCTTTGTTTTTGGTTCAATAGCGACATTGATAACTGGTTCTGGGAATTCCATTGATTCCAAGATTACAAAGTTATCTTCATCACATAATGTATCCCCTGTTGTTGTGTTTTTGAAACCAACAGCAGCAGCGATATCACCTGCATATACTTCAGTGATTTCTTCACGTTTATTGGCATGCATCTGTAAGATACGTCCAAGTCTTTCTCTTGAATCCTTAGTAGAATTCAAGACGTAAGAACCTGATTCAATAATACCTGAATATACACGGAAGAATGTTAATTTACCAACAAATGGGTCAGTCATAACTTTAAATGCTAATGCTGAGAATGGTTCTTCATCAGAAGCATGACGAGCAATTTCTGCACCATGTTCATCAACACCCTTAATAGCTGGGATATCTGTTGGAGCTGGTAAGTAATCAATAACAGCATCTAACATAGGTTGAACACCTTTGTTTTTGTATGCTGAACCACATAATACTGGGAATAATTCAACAGCGATTGTCCCCTTACGGATAGCAGCTTTGATTTCTTCTTCAGTTGGTTCTTCTTCTTCTAATACCTTCATCATCAAATCATCATCAAAGCTTGCAGCTTTGTCTAATAAGATGGCACGGTATTCTTCAGCTTGTGCTTTGTATTCTTCTGGGATTTCAGAATATACAATTTTTTCACCTTTTGCACCTTCGAAATGCATAGCTTGCATTTTGATAAGGTCGATGATTCCTTCAAATGTGCTTTCAGCACCGATTGGTAATTGCAAAGCTACTGCGTTAGCACCTAAACGTTTACCAATAGATTCTAATGACATAATGAAGTCAGCACCTGTTGCATCCATTTTATTACTGAATACAATACGTGGTACTCCATAAGTAGTTGCCTGACGCCATACAGTTTCAGTCTGTGGTTCTACACCGGCTTTTGAGTCTAATACTGTAACAGCACCATCTAATACACGAAGTGAACGTTCAACTTCGATTGTGAAGTCGACGTGGCCTGGTGTATCGATAATATTGAAACGATGGTTTTTCCAAAATGCTGTTGTTGCAGCAGATGTAATTGTAATACCACGTTCTTGTTCCTGTTCCATCCAGTCCATTTGGCTCGCACCATCATGAGTTTCACCGATGTTATGAGTTTTTCCGGTATAGTACAATACACGTTCGGTAGTTGTAGTCTTACCGGCATCGATATGAGCCATGATACCAATATTACGAGTCTTTTCAAGTGAAAATTCGCGAGGCATATAGTTTCTCCCTTCTTATATAATTCGTTTAACTGATTACCAACGGAAATGAGCGAATGCTTTATTGGCTTCAGCCATTTTATGAGTATCGTCTTTCTTCTTAACAGAAGCACCTGTTCCGTTAGAAGCATCGATAATTTCGTTTGCTAAACGATCAACCATTTCGTATTCGTTTCTTAAACGAGCATAATTAACTAACCATCTTAAACCTAATGTAGTTCTTCTTTCAGCTGATACTTCAACCGGAACTTGATAGTTAGCACCACCAATACGTCTTACTTTTAATTCAAGTACAGGCATGATGTTATTTAAAGCTTGATCAAATACTTCCATTGCCGGACGATTTGTCTTTTCTTCAACTTTTTTGAATGCATCGTATAAAATAGTTTGTGCTACCCCTTTTTTACCATCTAACATAATATTGTTAATTAACTTTGAAATTAACTTTGAATTGTAGATTGGATCTGGTAACACGTCTCTTTTAGCGATATGTCCCTTTCTAGGCATGCTAGATTTCCTCCTTCCACTAATTTAAACTAAATAATTTATTTCTTTCCTGCTTTTGGTTTTTTAGCACCGTATAATGAACGACCTTGCATACGGTCTTTAACACCTGCACAGTCCATAGTACCACGAATAATATGGTAACGAACACCTGGCAAGTCTTTTACACGTCCGCCACGGATCAATACAACGCTATGTTCTTGTAAGTTATGCCCAATACCAGGAATATAAGCAGTTACTTCCATACCGTTTGACAAACGTACACGGGCATATTTACGTAACGCAGAGTTTGGTTTTTTTGGTGTCATCGTAGCTACACGAGTACATACACCACGTTTTTGTGGAGAGTTAATCTTTGTAGGACGTTTTGCTAATGAGTTGTAACCTCTGTTCAATGCAGGAGATTTTCTCTTAACGATTTTTTCACTACGACCATTTCTTACTAATTGGTTAATTGTTGTCATTTCTTAGTTCTCCTTTCTCCCGAAATCCATACACACAATCCCGGGCGTTTCTAAATTGCTTATAAATAATTGTGCCTTTCTAAGCACCTACCACATTATATAGACATTATACCCTATTGTCAATGCGTTTTTTCATTTTTTATGAAAAAATAATAGAAAAAGAGAAGGGATTTCTCCCAACTCTTACATTTCATCTATAATAGCTTCTTCAAGAACTTCTTCCATTACCGTTTGGTCGTACATTTCAACATTAGCTTGCAACATCTCATTTTCTGCTTCTAATGCTAAACGTTCTTCTTCAATATCTTCTGGTGATTTTAAAGGTCCACGCAAACCGGTACCAGCTGGTAATAATTTACCGATGATAACATTTTCTTTCAATCCACGTAAGTTGTCAATCTTACCTTTGATTGAAGCATCTGTCAAGATTCTTGTTGTTTCCTGGAATGAAGCTGCTGATAAGAATGACTCTGTTTCTAATGAAGCTTTGGTAATACCTAACAAGATTGGTTTACCAACCGCAGGGCGTCTTCCTTCTTTTAAAACCGGCGCATTGATTTCAGTAAATCTAGTTACATCAACATGATTTCCCGGAAGGGCGCCTGTATCTCCACCTTCAACGATACGCATTTTGCGAAGCATTTGTTTAATAATGACTTCGATATGCTTATCGGAAATTTCAATACCTTGTAGACGATATACCTTTTGTACTTCTTTCAAGATATAATTTTCAACTGTAATCGCATCAGCTACCATTAACAATTCTTTAGGATCAATTGAACCTTCGGTAATTTTACCGCCAATCACAACATCATCATGGAGCGAAACTCTTAATTTAGCCCCATAAGGTGTTAAATAACTTCTTGATTCTAAATCATTGGATATAACAACCTCAGCACGACCATTGCTGTCTTTAATGTCAGTAACTGAACCATTGATTTCAGAAATAATTGATTTAGCTTTTGGAATACGCGCTTCAAACAACTCTTGGATACGAGGTAAACCTTGTGTAATATCGGAGTCACCTGCGATACCACCTGAGTGGAATGTACGCATGGTTAACTGAGTACCCGGTTCACCGATTGACTGAGCTGCCATTGTACCAATAGCTTCACCTAATTCAACATCTTTACCTGTTGCTAAGTTACGTCCGTAACATTTTTTACATACACCGAATTTAGCATTACATGTTAAGACGGTGCGGATTTCAACTTCTTTAATACCTGCTTCAACAATTTCAGTCGCAATTGCCTCTGTAATCATTTCATCATGCTCAACAATGATTTCTCCGGTATTTGGATTGATCACTTTGCGTTTAGCGTAACGTCCGACTAAACGGTCATATAATGGCACGATAACCGAACCGTCATTTGAGTTAACTAATTCATTAACGACAAATCCTCTATCTGTTCCACAGTCATCTTCAGTGATAATGACATCTTGGGCAACGTCAACTAAACGACGTGTCAAGTAACCTGAGTCAGCTGTCTTTAAGGCTGTATCGGTTGATCCTTTACGAGCACCATGGGTTGAAATAAAGAATTCTGATGCGGTTAACCCCTCACGGAAGTTTGATTTGATTGGAACCTCGATAGTTTCACCTTTAGGGTTACTCATCAAACCACGCATACCAACTAACTGAGTGAAGTTAGCTAATGAACCACGGGCTCCTGAGTCAGACATAATGAAGATTGGATTCATTCTATCCTTTTCAAACTCCTCGGCTACAACATCCTGAACTTCTTCTTTGATTTCAGTCCAAATACGCACAACTGCAGCACGACGTTCTTCTTCGGTTAGCTTACCTTTACGATAGTTTAATTTCTGTTGTTCAACTTGCTTATCACCTTGTTCAAGGATAGCGTATTTTCTTTCTGCAACCTGAATATCGTTAACAGAAACGGTAATACCTGCTACAGTTGAGTAGTAGAAACCTTGATCTTTCAATTTATCTAACATAGCGGAAATATCTTGAATATCAGACACTTTAAATACCTGATTGATAATATTACCTAATGTTTTCTTAGTGAATGGTTTGATAATTGGCTGTGAACTGATATACTCTTTAACATTTGTACCATATGGTACGAAATATTTATCCGGTGTACCGGTCAAGTTCTCAGCACTAGGTTCATTCATATATGGGAAGTCGCCTTCAAAAACTTGGTTGAAGATAACTTTTCCGACAGTTGTAATCAACAAACTGTTATTTTGTTTTTCAGTAAATGTTTTGTTATGAAGTGAAGCTGCCGGCAAGGCGATACGTGTATGCAAATGCACGACCTTAGCTGCATAAGCTAATAAAACTTCATTTTCATCACGGAATATACTGCCCTCACCAACGGCACCTGGAACTTCTAAGGTTAAGTAATAGTTACCTAAAACCATGTCCTGAGAAGGTGTAACGATTGGTTTACCGTCTTTAGGACCTAAGATATTTTTTGATCCTAACATCAACTGACGAGCTTCCTCGATAGCTTCTTTACCTAACGGTACGTGAACAGCCATCTGGTCACCATCGAAGTCAGCGTTGAAGGCTGTACATACTAATGGGTGCAAACGCAATGCACGTCCTTCGACAAGCATCGGTTCAAACGCCTGAATACCTAAACGGTGAAGTGTAGGGGCACGGTTTAATAAGATTGGATGTTGTTTGATGACTTCTTCGACAATCGGCCAAATCTTGTCGTCCATCTTTTCAATTAAACGTTCAGCCGCTTTAATATTAGTAGCTAATTCTTGCGCAACTAACCCGCTGATAACAAATGGTTTAAATAAATTTAAAGCCATTTCTCTAGGAATACCACATTGATACATCTTTAAATTAGGTCCAACGGCGATAACTGAACGTCCTGAATAGTCAACACGTTTACCTAATAAGTTTTGTCTGAAACGTCCTTGTTTACCTTTTAAAGTATGACTCAACGATTTCAATGGGCGTCCACCTGCACCGGTAATCGGTTTAGAACGACGACCGTTATCAATTAAAGCGTCAACAGCTTCCTGAAGCATACGTTTTTCGTTTTGAACGATAATTGACGGTGTACCTAATTCCAATAATTTCTTTAAACGATTGTTACGAGTGATAACACGACGGTATAAGTCATTCAAATCACTTGTCGCAAAACGTCCACCGTCTAGTTGTAACATCGGACGTAAATCAGGTGGAATGACAGGTAAAACGTCCATAATCATCCATTCAGGCTGATTGCCTGATGTTCTGAATGCTTCAATTGCTTCTAAACGTTTGATAAGTTTAGTGCGACGTTGTCCTTGCGCTTCTTTTAATTCTTTATTGACATTTTCAAATTCAGCATCTAAATCAACTCTTTGCAATAAGATTTTGATAGCTTCTGCACCGATTTTAGCTTCGAAGCTACGGCCGAATTTTTCATAGCAGTTACGATATTCACGTTCAGATAATACCTGTTTGTATTCTAAAGGTGTTGTGCCTGGATCAGTTACAACATAAGATACGAAATAGATAATTTCTTCTAATTGCTTTGGTGACATATCTAAGATAAGCCCCATTCTTGAAGGAATACCTTTTAAGTACCAGATGTGAGCAATCGGCGTTGCCAATTGAATGTGTCCCATACGTTCACGGCGAACTGAAGATTTAGTTACTTCAACACCACAACGGTCACAAACGACACCTTTATATCTAACTTTCTTATATTTACCACAACTACATTCCCAGTCCTTGCTCGGTCCGAAAATGCGTTCACAGAAAAGCCCGTCTTTTTCAGGCTTCTGTGAGCGGTAATTAATAGTTTCCGGTTTCTTGACTTCACCATAAGACCATTCAAGAATTTTCTTCGGAGAAGCTAACCCAATCTGTATGGCGGAAAAACGATTTGTATCTGTCACAGTTAAATCCCCCTTCTATTCTTCTTCGTCATTTTCTTCTTCATCTATGAAATCATCATCTTCATCGTCTTCAAAGTCTTCATCATCGATGAAATCTTCTTCGTCGATATCGATGTCGAAATCTTCATCATTTTCTTCATCTTCAAAAGATTCCTCTACTTCTTGTTTATTTTGAGCAGTTAAAGTAGCATCTGTTTCTTGATTAACTTCTTCTATAGACGAAGGGAAAGTGCGTTCTTCTTCTTCAATCTTGCGCATATCAATTTCGTTGCCTTCATCGTCTAACAAGCGAATATCTAGCGCTAAGGCTTGTAATTCCTTTTTCAAAACACGGAATGATTCTGGGATTCCAGGTTCCGGTAAAGGTTGTCCTTTAACGATAGCTTCGTATGTTTTAACACGACCGACAACATCATCGGATTTAACAGTTAAGATTTCACGAAGTGTATAAGCTGCACCGTAGGCTTCTAATGCCCAAACTTCCATTTCCCCAAAACGCTGACCACCATTTTGCGCTTTACCACCTAATGGCTGTTGCGTTACTAATGAGTATGGACCAACAGAACGTGCGTGCAATTTATCATCAACCATGTGTGCTAATTTAATCATATACATGATACCAACAGAAACACGTGAGTCGAACTGTTCACCGGTACGACCGTCAATCACAACCGTCTTACCATCTTTAGGCATATCGGCTTCTTCCATAATTGCCTCCAAATCTGTACGATGTACCCCATCGAATACAGGAGTTGCAATATATAAGCCTAAACGCTTAGCAGCATAACCTAAATGTAATTCTAATACCTGACCTAAGTTCATTCGGCTAGGTACACCTAATGGATTCAACATGATATCCAAAGGTGTTCCGTCAGGTAAATGTGGCATATCTTCAATCGGTAAGATTTTTGAGATGACACCTTTGTTACCGTGTCGTCCGGCCATTTTGTCCCCTTCGGAAATCTTACGTTTTTGAACGATATATACTTTAACGACTTGGTTAACACCAGGAGCTAATTCATCACCGTTTTTACGTGTAAAGATTTTAACGTCATGGACAATCCCTGCCCCACCATGAGGTACACGAAGTGAATTATCCTTAACTTCACGAGATTTTTCACCGAAAATCGCTAATAATAATTTTTCTTCGGCAGACAATTCGGCTTGACCTTTCGGCGTAACTTTACCGACTAAAATGTCGCCTTCTTTAACTTCAGCACCAATCATGATAATACCACGGCTATCTAAATACTTACGCGCCTCTTCACCAACGTTAGGAATATCACGGGTAATTTCTTCTGCCCCTAATTTAGTTTCACGACATTCGATGCTGTATTCTTCAATATGAATAGATGTATAAACATCTTCTTTAACTAATCTTTCAGACATGATAACGGCATCTTCATAGTTATAACCGTTCCAAGTCATGAATCCGACTAAAACGTTTTGTCCTAAAGCCAATTCACCTTTTTCCATTGCCGGACCATTGGCTAAGATTTGTCCTTTAAGTACTTTATCTCCGACTTTGACAATCGGTGATTGGTTAATACAAGTCCCCGCATTTGAAATACTGAATTTAACTAAATGATAAGTATGTTCTCCATTAGCAGTATCTACAACAATTTTCTTAGCATCAACATAGCTGACAACGCCATCTTCTTTAGCTACAACAGCACTTCCGGAATCACGAGCAGCTTGATACTCCATACCTGTACCTACATAAGGTGTGTGTGGATTCATCAAAGGCACAGCCTGACGCTGCATATTGGCACCCATTAAGGCACGAGTCGCATCGTCATTTTCTAAGAATGGGATACAAGATGTCGCAATAGATACGATCTGTTTTGGAGAAATATCGATAAAATCAATGTCTTCTCTTTTAGCGGTAATATATTCACCTAAGTGACGGGCAGTGACTTGTTCATCGACAATCACACCGTCTTTTGTTTCAACATTAGCTTGCGCAATGACGAAATTCTTTTCGACATCGGCTGTTAAATAACGAATATCGCTTTCGTCAATCTTACAATTATTGACTTTACGATATGGAGTTTCAATAAAACCATATTGGTTAACCTTAGCATAGGAAGCTAAAGTTGTAATCAACCCGATGTTTGGTCCTTCCGGTGTTTCGATTGGACAGATACGGCCATAGTGAGAGTAATGCACATCTCGCACTTCGATACCCGCACGGTCACGTGATAAACCGCCTGGTCCTAAAGCAGATAAACGACGTTTATTGGTTAATTCTGCTAATGGGTTAATCTGATCCATGAACTGTGATAATTGGCTTGATGCAAAGAATTCTTTCATCGCCGCAGTTAAAGGACGAATATTAGTTAAAGATTGTGGTGTCATCGCATCTACTTCAGATAATGACATTCTTTCTTTAACAACACGTTCCATACGTGATAATCCGATACGGAATTGGTTTTGTACTAATTCACCGACAGTGCGCACACGACGGTTACCTAAATGGTCAATATCGTCTAATAATGCCAATTTTTCCATGTATTTAATACGGTTTTCCGGTGCATAATCTAAATCATCAAAAATATCAACTAAGTTTAAGATGTAGGAATACGCAGCAATCATATCGGAAATCGTAATAAATTTAGAATCTAATGACAAATCAGTACCGATAACTCGCATGATTTTATTAGAACCTTCACTCACATAAACATCAACATACTGAATTGTATCATGGCTTTCTAAACGTGGGTTGGTTTTTAATTTCATCTGATGAGCACCTGCTTCAAAAACAGGTTTTAAGATAGCTAGTTCTTCTTGGTCGATAAATGTGCCTTTTTTCATCACCACATTGCCATCAACATCAATGATGTCTTGAGCTAAAACACGAGTATAAATACGATCTAATAGGTTTAACTTTTTACCGAATTTAAAACGTCCGGCTTTAGCTAAATCATAACGTTTACAATCGAAGAATTTCGCATATAATAAACTGTTAGCACCTTCTAAAGTTGCTGGTTCACCCGGACGAAGCTTGTTGTAAATTTCAATTAAAGCTTCATCGGTATTGGTTGTTGTATCTTTTTGTAATGTATTCAATAAATATTCATGTTCACCGAAAACATTCAAAATCTCTTCATTGCTCGATAAACCTAAGGCACGCAAAAGGATAGTTCCAGGAATTTTTCTAGTTCTATCAATACGAACACTTAATACATTTTTTACATCGTTTTCAAATTCAAGCCATGTTCCACGAGAAGGAATAACACTTCCGGTGAAAACAATACGACCGCTTTTATCAACGATATCATTGAAATAAGCACCAGGAGAACGCACTAACTGCGAAACAATAACACGCTCTGCACCATTGATAATAAAGGTTCCGGCATCGGTCATCAAAGGGAAATCTCCCATAAATACTTCATTTTCTTTAATCTCGCCGGTTGTATGGTTAACCAATCTCAAAGTTGCACGCAAAGGTGCTGCAAAGTTTGCATCACGGGCTTTGCTCTCCTCATGAGAATATTTTGGTTCATCAAAACGGCAGTCTACAAACTCTAAAGATAGAGTTTCAGCGAAGTTAGAAATAGGATATACATCATTAAATACTTCCTTTATTCCTTCTTCACAAAACCATTTGTAAGAATCTGTCTGAACTTCGACTAGATTAGGCAGTTCTAAAGAACCACTGATTCTTGAATAATTACGGCGTTCAATTTTACTTTTTAGCTTGACGTTTTCTGTCACGCGCATCCACCCCTTCACTTATCCTCTATTTGAAAGTTTTACAGCAAGCATAAAAAGACCTGCTGCAAAATACTAATAGGCATTGTACGATGTTATCACAAGTCCTTCGTTTTGTCAATAGATTAGATAAAACTTCTCATATTTTTTTACAGGTCAAATTTTATTGATAAACGGACTCTAAAATATAGTATCCTTTATCCTTATTGATAATTTGGCAGTTACCAAACACTTCTTCAAGTTTTGCTTTGGCACTAGGTGCCCCTTGTTTCTTTTGAATAACTACTCGAATACGTCCACCGGGTTTTAAATGTTGCAAAGCACCGGCAAGTATTTCATGCACCACTTTTTTACCGGCTCTAATCGGCGGATTGGAAATAATCAAATCGTAGGTATCCAAAACATTTTCATAACAATTACTTTCGTACACATAAACATTTTCAAGCCCCAACTTTTCGGCATTTTGTTTAGCCAAGTCTAGTGCTCTAGTATTCACATCAACCAAATCAACACTTAAGTCTTTGCCTACACTAGCTAAACTAAGCGCTAAAGTACCATAACCGCAACCGACATCTAAAATCTTCATATCGGCAAGCGGCTCAAATGTATCCAATAGCACCCTTGAACCGTAGTCGATACTATCTTTAGAGAAAACCCCTAAATCACTTATAAAATAAAGGGTTTGGTCATGGTATTGGTAGGTAATTGTGCGTAACTGGGATTTCAGATCTTTATTATCGGTATAATAATGAGCCATACATACCTCCATTGTCAAAAAAAGCCCCGAAGGGCTTTTTGATAATCAAAACTATTTAACTTCAACAGTTGCACCAGCAGCTTCAAGTTTTTCTTTAATTGCTTTACCTTCTTCAGCTGGGATGTTTTCTTTGATAACTGCAGGAGTTTTGTCAACCATACCTTTAGCTTCAACTAAACCAGCACCAGTGATTTCACGTACAGCTTTGATAACAGCAACTTTAGTCGCACCAACATCTGTTAATGTTACAGTTACGTTAGCTGGAGCAGCATCTTCAGCTGGAGCAGCAGCGGCAGCAACAGCAACTGGAGCAGCAGCAGTTACACCGAATTCTTCTTCGATAGCTTTTACTAAGTCATTTAATTCTAAAATTGTCATTTCTTTTAAAGAAGCAATGATTTCTTCATTTGTTAATTTTGCCATTTTAAATTTCCTCCTATTTAATTTGTCTGACCTACTATTCAGCAGGTGTTCCTTCTTCTTCTTTATCAGCAATAGCTTTAACAGCACACGCAAAGCTTCTTACCGGTGATGTTAAGCAGCTTAACAACATTGAGTACATACCTTCACGGTTAGGTAATGCTGATAATTCTTTCACAGTTTCTTCAGATACTACTTTACCTTCAACGATACCGCCTTTTACGACTAAAGCTTTATGCTTTTTCGCAAATTCGACAAGTACACGAGCAGGAGCAACAGCATCTTCATGACCGAATGCGATAGCGTTAGGGCCAGTTAAAGCTTCTTCTAATTGACCGTAACCTAAATCATTAGCAGCACGTGAAGCCATAGTGTTTTTGTAAACTTTTAATTCCACGTTTTCAGAACGTAATTTACGACGTAATTCTGTCATTTCAGAAACTGAAAGCCCACGGTATTCACATACAACAGCTGATTGTGCATTTTGAAATTTTTCAGAAATTTCAGCTACGATTTGTTTCTTTGAATCGATAATCGCTTGGTTCATTTGTTACACCTCCTATAGTTTTGATTTATATAGGCAACAATATATCCACAAAAATCCGCAACGAGGCGGATTGAATTGTTTATTTACAATTTCACCTCGGTAACATGATTAAGCTATACGCCGTTACTGTCTATGGTATATTGATTGCTTCAAAAATTTTAAATTACAATGTAGCTACTTTTACGCTTGGCCCCATTGTACTAGAAACAGAAATGTTTCTCATATAAACACCTTTAGCAGTTGCCGGTTTAACCTTTAATAATGTATCATAGATAGTCTTAAAGTTTTCAACCAACTTTTCTGATTCAAAAGATGTTTTACCGAACATGATATGAACATTACCAACTTTATCAGTACGGTAAGTAACTTTACCGGCTTTAACTTCTTTAACAGCCTTTTCGATATCCATTGTAACTGTTCCTGTTTTAGGGTTAGGCATTAAACCTTTAGGTCCTAAAATACGACCTAATTTACCTAATTCACCCATCATGTTAGGTGTAGCGATAACTACTTCGAAATCTAACCAACCTTTTTTGATTTCTTCTAAGATTTCTTTATCGCCTACGTAATCTGCGCCTGCCGCTTTAGCTTCTTCAGCTTTAGCACCTTCAGCGACAACTAATACTTTTTTAGTTTTACCAGTACCATTTGGTAACACTAAAGCACCTCTTAATTGTTGATCGGCATGTTTTGGATCAACACCTAAGCGGAATGCAACTTCTACACTTGCATCAAATTTAGAAGTACTTGTTTTCTTTACTAATTCGATTGCTTCTTCGATTGGATAAGCTTTGCCTTTTTCAATCAATTTAGCAGCTTCTTGATATTTTTTACCTTTTTTAGCCATTGACTTTCTTCCTCCTTATGTGGTAATAACGGATATTCCTCCCACAAATGATGGTCTATCCTTTAAATAAATACAAACTTAATCTTAGCCTTCGTAGTCTGTGATTTCAATGCCCATATTTCTTGCAGTTCCGGCAATGATTCTCATAGCGCCTTCAATATCGTTTGCATTCAAATCTGGCATTTTGTATTCTGCAATGCTCTTCAAATCATCAACTGTGATTGAACCGGCAACTGTTTTACCAGGTGTTGCTGAACCACTTTTGACATTTGCAGCTTTCATTAACATTTCTGCTGCTGGAGCTGTTTTTAAAATGAAATCAAATGATTTGTCATCATAAACAGTAATCACAACAGGAACTGTTTCACCTTTACGATCTTTAGTTTGATCGTTGAAAGCTGTACAGAATTTTGGCATTTGGATACCTGCGCCTGCTAATGCTGGACCAGGTTTAGCTCCACCAGCCGGGAATTGAATTTTTACGACTTTTGTAACTTTTTTACTCACGCGACATACCTCCTGTATATATTTGTTGTCCGTGCTGTGGTCAATCGGACGATGTCCTTCCACGGATTTTGCACATAGTCATAGTGCATGACCTATTCTATATGACTTATAAAAAAAAAGCAAGCATTTTTCTTCATTTTCTTGCTTTTTTTTATATTCTTTTTTCTCAAATACTGACTGCAAGTAGCAACATTAAGCAAATCGATCCGATAAAAACACTTACGCAAAACCGTTTCACATTTTTTTCAGACATTAGTCTTTCGCCTTCTCTACTTGAGATAAATCTAAAGTTACCGGTGTAGAACCACCAAACATATCGACTAAGACACGAACTTCTTCTTTTTCTTGGTCAATCATATCGACACGACCGGTCTTACCCGCAAAGGTACTACCTAAAAGAACAACTTCATCACCGATGCCGAATTCAACATTGACTTCGCTTGATTTGATGCCCATGCGTTTTAAGATAGGCTCAACTTCGTGTTTAGCAAGCGGGAAAGGTTTTGCCCCACCGCCTGATGAACCGATAAATCCTGTAACACCTGATGTATTACGTACCACATACCAGGCTTCATCAGTCATTACCATTTCCACAAGGACATAGCCCGGAAACATATTTTTAGTGACATTCACTTTTTTACCGTCTTTGATTTCTGTTTCCACATGCTCAGGAATCACAATATTAAATAAGCAATCCTGAATTCCCATGCTTTCAACACGTTTTAAAATATTTTCTCTAACTTTATTTTCATGGCCAGAATAAGTATTAACTACATACCATTGTCTGCCTTCATCATTCATACCTGCCATATTAACCAATCCTCAACATTCTAAATATTAGCGCGATAATCGCATCGCTTAGATAAAAGTATGCACCAAACACTAAACAGAACCCCACAACAATGCCTGTATTTTTCAAGAGTTCTTTTTTTGTCAACCATGTGATATGCTTCATTTCAGAACGAATTCCTTTAATACTCAACCACTCTTTAATCTTCATAAGCCCTCCTATTTTGTTTCCTTATGCAAAGTATGCTTATTACATTTTTTACAATACTTTTTTAATTCCAAACGCTCTGTATTAACACGTTTGTTTTTTGCCACAGAATAATTTCTGGATAGACACTCTGTACAAACTAAAATGATTTTCTCTTTCATAATATCACCTACGCTAATACAATTTACCATAGAAAATCCTAATAGTCAAATTATTGATGAATAATTCTTATTTTTTTTCTAATTCTATACAGTGCATTATTGATTTGTCGTCTATCAATATCTAAGTGCTGACTCATTTCTTTGGTTCCTTCACCTTGCAACAAACATAAAATCACTTGTCGTTCTAAGCCGGTTACTTCTTGAGCCATTTGTTGCAAATCTTCAAGAATATTGTGATACCTTAGCATCTTTCTAGGGTCATAACCATATGCCTGATAATGATTAAGCAAATCATACTCTTCAAAATCTCGCAAGTAATCAAAAGTTGTTTCCTTTTGTCTTTGTTTCATGATTTGCGTTCGATAATTCAATATACTGTACTTTAGCATTGTATAGAAATAAGTTGAAAAGGCTGCCTCTTTACTTTCGCTATAATAATCTAAAGACTTTTGAAAAGTAACCAATCCAATTTGAACACACTCACTTTTTTCCAACCATTCATTATGGCTTTGAGTCAAAAGAAAGTTAACCATTTTAAAAATCATTCGCTTGGCATGACAAAATAATTCCTCATATGCCCATTCATTACCTTGATGATAGAGATAAATCAATTCATTGATATGTTTATCTTTCATTTTAATGGAAAACGACTGTTATAAATTTGATACAGCAAAACTGCACAAGCCACAGAAGCATTTAATGAATTGACGTGTCCTACCATAGGTACAGAAACTTTATAATCACACTTTTCCAAAACAAGTCTTGAAATACCAAATCCCTCTGAACCAATTACTAAAACAGTTGGCATATTATAATCAACCTTGCGATAATCAACAGCATCTTGCATATCTGTACCGACAACCCAATAGCCTTGTTGCTTTAGCTCATCTAAAGTTCGAGCTAAATTAGTCACTTGACACACCGGTATATATTCAATAGCTCCTGTCGATACCTTAGCAACCGTGGCATTTAAAGAAACACTGCGATTTTTACCAATGATAATCCCATTGGCGCCAACAGCATCGGCACTTCTTAAAATAGCCCCTAAATTATGTGGGTCTTCTAGTCCATCTAACATAATCAACAAAGGCTGCTGTCCTTGAGGAATGCGTTCAATCATTTCTTCTAACGATAGATAATTGTAGCTTTTCTTAAGTGCGAGATACCCTTGATGATTGCGACTTGGAGCATTTTTGTAGAAAAAATCCTTACTTTCATATCTGACTTTGATTTTATTCTTTTTACATAAAGTAGCTAACTGATGATCTTTGCTTTCGCCCAACATCACAACTTCATCTAATTCATCATTTTTTTTAACGGCTTCATAAACTGCATTTTTACCATAGATCCAATTTTTCATAGCTCCTCCTTCTCCATTTCGACAAAATCACAATAGCATTTAAACAACTCATTGATACGTCCATCTTCTTGCAACAAATGCAAAGTTCCAATCACTGCCTCAAATCCGGTGGATTCATTATGGGTTTGGATACTCATATTTTTAACCCGAGCTCTACCTTTCGCATTGCGTCCACGTCTATACCAATCCAACTCTTTTTCATTAAATATTTGTTTTTCTTTCGCATATTTCACAAATGATGCCTGAGCTTTAGCCCCAACATAAGCGACCGCCTGCTTTTGCAAATCATTGGGCTTAGCTACTAGCTTATCTAATACTAAATAATCACGAACCTTCACTTCTAAAATAGCATCACCGATATAAGCTAGCACCAAAGCATTCATCAATTCAGGTTGCATTATAAGATGCCTCTTTCTATCAATGTTTGACGAAGCTCATCTGCCTTTTGGAAATTCTTTTCTTGCTTATAGTTTTCCCATGTTTGATATAAGGCAATATCTTGTTCATTTAAAACTTTGACATCAAACTTGAAGCCTAATAGTTCTGTCATCTTGACTAATGTTGCGTAATTATTTTCAACTAACGCCAACTGCTTTTCTTTACTTCGCAAAGCACTATTCAAGAGCTTAACTTGATCCAAAATAGAAGTTAGAGCATTTGAGGTATTCAAATCATCTTCTAAAATCTCCGCTACCGCATTTAGTGTACATACATCATAAGGTTGATCTAAATGTCCATTGTGAGTTTGTAGATATAAAGAAGCCTGAGCTAACACATTTTGAACTTTTGCCACTTCTTTTTTGACATTAGCAACAACTTCATTTGTAAAGTTTAAAGGGTTACGATAATGCGTAGATAACATCAACCACTTATAGACATTAACGCCTAACTCTTCTAATAAGTCTTTAGCCCATTTGACATTACCTAATGATTTAGACATCTTTTCATTGTCGATATTAATCATTTGATTATGCATCCAATAATTTGCAATCTTGTGATGATGGAAGGCTTCTGATTGAGCAATCTCATTTTCATGATGTGGAAATTTTAAATCATGTCCTCCACCATGAATATCAATCTTACCATCATTAAAGCGATCATTAATCATCACGACACATTCTGTATGCCAACCTGGTCTGCCTTTAGACCATGGGCTGTCCCAACGAATCCCTTCATCTGTTTTTTTCCATAAAGCAAAATCAAGGCTAGATTCTTTTTTGTCCATATCGTCCACTCGTTCACTGGCACCTGCCAATAAATCTTCAATGCGAATGCCGGATAAACAACCGTAATCGGCAATCTTGCTTACACGGAAATAGACATCACCATCGACTTCATAGGCACTGCCATTATCCACTAACGCTTCGATAAAGCTGATAATCTTGTCCATTGTTTCCGTAACTCGAGGTGCATAGGTTGGTTTTTCTAAATTTAACCCTGTGCGAATATCTTCATAGGCTTTAATGTATTGATCTGTAATTTCTTTCTCAGATACATTTTCTTCTTTAGCTCTTTTGATAATCTTATCGTCCACATCAGTAAAGTTAGACGCATAGCTTACCTCATATCCTCTAAATTCAAATAGACGTCTTAACACATCAAAAACAATCATAGGTCTTGTGTTGCCGATATGACTATGATTGTAAACCGTCGGTCCACAGACATACATACTGACTTTCCCCTCTTGAATTGGTTTAAACTCTTCTTTCGTATTGGTCATTGTATTAAACAATTTCATTTCACATTTCCTCCTTTTTGAAATAGAAAAGGCACCCCCGTAAAGACGCAATAGCGTGGTTCCACTTTACTTAGGCGATGCCTCACTTTGATTCGTAACGTGAATAAACGTTCTTTGATTAAAAGAATCAAGTGAGGGCATTTCAAATAATCCACACCCATCGTTGCACCAAACCGATTTTCTCTAAACTGCTTTTTATTTTACTCTTCTCACTTATAATTTTACACATTTAATTGTCTATACTGCTTTTTGACTGTCATTAACAACTAGTGTCATTAAATAAGCAGTCATGTTGTCAACATTTTTCTCATATACATCTTTGTCGGCAATATAGGAATATACATATTGTTTGCCATCAATAAATACAACTACTTCTTTAAAATAAATACTATCCGATACACTGTACCCCTCAATCAAAGTACACCTCTGTGCGCCTTCAAGTTGTGTTTTCTTACTTTTTTGTACCTCTATCCCAAGATTTTTGAGCTTGGTCAAATAAAGGTTCAGAAGTTCTTCCTTTGAGTTACTGGAGTTAATTTCAAATGTATCAAAATATAGTCCCTCTTTGGCATCCGGATTGACAATATCCAGCGACAACTTAATTGTATCCACCGAAACTTCCCAATCCCGTGGATGATAGAAGAAAACCTGTTCCCCATAATTATAGGCGACACCCTCTTTTTCTAAATTAAAAGTATGCGCTCTAGAACCACAGGCACTTAGTATTAAAGCTAAGCAAAACACAATAAAATATCGCTTCATACTTATTCTCCTTTGCACACTCTTATTTTATACGATTATCCCTGTGTTTGCAACTAAAAAAAGCCAGGATTTCTCCTGACTATTCGTTTAATAAAGATTCAAATGCTTCAATATACTGTTTTCCACTTGCTTCCCAATCTAATTTTTCAGACATTGCCAAAGCGACAATGTGATCCCAATGAGCTTTATCATGATAAATATGTGTCGCATAATCAATCACGCTCATCATTTCATCAGAATTATAGTGGGCAAAGCTAAAACCTGTGCCGGTCATATTGTATTCGTTATAAGGGGTAACGCTGTCTTTTAAACCACCTGTTTCACGAACGATTGGAATTGTACCATAGCGTAGTGACATCATCTGTGACAATCCGCATGGTTCAAATAATGAAGGCATTAAGAACATATCACAAGAAGCATAAATACGACATGATAATGGGAAATCGTATTTCAAGTTACATGAGAACTTTTCAGGATAAACTCCTGCCCAATAAGATAACCCTTCCTCGTAGTGTCGATCGCCTGAACCCAATAAAACAATCTGAACATCACGGTTCAACAATTCTTCGATTTTATCAAAAATCAAATCTAAGCCTTTTTGCCATGTCAAACGAGTAACAATACCAATCAAAGGAATATCCGGATTTTCAGGTAATCCTAATTCACGCTGTAAAGCTAATTTATTCTTTACTTTTTCCTCTTTCCAATTATCGATATTGAAATGATATAAAATGTTTGGATCAGTTTCCGGGTTATTAGTATCGTAGTCAATACCGTTTAAGATACCGATTAAACGATCCCTTTTCATATTCAAGATAGCTTGCAACCCTTCTCCGTATTCATCTGTCAAGATTTCATTGGCATAAGTCGGAGATACAGTTGTTACCAAATCGCTATACAGAATAGCTGATTTCATCATATTGAAACAATTGTCATTTCTTAAGTTACCATTGTAATATAGATGATCGCCTAAAGCGTATAAATCATTGATTAAACGAGGATCGGCTTTACCTTGGTAAGCGATGTTATGAATTGTAAAGGTAATTTTAATATTGCGGTAGAATTCATAATAGCCGTATCTTTCTTTATATAAAGGTGCTATCATGGCCGCTTGCCAATCATGTAAGCTTAAAATATCCGGTTTAATATCTAAATGACTCATCATTTCTAAAACCGCAAAATCGAAATAAGCGAAGCGTTCGTTATCATCATCATAGCTATATAAACCGGGACGACCGAAATAATGTTCATTATCAATAAAGTAGAAAGTAACACCGTCTAAAACAGTTTTGAAAATTCCGCAGTATTCACGACGCCAAGAAACCCAGATGTAGTAGCTTGTAACAAATTCCAATGTATCCGCAAATTTCATATCACGATACTTTGGAAGAACAACGCTGCATTCCACACCTTGTTGAACCAAAGCTTTAGGTAAAGAACCTAAAACATCAGCCAACCCTCCGGATTTAATGAAAGGCGCACACTCACTGCCGACAAATAAAATTTTCATTAAATAACGTCCCCTTCTTTAATATAAAGTGGGTTTGTTTTAGTTCCGGTTAATTCTGTTACTTTTTCAACACTGACTCTCTTATCAACAATGACGTTTTCTAATACCGCACCTTCGGCAATTTTTGAACCTGAGAAGATAATACTGTTTTTAACAACTGCTCCTTTTCCGATTTCTACGCCACGTCCGATAATACTGCCTTCAACTTTACCATCAATGATGGCACCGTTTGCCACAAAGGATTTAGTAACACGAGCGTGCTTCTTATATTTTGTAGGAGGGGTATCATTTGTACGGGTATAAATAGGCCAATTGCTTTTGAATACTTGTGTTGAAACATCTAAGTCTAACATTTCCAATGAATATTCTAAATAGTGTTCCATAGAGTCAATGCAACGAACATAGCCTTTGTATTCATAAGCATTGATCGTTCTTTCATCAGCTAAATAAGATAATGTATCTCTTAAGCCGTAGAATGAACTTAAATGTGTTGCATAATCAATCAACTCAAATAAAACAGAAGCATTAATAACATAAGTCTCTAAAGAAATATCTCTTTCCTTTTTATTTCCTTTATTCACTTTAATTTCATCAACTTTATTGCCGTTCAATCTTAAATAATCACTACCGATGAAAGATTCGTCTGCATTGTTGATATGTTGATATACAACAGTGATTTCAGCCCCACTTTCAATATGAGCATCGACGACTTCTTCATAATCCATTGTCGTAATGATATGAGCCGGAGCGATCACAACATAATCAGGCGCATTATCTCTGATGAATGCAATATTTTCAACTAAATTGTTGATGTCGTGGTTATATTTTAAATTATTCGCATACTGTTCATTATAAAGTAATGAAATACCACCTTTTTTAAGGTTGAAGTTCCATTCATTACCTGTCCCTAAATGTTTGAATAAAGATCTAGGGTTACTTTGAATCAAGATACCTACCGCATCAAGATTTGAATTTGACATATTTGATAATACAAAGTCAATAATGCCATAACGACCCAAATAGCTAACTGATGCTACCGGTCTGTTTTCTGTTAATCCTTTATAAGAAACTTCTGAATGTAAGTTTACAAGTCCGATTGTCTTTGCCATTGTAAAATCCTCTCCTTATCTATTATTGTCGCTAATTAACACAACTTTACTAGCTTCCTTATTGATTTCTGTTCCAGAGCGAACAACACAGTTTTCGTCAACGATGGCTTTGTAAATTTCAGCACCTTCTTCAATAAGAACACCCGGCATTAAAACAGAGTCAACAACCTTAGCTCCCTTGCCGACAAAAACATTATCAAACAATACAGAACCTTCGATTTCTCCGTTGATAACACAGCCTTGTGTCAACATAGAATTTTTGATACTTGCATCTTCACCGATAATTTGCGGATGAGAGAATGTATCTTCTGTATAAATTTTCCAATCTTTTTTCAAATTATATAAATCTAATTCATTTTGATCGTCTAATAAGTCCATGTTTGCTTGCCATAAACTATCAACAGTTCCGACATCTTTCCAGTAACCTTCAAATTCATAAGCAAACAAGCGTTTACCGTCATTCAACATTGCAGGTATAATATTCATACCAAAGTCATGTTTACTGTTTTCATCTTTCGCATCATCAATCAAGTAACTGCGAAGCGCTTTATATGAGAAAATATAAATTCCCATTGAAGCTAATGTTGATTTAGGTTTAGCCGGTTTTTCTTCAAATTCATAGATAGTTCCGTCTTCATAAGTATTCATAATACCAAAACGGCTGGCTTCTTCTAAAGAAACATTTAAAACCGCAACTGTTAAGTCTGCTTTTCTGTCTTTGTGAGCTTGTAACATCTTATCATAATCCATCTTATAGATATGATCTCCTGAAAGGATTAAAACATAATCAGGATCGTAAGTATCTAAGAAGTTGATGTTTTGATAAATAGCGTCAGCAGTACCGGCATACCAAGTTGCCCCTACTTCTCCTCTTTCACGTGCAGGCAGAATTGCCGCTAATGAGCTACTTCCGTCTAAGCCCCATTTACTTCCCGCACCTACATAAGTTCCGAGCAACACTGATTCATACTGTGTCAACACACCGACAATATCGATATTGGAATTTGTACAGTTAGAAAGTGGGAAATCAATAATACGATACTTGCCGCCAAAATATACGGCTGGTTTTGCTACTTTGGCTGTTAAAGCTTCCAAACGCGTACCGCGTCCGCCAGCCAGAATCATTGCAACCATTTCTTTTTTCATACTTTAATTTTACCTCCTTGAGCGTTTTTTGTAACCGCTTTTTATAATTTTATTTTAGCATACTTCCAAGTGAATTGAAACGCTTTCTTTAACTTTTTATAAAAATTTAGTTTTTCCTTGATTTGTCTTGTAAGAATCTTTCAAATAAGCATAATTTGTAATTTTAAACATATATATACAACAGTGAAAGGATGGTGAAAGTTATCTCATCAAGATGTAAATATGTAACTAAAGATATTGACTTATTAGGACGACTGATGCGTGCCGAAGCTATTGGAGAAGGCAATTTCGGAATGCTGCTAGTAGGAAATGTTGTCATTAACCGTGTCGTTGCCAATTGTGATGTCTTCCGTAACACCACCACAATCAGAGAAGTTATCTATCAAAAAAATGCCTTTGAAGGTGTCGGCGCACCGCTTTTTGTAGGCTCTGCGACAGGTAAAGAAAGAGAATTGGCCTTAAAAAACATTCAAGGCTACCGAGCTGAACCGGCTAACCGGGCCTTATGGTACCGTAATCCCGGTGCAACTGTCCCTTGTCAGCCATTTTGGTATGGTGATTTTTCGGGACGCTTTAAGCAACACTGTTTCTACAATCCTGAAGACAGTTTAGGATGCAATTTATAAAAGGAGGAATTTATTTATGGATTATCAACAACCAGATTACAATTACCAAAATCCCTATACGACAGCTAAAGCTTCTTTAGACCGTCAAACTTTTATCCCACAAAACCCAACTCAGCCAACCCCTACACCTTATATCCCACCTCAGCAACAACCCCCATACCAACAGCCATACCCTCAAGGTCCTTACAGTTCACCTTATGCACCAACACCGGTGTTTATTGAAGAATCTTATATTGAAAATATTTTGCGTCTGAATAAAGGAAAAGTGGGAACCTTCTATTTTACGTATACTGACTCTAATGAATGGCGTGATCGTGTTTATAAAGGGGTTATTGAGGCAGCCGGAAGAGATCACTTGATTATCTCCGATCCTAAAACAGGTAAACGTCTATTACTTCAGTTAATTTACTTTAACTATGCTGAATTTGATGAAGAAATCGCCTATGATTATCCATTTCGCTAACCGACTTTAATGTCGGTTTTAGTATATCTTAAGCCCATTTCACAAAATCCAAATCAAGCTAGGTCATCATACCATAACGCCTCGCTCACTTTATGTCTTTATTTGTCCAAAATCTATCCACTAAGATGCCATCATCTATAGCCTTTAACTTTTTCAAAGACACAAAAAAAGCCGACAAGTCGGCTTAATATGTATAACGTTTTAAGATGTAGCCTAAGCAAGAAATAGCAAAGGCGACGATAGGCACTAAAAACATAGGTGTAACAAATCTAGGCAACCAATAAAAAATCAACGGTACTGTTTTTCCCATATAGAGCCATAGCCCCCACCCACTAATCAATGAGCGTAGACTAACACCGATGAAAGTGACTAAATATAACTTATCGTAAGAAAATAGTCCTTCCTGTTTTCGCTTGTTTCCAAAATACCATAACAGTCCAATTGAGCCTAAACAAAAGCTTACAAACGCCAATAATAAAATACTGTTAACGACATGGAAGCCACCCTCAAAAGAAATCATCTGAACACTTTGTTGGGCTTTGCTTGTCCCTTGACCCATCTTTGATGAAAGAAGAATCACGAAAATCGTATAGATGACTAGTCCTATACTTAAAGGTGTCAGCAATGAATGTTTGATGGGATGTTTCTTGAACCAAACATAAATTAAACCGGGAACTAGACCAATCATAATTTCAGATACGGTGAAAATAGGATTCCAAGCACCACCTGTCAGCAACAAATAGCTTAGCGTGTCATAGATAGCCGCAATAGCTGTTCCGGCTACCGGTCCTAAAACAATGCTACCAATCACTAAAGGTACAGCTGTAAAACCGATATTTTGGCTTGCTCCGCCAAAGTTCAGTTTTAAAGTTACGGGGATACCTGTTACACGGGTAATTCCTCCACCTAAAAGGAATGCAATCGCCACCAAAAAGGCACCCATGACGATCGTCTTGGTGTTAAATGTTTTTTTCTTATTCAATTGTATAACCTCTCTTTCCCAGAGGCCGCTAATCAGCGGATGCAATAGACTACCGCAACATTGTTTTCGTCCTTAACCGACATCCCATGTTAAGGCACTTCACGCAGTCTATCTACTCTGATAGACATATCTTAACACAATCACTGCAAATTGCAATTTTTTTATTGCAGTTTTTGTCTAAACTGTGAAATAAAATGTAAAGAACCACAGACAATTACCAATTCGTTTAATTGTCCTAAATTAGAAAGAGCATCATCAATGCTATCAAAATAGTAAGTTGCTTCTAATTCATCAGCTTGTTTTTGCGTCAAGGCTCTTTCGTCTTCAAACTGACAAACACATAATTCATAACCTGCTTGGCAAATCATTTCTGCCATTTTTTGATAATCCTTGTCTTTTAAAGATGAATAAATCACACTGACTTGACGGTTATTTCTAATCTTTTCAATAGAAGGAAGCAATGCTTCAAAGGCACTGATGTTATGAGCACCATCTAAATAAATATCCTTATGTCGATAGTTGTAATATTCAAAACGTCCGGGCCACAAAACATTATGTAAACCTTGTCTAATCACTTCATCTTGGATATGAGGAAATAACGTTTGAACAACTTCGATGGCTAAACAAGCATTTTTAATTTGATAGTTAGCGACAGGACCTAAATCAATATGCTCTATACCTTTATAACTAAAGACGGTTGTATCTTGTACAGGTGCTTCAACCACATGAAGTTGACTATGTTTAAGTTTAGCTTCTTTTTCGATTACTTCTTGTAAAGATGGCTCCATACTTGAAATAAAGACAGGGCAACCTTCCTTAATAATCCCGGCCTTTTGATAAGCAACATCGCTTAAAGTCGGTCCAATCTGGGCTAAATGATCGTATCCGATATTGGTAATAACACTAGCTAAAGGCGCACTTAGAATATTGGTTTTATCACTTCGTCCACCGATTCCGGCTTCAATAACGACAAGATCGACCTTCTTCTCATAAAAATAGACAAAAGACAATAAAACATCTGCTTCAAACATTGATAAGCCATATCTCTCAATACTAGGATAATAGCAGTTCAGCAAATTCAAAAAATCTTTGTCATTCATGATTTTTTGTCCAACACGAAAGCGATCTTGGTGACTAATGATATAAGGAGAAGTAAAAGTTCCAACTTTCATCTTAGCTTTAGTCAAAATATTGGCAATATAGTTAACGGTACTTCCCTTACCGTTTGTTCCTGTCACATGAATACAGGGTATTTTATCATAAGGAATCTCTAAAATATCCAAAACTTCCTTAAAATGTTTTAAATCTGTTTTATTTCGTCTGGCAATCAAGGCTTCTATAGCCTCTTGAACATTATCAAACATTATTTTCCTCCTTTATAAAACAATCTCATAAAATTATCAACTCGTTTAGCCCAAGCCCATTCATTATGGCTGGCTTGCCCAACATATCGGAAATGTAAATTTTCAATACGTGGCTGTAATTGAGCTAAGATATTCAAATTTGAGCTGCGATACCACTCGTTGACTTCATCTTGTCCACAACCCTCATCGCTACCGATGTCAAAATAAAAACACTCGACATCATCTAACTTAGCCGAAGCGATAAGTTTGGCAAACTCATTTTCATAAAACCAAAAAGCTGTCGAAAGTGCAGCACATTTAGGAAAAACATCGGGATATGCCAATGTCGCATAAGCCGCAATAATTCCACCCATAGAACTTCCGATAATCGCCGTGTCCCTTGGCAATGTTCTAAACTTTTTATCTATCATCGGTTTTAAATCATGAATAATCCATTGGATATAAGCATCGCCATCACCACCGATGATCATTCCCTCAACTTGCGTTTCGTGAAAGCTTAAATCTTCATCAATTGGCCATGGACCATACTCATTTTCTCTTTGAAATGGCTGATTTTGACCACAATAAATGGCCACCATAATAATATCAAGACGATTTTTCTTAACATAGTCCATCAAACCCCAACTTTTCTTAGCATAGGCTTCTTCATCAATAAATGCATTCTGTCCATCATTGATATATAATACCGGATAACGCTTCTTGCTTTTTTTGTAATTTTTAGGCAAATAAATCATAATATCCCTTAACTCACAAGCCGGTTCAATCATCACTTTTTTCCTAAGCAACATAAAATACCTCCTAAAAACAAAAAAGCGACATTGCGCTTTTCTTATTCATCTTTTGAAGAGATAGCATCTTCAGGTAGAGGAATCACTGTTTCTTTATCTTTAGTAAATACCCAATTTTTACGGGCATAGCGAGTGATATAATCTTCATCATCTAATAAAGAGATTTCCTCCTCTAGCCTTTGACATTCTTCCTCAAGGTCGGCTAGTGTGCTTTTCGCATTCGCCAAATCCATCGAACGCTGATACAAGCCACATAAACGACCGGCGAATGTAATTGCGGCTATACAGATAATCGCCCCAAGAAGCAAACCCAAAATGCGTGTTTTATTCATTTGTCTTTTTCTTCGTTGTGCCAAGTCGTTTCACCTTCCTCATACTCTTTTTTAGTATAACACGGATTTTACGGAAAATGAAGCGAAACGGTGAAAAAAGCCAACGAAAAAAATACATCACAGATTCTAAATAGCGTAAGTAACCATTTTGAAAACCGCTAACATAAAAAATAATACCTATTGCGAAAGATAAAAACAAGTATAAATTAAAATGCCCACCGTTGAGATAAACAATCATGAAAAAATAAATGCCAATCATAGCACAATCAAAGCAGGCTTCTAAAATATAACGTACCCACTTCCATTTCAAATAGAAGCAGGCACGATTGTAAAACCCATAGCCAAATCCAAAAACAAGTCCATAGCCAAAAGAAGCGATAATGGATTGGAATTGTAGATCCAGACTCATCTATTTTAATAATTTACCAAAGAATTTATCTTTGTTTGCCTGCTGTGTTTTTTTATTTGAAACGTAAGCCAAAGAAATGATATTTCCTTTGATGGCAACTTCCGAACGATCTTGATCAAAGCGAACTAAAGACAAATCTGTTCCGGTGATATTCAAATAGCCTAAAGATGTTTCAATTAAAAACTCACTTGGGTCAAAGCTTTCGATATTTTTTACGCCTGAAAGCTCTACAGACTTACGATCTTTAATACTGACATTGTGAAATGGCGTATGTTCAAAGCGAATAGTATTAGTGTTATCCATAAAATTAAAACCTCCTCACATTTCAACTTATGCAAGAAGGCTTTGAATTATTCTTCAATTTTTCTATCTTCTAAAAGCTCATACATCAAATGGCTATCATCTTTCAAAACGTGTTCCTTCAACTGAACAACTCTTATCACGATTTCACGACGTCCGAAAACCACCTTAATGACATCGCCGATTTGAACTTGATAACTAGGCTTACATACTTTATCATTCACATAGACACGTTCACTTTCAGCCATTTCTTTCGATAGTGTTCTTCTTTTGATAATACGGGAAACTTTTAAATATTTATCTAGTCGCATCTAATCCCCTCCATTGAGGATTATACCATTGCGGCTAGTAAAAGTGAAGCTGTAAAACGGAAAATATCATCGCTGACACTAGCTAAAGGTACTTTTTCAGCCATAAAAATCAACGATCCTACTAAATCGCCATCTAAGACTAAAGGATAAACACAAACATCTTTTTGTTCTCTGAAACTTTCCACAATTTCAAAGTGACTACCTCGTACCACTTTCCGCTTACTAATCAAATCAACCATTTGATTGGATAAGCTTTTATTCAAATACAGCTCTTGATTTTTAGATAAAGCATACGTTACCTCTTGGCGATTCGTTAAAAGAACGCTGATAAAATAGGTATTAAACAAAGTTTCTAAAATGCTGTAAACCTGCTTATCTAAGGTGCTTAACTCACTGTATTTACGTAGCACAATATCTTTATCTTCGTTCAAGAAAATTTCAATGCTTTGTCCTTCTTGAATTCTTAACTGCTTGCGTATTTCTTTTGGAATAACGATTCTTCCTAAATCGTCAATCCTTCTTGTCATTCCTGTCGCTTTCATGTTTGACCCACACTCCTTTCAAACTAATAGAAGTGTAGTCAAAAAAAGGAATCTTATACAAAAAGGATAGCTATCCTAAATAGATAAAGCTAATTTAGGGTCATTTGTAATAATCGCATCAACACCTTGTTTTTTTAACCACTGCATATCTTCTATGCGATTGACTGTCCAAGGGTGAACCATAATGCCATGTTGATGGGCATTGGCAATATAATCGTCTAACACACAAGCCGGATAGTAAGGGTGCAAGGCATCGGCTTCAAGGCTTTGTGTATATAACCAAGGTTTGTATAAAGCTTCCATATACAATAAACCTATCTTGGCATCTTTCACAATCTCTTTCATTTTCATCAATGAATAATGATTAAACGATGAATACATGACTTGTTTTTCTAAGCCATACAAAGCAACTAAATCTGCGATTTTCTTTTCTATTCCTTCGTACAAAATGACATCTGTCTTAATCTCAAGGTTTAAGAAAATCCCGCTTGCTTTTGCTAATTGTAACAGCTCCTCTAAACTTGGCACATGGCAGAACGCATATTCACTAGAACCATCATTAGCATTCACTTTTCTCAGTTCTTCATACGTATAATCTTGAATATAACCTGTCTTATCACAAGTGCGATCCAATTTCTCATCGTGCATCAAGACGCAAATACCGTCTTTTGTCAAATGCACATCTGTTTCAATCCCATCTGCTCCTTGTTCAACACAAATTCTAAATGCCTCCATGGTATTTTCCGGTGCATAAGCACTTGCACCTCGATGTCCCCAAACTTTCATCGTATATCATCTCCTCTTTTCTTGTATTATACACAACTTTCAAAAACAAGCAAAGTACAACTCACTTATTTTGATAATTATAATTTGCGAATTAAAGTTAAACACAATACTCATTGATAAAAAATCATTTTCATGCTATGATGAAAGCGATAACAAAAACTCTTTAATTGCATGAAACCATTGGTATAAGAGCTTATAAACATATTTTTTTCCAGAGAAGTAAGCATTTCAACAAATGAAACAGATACAATCAATAACACCTCTTCCTATCCTAGAGAGGTTGGAGTTTACAGAATGTATAAAACCGTTACATATACAGGATATTATTACATAGGAAACGGTTTATGCGAGGTTAGACCAAATCTAAAAGTTAAGGTTTATACAGGTTGGATGCTAGGTCTAATTTAACGTGGGGAGTGATCTTAAATGAGGAAATATCAAGTAAAAAAGACAAAATGGTTGATATTGATAATCGTATGTATTTTGCTTGGAGGGTGTACGAAAAAAAGCGAATTACCGCCTTCATCTAACCCCATAATTATGCCAATAGCCTTTAGCGAGGAACAAAAAGAAATTTCAGACCTAGTTTTTTCTAATATTCATGGTTTTCAGTTTCAAAACATAGCAGATTTTGAAATTAGAATTAACCTTATTCATGAAGGAAAAATTATCCAAAATTATGCAAATATTACATCTAATGTAAGTAATCCTTTAGAAAATTGCTAATTGGTTATATTCCAAAAAATGACATATATGCTGATATAGCAATAAAAGAGCAATCTGCTTTGGTCAATTCTAACTGCATTATCGACAGTGATTTCACATTTGATAAAGCATTGGAAAATGTTGTAAAAATCAATTATAATCCTGGCACA
>ERZ808028.462-NODE-462-length-34453-cov-5.298493_pt1 | contig 34453 bp, 35 predicted proteins | sample MGYA00380184_ERZ808028 | MGnify/ENA primary metagenome ERZ808028 (study PRJEB31490, sample SAMN06133397) | mouse gut metagenome | isolation source: J8_1 | host: mice | place: China: Chengdu | collected 2015-05 ...
TTTCTATTGGTATCAAAAAGTCATTCAAACCAACGGAGAAGATTTAGAAAACAATATCGAATATTAAAAAATGATCGCAAGACGTAAATTAAATAGGAGGTTATGATGAAAGAATATTCTCAAGACTATTTAGCGAGCTTTATTGATCATGCCGTTTTAGATCCGGCAATGACCCTTGAGCAATTAAAAGCTAATATCATGATAGGTGTTAATTATAATTGTAAAAGTATTTGCGTTAATCCTTCTGTCATTGATATTGCGAAGGAATGTATTCTAAACTCAAATGTTAAGCTATGTGTCGTTTGTGATTTTCCATTTGGGCAAAGTCATAAAGCTTCAAAGGTTGCTCAAGCTCAAGCGATTATTGCGAAAGGTGATATTTTTGAAATTGATTTAGTTGCCAATTACGGTTTGATTAAAAGTCATCAATTAGATATAGTTACTGATGAGATTAAAGCTGTCAGTGAGGTTTGTCATCAGCATGGGGTTAGCTTAAAAGTTATTATCGAGTCCGATGCTTTAAGTGATGATGAAATCAAAGATGCTGTGGCTTGTTGTATCGCCGGAAAGGCGGATTTTGTGAAAACCTCTACGGGATATTTAAAAAGCGATCATATCGAAGGGGCTTCACCTAGAGTGATTGAATTGATTGTCAAAGAAGCTAACGGGAAAATTAAAGTGAAGGGATCAGGTTGTGTCCGTTCAAAAGAAAGACTGATTGAGCTTATTGAATTAGGTATTGATAGAGCCGGGGTAGGATGTTCTTCCACTAAGAAAATCCTAGGTGATAATGAATAAGCCGTTTTTATGGGGAAGTTCTATTAGTGGCGGACAATGTGAAGGTGGTTTTGCTTCACGCAGTGCTACCGTCGTTGATGTCATTCCCCAAGGAAAAGATACGAGATTTGCTTTTATGAACAATCCCGGTATTTATATCAATCAACAGCCTCAAGATAACTATACATCACAAGTAGGTGTAGAATTTTATTCACACTATAAAGAAGATATTGCGTTATATGCGAAATTAGGCTTAAAGGCTTTAAGATTTTCGGTTTTATGGTCACGTGTTTTCTTAGATGAAAATATGGTTGAAAATGAAGAAGGCTTAAAGTTTTATGATAACGTGATTGATGAGTTAATTAAACATGGTATCGAACCTGTCATTACGACGATTCATTTCGATATGCCATTATGGCTTGTGAAGAAATATAATGGATTTGCAAATCGCAAAGCGGTTGAACTCTACCAAAAATATGTGGAAACGATTGTTAAGAGGTATCATGATAGAGTTAAATATTGGATTTCCTTTTGTGAAATCAATGTGATGAATCACGCTTTATACATGGTTGGTGGGGCAATCGTTCAACAAGGAGAAAATCGTGAACAAGTACTACATCAATGTGCTTACCACAAATTGCTGGCTAATGCGTGGTTAGTTAAAACTTGTCATGAAATTGATCCAACGCTTCAAGTCGGCTGTGAAGTTGCCGGCACGCCTTGTTATCCATTAACTTCATCTCCAAAAGATTATCAGTTAATGGTTGAAAGTGAAAGAAGCAATAATCGCTATACTGATGTGATGGTAAATGGACGCTATCCATATTATTTCCTTAAAGAAATGTTAGAGTATGGGATTGAGATGAAAGCAGAGGATTTAGAAATTCTCAAAGAAAATACCCTTGATTTCATTGCTGTGTCTTATTATAAGAGTGGTTTAGCTTCACATGAAGGGGTTACGTCTAATCCATGCTTAGAGAAAACTGCTTTTGGCTGGACGATTGATCCGGAAGGCTTCCGTATCATGCTGAACAATATGTATGAGCGTTATGAAGTACCGATTTTGGTTGTAGAAAACGGCTTAGGTACTTATGATAAAGTCGAAGATGGGCAAATACATGACAAGTACCGCATTGATTATCTTGCTAAACATATTGAACAAATGAAATTAGCTATCCAAGATGGTGTCAATGTCATTGGTTATTTAACGTGGGCAGCGATGGATCTTGTTTCTACAACTGAGGGTATGATGTCAAAACGTTATGGATTTATCTATGTTGATAGAAATGATGATGGTAGTGGGACACTTCAACGCACACCTAAAGATTCATTTTATTGGTATCAGGCTTTAATTAAAAAAGAAAGCCAACAATAAGTTAATAAAACTGATAACATACTAAAAACCGACCTTGCTAAGTTAGATTAAAAAGCTAATGAAGTAGGGTCGGTTTAACTGTTATCATTTTTTTGTGGAATCTCTTCTGATGACTTCGACAGGAATGATATAACGCTTTTGTTCATCGTTGATAGCTACATCATTCATCAAATCAAATAAGAGCTGACTTGCTGTTTTGGCAAGTGTGGGAATATCTTGTTTTATAGTTGAGATGGAAGGGTGGCTTGATTGGGAAATGAAGATATCGTCAAATCCAATGACTTTAACTTGTTTAGGCACTTCAATATTATTTTCTAATAAGGCGATAAGTGAGCCGTAGGCACGCCAGTCATTTGTTGCGAAGATACCATCAAATTTAACTTTATTTTTAATTAGCTGATTGATAGCTACTCTTGAGCCTTCATAATTGGCTTGGTTGACATCTAAAAGGATTTGTAAGTCTTTGATTTCCTCTAATCCATAATCTTTTAATGCTTGGCGATAACCTTCTAAACGCTGTTTATTAACTGAGAGGGTTTTATTTCTTGATACAATGGCAATCTTTTGACAGCCTTGTTTAATCAGTTCCTCTGTCGCAAGATAGCCTCCGCTATAGTGGTTGGATTCAACATAATAAGCATTACTGTGGTCTTTTGGTTTTCTGTCGATACAGACAATCGGAATATCTCTTGTTAAGATATTTGTCGGAATTTCTTCGATACCGGAGATGCAGATGATACCATCTACCATCTTAGAATCTAAAGACTTAAAGTAGGCAACTTCTTTTGCTTCGTCTTGTGAGGTATTACAGATAAAGACCGAATAGTTATTTTCAAAAAAATGCTTTTCAATTTCTAAAGTTAATTGTGAGAACCATTCATTATCGATATTAGGAATAATCAGACCGACAGACTTTGATTTAGCCATTCTTAAGCTTTTGGCAGCCATATTCGTTGTGTACCCGTAATCTTTAATAATCTGTTCAACACGCTGTCTGGTTTCTTCAGAAAAACGTCCGTTATTATTGATGACTCGTGATACAGTTGCTACTGAAACGTCTGCCAATTTAGCAATTTCTTTAATTGAAATATTTTTTTTCTTTTCCATGTTCTTCCACGCTCCATATAGTTTTATTATAAATTAAAAACAGAAAAAAGCAAGTCTAATTAAAACGTTTACTCATCATCAATCATCACATTCTTTCATGGCACATAATGTGTCATTAAAATATATGGAAACGACTATCGTCAGAGATTACAATATAGCTAGGTAAACGATTACCCCCCCGTATAAATATAATAAAGTCGTTTTACCATAACCATAAAAACGGAAAGGAGTGCTTTATGGAAAAACTATTATGTCCAAGTATGATGTGTGCTAATTTTGGACATTTGGAAAAAGAAATTAAAGATTTAGAAGCTGGTGGCATTGATATTTTCCACCTTGATGTGATGGATGGCAGCTATGTTCCTAACTTTGGAATGGGATTGCAGGATATTGAATATATTTGTAAAACTGCAACAAAGCCGTGTGATGTGCATTTGATGGTTGTAAATCCCGGTGATTATGTTGAAAAGTTTGCGAGTATCGGTGCAAAAATTATTTATATTCATCCGGAAACAGATCCCCATGCGTGTCGGACATTACAGAAAATCAAAGATGCAGGTGCAAGTGCGGGAATTGCTTTGAATCCCGGAACTTCATTTGAAAGTGTTAAAGAATTATTGCACTTATGCGATTATGTTATGTTAATGAGTGTCAATCCAGGATTTGCAGGTCAAAAATATTTGGATTTTGTAACCCCTAAGTTTAAAAAATTTGTTGATGAGGCTCAAAATTACGGTGGTTATAAAGTGATGATCGATGGGGCCTGCTCTCCTGAAAAGATTGCCGAATTATCTATAATCGGTGTAGAAGGTTTTATCTTAGGAACAAGTGCTTTGTTTGGTAAGGGCAAGAGTTATCAAACCATTTGTCAGGAATTAAGACAATTATAAGGAGATTAGAAAATGGCAGTACCAAGATTGATTAGTGCGGCAGGCGATGAAATCATGAAAATGTCGCCAATGGATTTAAAAGAATCCATTTTTAAGTCTGAAGGTCGTGTTGTGATGGGACAGCATTTATTGTTTGCAGGTCAAGGACTTGTAAGAGGTGTCACAAATAGCGAATTGATGTTTGCTTTTGGGGCTGATATGGTTATGCTGAATACATTTGATTTAGATAATCTTGATAATAATCCGGGCTTGTGTGGTTTATCTTTTCAGGAATTAAAGGATAAATGCAGAAGACCTATCGGTATTTATCTAGGTTGTCCTAAAGCCGGAAGTGAAGATGGTGGCAAGAAAGCTTTGTACCGTCGAGAAGGTATGTTGGCAAGCGATAAGCACGTCGAAAAGTGCCTTGAGTTAGGTGCGGATTTCATTGTTTTAGGCGGCAATCCCGGAAGCGGAACATCTATTCGTGATGTGATAGAAACCACGAAAAGAATTAAAGCGAAGTATCAAGATAAAATCTTTGTCTTCGCGGGCAAATGGGAAGATGGGATTGTTGAAAAAGTTTTAGGTGATCCATTAGCTGACTATGATGCAAAAGAGGTTATCAAAGAACTGATTGATGCCGGCGCGGATTGCATTGATTTACCGGCACCGGGTTCAAGACATGGGATTAGTGTGGAGATGATTAGAGAACTCGTTGAGTTTGTTCATCGTTATAAACCCGGGACATTAACCATGACATTCTTAAATAGCTCAGTAGAATGTGCCGATCCTGATACCATTCGTTTAATTGCCTTAAAGATGAAAGAAACAGGGGCAGATATCCATGCGATTGGAGATGGTGGATTTAGTGGCTGTACATCTCCGGAAAATATTCACCAATTATCTGTATCGTTAAAAGGAAGACAGTACACTTACTTTAGAATGGCAAGTGTCAATAGATAGGAGTAGAAAAATGAAGATTGGAATTGGAAATGACCATGTTGCTGTAGAATACAAAAAGGAAATCAGCAAATATATTGAAGAAAAATACGGTTATGAAGTTGTAAACTTCGGAACAGATAGTACAGAAAGATTTAACTATCCTGTATCCGGTGAAGCAGTGGCAAATGCCGTTGTATCCGGTGAAGTAGATAAAGGAATCGTTATTTGCGGAACAGGTGTAGGTATTTCATTAGCTGCCAACAAAGTGAACGGTATTCGCTGTGTTACTTGCAGTGAACCTTATTCAGCTAGATTATCAAGAGAACACAATGATACCAATATGTTAGCGTTCGGTGCTAGAGTTGTCGGCATAGAATTAGCTAAAATGATTGTAGATGCGTGGTTAACAGGTGAATACGAAGGTGGTAGACATCAAGTTCGTATTGATATGTTAAAGGAAATTGAAGAAAGACAAAAATAGAATATAGAAAAAAGAAGAATAACTTCAACGATGGGAAGGCTACAGTTATTTTAGTAAGTGTATAATGCTAGTAAGTCATATTTAACATTTTAGAATATTGCTTTATTCCAATGGTTGTATGTATTCTTTTTTTAGAAGGAGAAAACAATGATTCGATGGGGGACGATTGGTGCCGGAAATATCGTGCAGCGTTTTATTGAAGGTCTGTCTTACAGCAAGAACGGAAAATTATATGCGGTTGCTTCGCGTACACAAGCTAAACGTGAAGAATTTCAAAAAAGATTTCCGGATATTCAGGTCTATGCAGACTACAATCAACTGTTGCATGATGAAAATGTAGATGTTGTTTATATTGCAACTTGGCACAATTCACATTATCAATGGGCAAAACAAGCTCTCTTATGTGGCAAAGCGGTTTTGTGTGAAAAGCCCGCAACTTTATATGCTTGGCAAATGGAAGAGTTGGCAACTATCGCTAAAGAGAAGCACGTTTTCTTTATGGAAGCGATGAAGACCCGTTTTGTTCCGGCTGTTTTGGAATTAAAGCAGCAGTTAGCTGATGGTGTTATCGGTGATATCGTGAAGCTTGAAAACCGCTTCTGTTATGATATATCTCAGGCTTCAAACACAAGATATTTATTTGAAAAGGAACAAGGCGGCATTTTAAACGATGTCGGAAGTTACAATATTGCCAGTTTATTGGATTATATCCATGCTCCGATTCAAAATGTTGATGTCAAAACAGTTTTTGAGCGTGAGGTTGACTGTCATGACTATGTGACTATTTCTTTCACAAACGGACAAAAAGGTTATTTGGAAATGGCGATGGACGAAGCGAAAACACCGTTGATGGTCATTGAAGGAACACTAGGGCAAATAGAGTGTGTACCATTTTACCGACCTTCAGAATTAACGATTAAAAAGCATGGACAACAACCTTATAAAATAACCAAAGCTTATATCCACGATGATTTCTATACGGAAATAGAAGAAGTTCATCATTGTTTAGCCAAACATTTATATGAAAGTCCGAGAATGACTTTAGAAGACTCTATCAGTTGTGTTAAACTAGTAGAGCGTATAAGAAAAGCAATGGAGGAAAAATATGAAATTTAATGAAGTGATGCATCTTTCTTTCTATACAGATCAATTAGATGAAATGAGAGATTTCTATGAAAATAAGTTAGGTTTAAAAGCTAAAATTATTATGCGTTATGAAGCCTATAAAGGAAAGAGCAGCCGTGGGGCGTGGGCTAAAAGAGCTGAAACAAATCCGAAAGATATTGCATATATCTTTATCGAATTAGCTCCCGGTCAATATTTAGAATTATTCCCTAAAGCTGATGGACAAGGCGAATATATTAAACCTGACACGCATTTAGGATATTCTCACTTTGCCTTAATGGTAGATGATATCCATGAAGCAAGAGAAGAGCTTGTTAAGGCTGGAGTAGAGATTGATATTGAACCAAATAAAGGTCAATCTGAAACATGGCAAATGTGGGTTCATGATCCCGATGGCAACAAATTTGAAATTATGCAATACACAGATTTATCTTTGCAACATAACGGCAATATAGAACAAGATCAAGAAAAATACGGAGGATAAAAAAATGGCATTTCCAGAAAAATTTTTATGGGGTGGTTCAATTAGTGCCGCTCAATGTGAAGGTGCATGGGACGAAGATGGTAAAAGCCCTGTACAAGTAGATTTCGGTGATCCCGGAACAACTACCGACCGTCGCTATATTCATTATTTGAATGCTGATGGTACAAGAGGAAAGATGAGACAATTTGAACATTTGCCAGAAGGTGCGAAATATGTTTTATTTGATGATGTCAGATATACAAACCATGAGGGCATTGATTTCTATCATCGCTATAAAGAAGATATTGCTCTATTAGCCGAAATGGGCTTTACAACTTTCAATACAACTGTTTCTTGGGCAAGAATTTATCCTCATGGTGTTGAGGGTGGTGTCAATCAAGCAGGTGTAGAATTCTACCGCAACTTATTTAAAGAATGTCGCAAATACGGCATGGATCCGGTTATTACTTTATATAAGTATGATGAACCTGTCTACTTAGAAGAAACTTATGGTGGCTGGGAAAATAGAGCAATGATTGACCAATTCGTTGAATTTGCCAGAGTTTGTTTTACAGAATACAAAAATTTAGTCGATAAATGGTTAACTTTCAATGAAATCAATATTCTACTTCATTTTGAAGGAAAAGACGGTAAGCAAGTTTCATTTACCCAATTGCATAACCAAATGGTAGCTGCCGCAAGAGCTACGAAAGTCGCTCATGAAATTGATAAAGATCTTAAAGTAGGTTGTATGATTGCCGGCGTATGTTGCTATCCATACACTTGTGATCCACAGGACGTTATATTAAGTTATAAAACTTTCCAAAACACATTTGCTTATTGTGCGGATACGATGGTTAGAGGTTACTATCCTTCATACGCATCAAGAATTTGGAAAGAAAACAATGTGTCATTAGAAATCAGTGAAGAAGATAAAAAAGATTTAATGGAAGGAAAATCTGATTTCTTAGCTTTCTCATATTATATGTCCAATGTTGTTACAACACATCGTGATGAAATCAAAACAAGAAGTGCTGCCGGGGCGCAAAATAATCTATCTAACCCATACGTAACAGCATCTGACTGGGGTTGGCAAATTGACCCAACCGGCTATGAATATTTGTTAAATGTTTTAAATGACAGATATGATGTTCCTTTATTTGACGTTGAAAACGGCTTAGGTGCTTATGATAAAGTTGAAGAAGACGGCTCTATCCACGACGATTACAGAATCGATTATTTAAGAGGGCATATTAAAAGCTTAATGAAGGCAAGAGAAGAAGGCGTTAATATTTTCGGATATACGACATGGGCGCCAATCGACCTTGTTTCATTTACAACAGGACAAATGGATAAACGTTATGGCTTTATCTATGTCGATAAAGATGACCAAGGTAAAGGTGATCTTCATAGATTGAAGAAAGATTCATTCTATTGGTATAAAAAGGTTATCGCTTCTGACGGACAAGATTTAGATTAGACAAAATGAAAACTATGAAATCATACTATTCAGATTTCATAGTTTTTTTCATGAGCGTTTTTTCTTGAAATAAAGTGTTGTTACTAAAATATCAATGATATAGTGAATAGATAAACCGTAAAGCATGATATTAAAAGGGAAATGATGAGGATACGAGTCAATATATAGATTTTCATTACAAATCAATTCAAGGTCAGGGCTTAATCTTCCCGTCAGTCCGATGACTCGAATGCGTTTTTTTCTTAATGTATAGGCAGCGTTAATCATCGTCTGATTATTGCCTGAATGACTGACGACAAAAGCTAAGACATCAGATGGTTTAATCGCTTCTAAATAGGCTGCATTTACCGTATTGAAAGCTTGGGCTCGAATGCCGATGGTTGATAGCTTTAAGCAAGCGGATTGCACCTCGGCATAATTGTTATCATTGGCATAAAAATCAATTTGTTGCGCTTGCAAAATATAATTGATCGTTCTTACAAAGGATTCGGTTTTAGTTAGCTTTTTTGTTTCCATAAACACGTGATAATAAATATCCGGCAAGGTTTCAATAATGTCTTGAATAGAGCTTTTCTCATCAATTCTACGTTCTTTGGTTTGGTTATACATCATGTGTTCTTGAATATAGGTTACTTGGAAATCATGATAACCTTTAAAACCGAGTTTTTTCACAAAACGATTGATCGTCGGTGGGCTGACAAACATCAGCTGAGCTAATTCTTTAGCGTTGTTTCTTGGAATACAATCGGGGTGTTGATGAATATATTGAACGATAATTTCCTCTTGGGGCGTTAATTTTTTTCTATGAATCAATTCTTCTATCATGTTAATCACCTACTTGGTCTTATTTTAACATAATTTTGAGAAAGAGAAAACGTTTTCTCGCAGAAATGTGAAATTCGATTTCAAGAGAACGATATTTTTTTGAAATTCAATTCTATTTGATGAGTTGTCCATTGTGATTTAATTGAAAGCTACTTATGATATAATTAGGAAAAAAGGAGGTAATGTCATGAAATTAGATTATCAGGTGACAAGACTAATAACAGCAAAGCCTAGTCAAATTGCGACTTATACGGGAAGACAATTAAGAGAGGCTATTTTAAAATCTGAAGGAAGAGTGGCGATGGGGCAAACTTATTTGAATAGTCCGTTTTTGATGCCGACTTGCACAAGCACGGAATTGATGTTTGCTTTCGGTGCGGATATGGTGATGTTGAATGGTTTCCATTTCGATGACCCAAGAAGTGCTAACGGTATGCAAGGATTTGATTATCCTGAACTTAAAGCTTTAGCTAAAGGAAGACCGGTAGGAATTTATATGGGCTGTCCTCGTAGTGATATTGATTGGAATGATCCTAAAATGCACGAAATGGCAGGCATGATGTATTCTAAAGAAAATGCTTTAAAAGCTAAAGAATGGGGTGTTTCTTTCCTTGTTTTAGGCGGCAATCCGGGAAGCGGGACATCGATTAAAGATGTGATTAGAGCTACTAAAGAATGTCGTGAAGTGTGCGGAGAGGATATGCTTATTTTTGCGGGTAAATGGGAAGACGGTATTGTCGAAAAGGTCTTAGGCGATCCTTTGGCTGACTATGATGCCAAAGAAGTTATCGATCAATTGATAGCGGCCGGTGCTGATATTATTGATTTCCCATCTCCGGGTTCTCGTCATGGAATTACGGTGGAACGTATTCGTGATTTGATTGAATATACGCATCGTCAAGGGGCATTAGCGATGTCATTTTTAAATAGTAATGTAGAGGCAGCTGATGTTGATACTATTAGACAGATTACATTATGGATGAAACAAACCGGTTGTGATGTTCATGCGATCGGTGATGGTGGTTTTGGTGGAGGTACTTGGCCTGAAAACATTTACCAAATGGCGATTACATTAAAAGGAAAAGCATATACTTGGCAACAGATGGCAACATCAAGCCGATAATGAGATGAAAACTGAAATTCGATTTCACAGTTTAAAATTACTGCGTGAAATTGAATTTCTTTTTTGTTTGTATGGTCTATTTTTTAGGCTTGATTTTCTTTAGAATAAACATAGCAAAGGAGGGAAAACGTTATCTCAATCGTATGATAAAGTTAATAGCAACGGATATGGACGGAACTTTTCTTGATAATTCTAAAAATTTTCCCCAAGAGTTCTCCGACTTATTCGAAGAGTTGAAAAAGAAAGATATTGCATTTGTTGTGGCAAGTGGAAATCAGTTTCTCCATTTGTACAATCAGTTTCTTCCTCATAGTGATGATATCTATTTTATTGCCGAGAATGGAAATTACATCACGAAAGGGAAAAAAGAATTATGGTGTTCTTCAATTGAGGATAACAATATCCAAACTGTGATGGAGATCTTAAGTCGCTTTCCGGAAGTCATGCCGGTCATTTGCGGAAAAGAGAAATCTTATATTTTCGCCAATTACCAATGCTATCAAAAAACCATTGAAAACCATTATGATGCTTTTGAATGGATTTCCGATTTAGCTGATATAGAAGATGAGATTTTTAAGTTTTCAATTCATGACCCATCATTTCATATCAGTGAATACGTAGAAAAAATAAGACCCGAACTACCTTCACATTTAAAAATTCTGACTTCGGGAAATGAATGGATGGATATTCAAAGTCAAGATGTTCATAAAGGGGTTGGGATTTTGTTTCTACAAGACTTGCTTCAATTGAAACAAAGCGAGTGTGCGGCATTTGGCGATCAAATGAATGATTATGAGATGTTAAAATGCGTTGGTTATGCCTATGCTATGGGGAATGCCACCAAGGGCATTAAGGATATTGCGTATGAAGTTATTTTATCAAATGAAGAACAAGGCGTTATTAAAAAAATTAAAGAAATATTACAGGAGGATTAAAAGATGTTAGTTGTTGCTTATATTGGATTTGGTAATAGTGTTTGCCGTTACCACTTACCTTATGTCGAAAGAAGAAAAGACACAATCAAGGTAAAATATATTTACCGCAGGCAAGAAGACAGAGTTGGTGATGAAGAAAGAGAAACATGGTATCCTGACATCACTTTCACAAGTGATATTGATGAAGTGATGAATGACAAGGAAGTCAATTTAGTTGTTGTCAATACGCCTGATGCTTTTCATGTCGGTTATACAATGCAAGCGTTGGAACACGGTAAAAATGTTTTATGTGAAAAACCATTTGCCATGACGGCTAAAGAAGCACAAGAAGTCTTTGCCTTTGCCAAGAAAAAAGGCTTAGTTGCGATGTCTAACCAAAATAGACGTTTTGATGCCGATATGCGTACAGTTCGCAAAGTTATCGAATCAGGTGTTTTAGGTGAAATCTTAGAAGTAGAATCTCACTATGATTACTATCGTCCATCTATTGCCGATCGCAAAGGCTTTGGTATTTTATATGGATTAGCTGTTCACCCAATTGACCAGATTATCGGTGAATTCGGTAAACCAAACAGAATTGTTTACGATTGCCGCAGTATCGATAACCCGGGTGAAGCAGATGATTACTATGATATTGATTTCTTCTATGATACGATGAAAGCTATTGTCAAAACAAGTTACTACGTAAAATTAGATTACCCTAGATTTATCGTTCATGGTCGAAAAGGAAGCTTCTTAATGCCGGCACTTGGACATCAAAGTGCTCAAGGTAAACAAAACGGTCCTGTTCAAATCAGCTTCGATGCTTTACCGGAAGATAAATGGGGAACATTATCTTACATTGATGATGAAGGCAATGATATTACTAAGAAAGTACCGACTGAAATTCAAGATTATGGTATTATTTACGATAACTTATATGATGTGATTTTCAATGGTGGTCAAAAGGTTGTCAAAGATGAAGAAGTAGTGGAAGTATTGAGAATTATTGAAGAAGCTACAAAGGTGGCTAAGGAGGTCAAATAAAATGAAATTAGGAATTACCGGTTGTGGAATGATTGTTAATGATTTATTTCGTTTTATCCACGATGTTGAAGGTGTAGAATTAGAAGCCATAGCTTCTATTCCCGCTGAATATGAAAAAGTTCAAGAATTGGCTAAGGCTAATCAAGTTAAGAAAACTTACCAATGTTTTGAGGATATGTTAAAAGATGAAGAAGTCGAAGTTATTTATTTAGGTGTGCCTAATCATTTGCACTGCGGCATGGCTAAACAAGCCTTATTAGCTAAAAAACACGTTATTTGTGAAAAACCATTCACTTCAAGAGTTGAGGAATTAGAAGAATTAGCTAGGCTTGCCAAAGATGAAGGCTTATTCTTGTTAGAAGCTATTTCTACCCAATACTTACCAAATGTTTTAAAAATTAAAGAATTGTTAGATGAAGTCGGTAATGTCAAAATCATCACAGCCAATTACTCACAGTATTCATCAAGATACAATGCTTTTAAAGAGGGTACAATCTTACCAGCTTTTGACTATACTAAATCCGGTGGTGCGATGATGGATTTGAATATTTACAACGTGCATTTAATGGTTGCCTTATTTGGTAAACCATTGAATGTTGAATATCAAGCCAATATCGAAAGAGGTATTGATACATCAGGCATTATGACTTTAGATTATGGCACATTTAAAGCTGTTTTAATCGGTGCTAAAGATTGTAAAGCGCCAATCTCCACAAATATTCAAGGGGATAAAGCTTGTATCAACATCATAACACCGGCTAATCAGTTAAGAGATTTCCACTTATTAAGAAATGATGGCACACAAGAAGATTATAATCTACAAGGCGATACGCATCGTATGTATTATGAATTTGTGGAATTTGTGAACATCATTGACGGAAAAGATATGCCTAAAGCTCAAGCGATGATGGAAAAGAGTTTGATTGCGATGGATATCTTAACTAAAGCCAGAAAATCAGCCGGTATTCGTTTCACTGCTGATGAAATGTGGGAAAAATAATGAAGGTCTTAGCAAGCGATTTTGATAATACTTTGCACTTTAAAAATTTAGAAAAGGGCTTTAAGGATAGCGATATCCAAGCTATCCGCTCTTTTCAAGCCCAGGGGCATCTTTTCGGTATATGTTCAGGTCGACCATTAGCCGGTTTATTAGCACCGCTTCAAAATATCGTTCAGCCTGATTTCTTTATTGTCAGTAGCGGTGGGGCCATTTTAGATAAAGATTGCCATTTATTATACGGCAAGACGTTATCTTATGCTATTGCCAAAGAGATTTGCGAAACATATCAAGACGAAACGGTTTTACTTTGTCAAACGCTATCACAAGATGAGGTTTATACAACCGCAGATGATAATCAAGGAACTTCTGTCTTGATATCTTCAATTGAAGATGTGCAGGGAAAAGAGCTTTACAGTATTTCTTTAATTAAAAGTACAGTCGAAAGAGCTAGACAAATTACGCAAGAGATTAACGAACGCTATCACGAGGTTGTAGCTTTTCAGAATATTGATTCGATTGATGTTTTAGCTGCCGGTTGTTCCAAAGGACAAGCGTTATTAAAGCTTAAACATTTGCTAGGCATTGAAAAGGTCTGTGGCATTGGTGATTCATATAATGATTTACCGATGATAGAAGTTGCCGATACATCATTTACTTTCAAAACTTCACCGCAAGACATTCAAAAACAAGCCGATTATACAGTATCCAGTATTCAAGAAGCTATTGCGATTATAAAGGAGGAATAGATGATGAGTTTTCCAAAAGGATTTTTATGGGGTGGCGATATTAGTGCTGCTCAATGTGAAGGTGCTTGGGACGAGGACGGCAAAGCACCTGTAGAGGTTGACTATATGACAGGAGCAACGGCATCAACACCTCGTCAAGTGACCTTTCAAAACAGTGACGGCACTTATGGTAAAATGCCTTGTTTAATTACAGCCCAACTTCCTAAAGGTGCAAAGTATGCGACTATAGAAAAAGAATACTATCCAAATAGAAAAGGAATAGATTTTTATCATCACTATAAAGAGGACATTGCTTACTTTGGTGAAATGGGATTTAAAGCTTTAAATATTTCAATTTCTTGGGCAAGAATTATACCGTATGGTAAGAAAAACGGTGTGAATCAAAAAGGGATAGATTTTTATCGAAATGTATTAGAAGAATGTAAAAAATGGGGTATTGAACCTATTGTGACATTATATAAATACGATATGCCCGTTTACTATATTGAAGAAATGGGTGGCTGGACAAATAGAGCGTTAATTGATGAATATGTGGCATTTGCCCGTGTATGTTTTGAAGCGTATCAAGATTTAGTTAAGTATTGGATTACTTTCAATGAGATCAATGTGGTAACGATTATCGGAAATAGCCTAGAGAATTATGATAAACAAAAACTTTATGAGGAATTACATCATCAGTTAGTTGCTTCGGCAAGAGCAGTTCGACTTGCTCATACTATCAATAAAAACTATTTAGTCGGAAGTATGAATGCCGGGATTTTCACTTATCCATTAACGCCTGATCCTAAAGACGTTGCCGCAAATCAGGCCTATATGCAAGAAATGTTCTTCTATTCTGCTGATGTTCAGGCTAGAGGATATTACCCTTCCTATGCTTCCCGCATTTGGAAGAAAAACGGGATTCAGTTAGAGATTAGTCAAGAAGATAAAGATGACTTACAAGAAGGTAAGGCCGATTATTTCGCATTCTCTTACTATAATTCAAACTGCATCACAACCCACGCAGATAGTGAAAATATTAAAGGTAATCTTTCACTAGGAAAGAAGAACCCTTACCTAGAAGCAAGCGATTGGGGTTGGCAAATCGATCCGGAGGGATTGAAAACAGCCTTACATACATTGTATGACAGATATCAAATGCCTTTGTTGATTGTGGAGAATGGCTTAGGGGCCCATGATACGTTAGAAGAAGATGGCGCCATTCATGATCCATATCATATCGATTATATGAAAGCCCATATTGCCAAGATGAAAGAAGCGATTGAAGAAGGTGTCGATTTATTTGGCTATACAATGTGGAGTTGCATTGATCTTTGTGCAGCATCAACAGGTCAGGTGTCCAAAAGATACGGCTTTATTTATGTTGATGTTGATGATGAAGGTCAAGGAACATTTAAGCGTTATAAAAAAGATTCATTTTATTGGTATAAACAAGTTATCGCGACAAATGGCGAAGATTTAGAAGGAGGTAAAGCATAATGAGTTTTCCAAAAGGATTTTTATGGGGTGGTTCAATCAGTGCTGCTCAAATTGAAGGTGGTTGGAATGAAGGCGGAAAATCGCCTGTATTAGTTGATTACTGTACAGCCGGTTCAACAACAGAACGTCGCCAAATTTGGTATTTAGATGAAAACGGTCAAAGAGTTCATAAACACTGGGAAGCTGTTGACGAATTACCGGAAGGGTGCAAGTTTGCTATCTTTGATGATTTACATTACACAAATCATGTGGCTAGTGATTTCTATCACAGATACAAAGAGGATATCGCTTTATTAGCGGAGATGGGTTATACAACATTCAATACCTCTATTTCTTGGGCAAGAATTTATCCATACGGCATTAAAGGTGGTGTTAACCAAGAAGGTGTTGAATTCTATCGTAGCGTATTTGAAGAATGCCGTAAGTATGGTATGGATCCGGTCATCACTTTATATAAATATGATGAACCTGTTTCCTTACTTGAACAACATGGCGGTTGGCGTAATCGTGCGATGATTGATGAATTTGTGGAATTCGCAAGAGTATGTTTCACTGAATATAAAGATTTAGTCAATAAATGGATGACATTCAATGAAATCAATATCATCATGCCTAATGATGATACACCAAAAGATTTAGCTCAAAGAAATTTGGTTTATATGCACCATCAATTGTTAGCGGCAGCTAAAGCAACAATTGTAGCTCATGAAATCGATCCTATGTTAAAAGTCGGTGCGATGATTTGCGGGAATATGGCTTATCCATTAACACCCGATCCAAAAGATGCCTTTGCTCAATATAAGAGATTCCAAGATTTCTTCTGTTATAGTGCAGATACGCAAATTCGTGGAGAATATCCTTCATTTGCCCAAAGAGTATGGGACGAATGGGATATTGATTTAAACATCAGCCTTGAAGATAAAGCTATCTTAAAAGCCGGTAAGTCTGATTTCTTAGGCTTTTCATATTATGCTTCAGGAGTTGTTACAACACATACAGCCGAAGAAAATGAGATGACAGGCGGTAATGTTTTAGGCACAGTTAAAAACCCATATCTTGAAGCAAACGCATGGGGTTGGCAAATTGACCCATTAGGATTTAAACATTTCTTACATATTATCAATGACAGATACCAAGTTCCAATCTTTGACGTGGAAAATGGTATTGGTTTAATTGAAAAAGAAGATGAAGACGGCATTTGTCATGACCCGGCAAGAATTGATTACCACCGTCGTCATATTCAATGTATGAAAGAAGCTGTTGAAGAAGGGGTTAACTTATTTGGTTATACAACTTGGGGCTGCATTGACTTAGTGTCAGCCGGAACAGGTCAAATGGATAAGAAATACGGTTTTATCTATGTCGATATGGACGATCAAGGTAATGGAGATTTACACCGTTCTCGTAAGGATTCATTCTATTGGTTCCAAAAAGTTATCAAATCTAACGGAGAAGACCTAGACTAATATGTTAAAACAAATTCAAGACTTAAATCCCGATTATGCCATTCATCTTGTATCATCACCAAAGTTTCGGACATACGGAGAGATTCTCAAACTCGATGTTCAAAAAGCCATTGATTATGTTAATGCTCATGCTTATGACAACGGCTATTTGGCTAGTGTTTCAAAATTAGAGAAATTACCTTGCATTCAAACTTTATCGCAACACGTTTACGGTTATTTAAAGACAATTGCCGGCGTTGTAACCGGCACAAATGACGTGCTTAACGGAATTGAGTATCATCAGTGCAGTGAAGTGATTATTGCTGTTAAAGATTATATTTTAGCTGTCGGGCATCGCTATGATATGCAAGGTGATGATTATGATATTTCTAAGTGCGAATTATTCTATGTTCCGCAAGGAACGGTTGTTGAATGCTACGCTACGACTTTACACTATACACCGATTGCTGTTTCAAAGAGCGGTTTTCAAACGATTTGTTTATTACTTGAAGGCACAGGTGATGAAGTGGCAAGAAACGGTATTTTAAAAAAGAAGAATAAATGGTTTATCGCCCATAAAGATAACTATGATAAAGTTCAATCAGGAGATTACCCCGGTTTGAAAGGTGATATGATTAAAATCAAACCAATAGCTTAACACAATCTAAAATGATAGGATCACTCTAAGTAGAAAAACATTATCAAGATGTTGAAAATACTAGGAGTGATCTTTTCTTGTGTAAAGAAATCATCATTTATAATGATTGACTTTTAAACTAGAGTTTTTTATACTTAAGGTAAATGAAAGGTGGAAAAAATATGCATCATTTTGGATATTATCAAACTGCTTGTGCTTCTTTTGAATTGCACGTCGCAGATGTGGCACATAACACAAAAGAAATCATTCGCTGTATCAATGAAAGCAGTCCGGATTTACAGTTAATGGTTTTCGGGGAATTAAGTATTACCGGCTATACTTGCCAAGATTTGTTTTTTGATGAAATTTTATTGACGCAAGCACTTGAAGGCTTAAAAAAGATCGCTAAAGAAGCCAGAGAAAATATTTTAGTTGCGGTAGGTTTACCGCTTGTGCATCAAAGCCGTTTATATAATGTTGCCGCTTGGATTTTTAATCATGAAATCCTAGGTTTTCAGGCTAAATCTTATTTACCTAACTATAATGAATTTTATGAGAAACGTTGGTTTCATTCCGGCTTTGATATTCATGACGAGTGGATTGAAATAGAGGGAGCGTTATTGCCGATAACTAATCGTCTGTTGCTTCATGATAAAACAACAGGGGCAAAAATCGGAACGGAAATCTGTGAGGATCTATGGGTGCCAACACCGATTTCAAATTTCCACTTTGCAAGAGGAGCAAATTTGATTGTCAATCTTTCGGCTAGTGATGAATTAGTTTCTAAAGCGGATTACCGTTTAAAATTAGTGAGTATGCAAAGTCAAAAATTGGCTTGCGGTTATTTATATGCGAGTGGGGGCTATCACGAAAGTACCTCTGATATGTTGCTGTCTTGTCAACAGATTATTGCGGAAAACGGCAAAATCTTAAACGAAAGTCGCAAAGAAGGAATTGTTGAGGCAACATTAGATTTAGAGATTGCCGAGCATGAGCGTCGTCGTTTTACAAGTATGATGGAAATGCCAATGCAAGATGAAGCGCTTGTCGTGGAAATTGCTTCTGAACTTATAGGTAAGCCTAGCTATAAACAGCCTATCAGTGCTTATCCTTTTGTGCCAAGTCAACCGGAAAAACGCTGTTTGGAAATTATGGATATTCAAGCTAAGGCGTTAAGTGTACGTTTAAATTTTTTACCTAGTCATAAAGTTGTTGTCGGTATCTCAGGAGGCTTAGATTCGACGTTAGCACTTTTAGTCTGCAAGCGGGCATACGAAATGAATCAGTGGGATAGCAAAGATATTATCGCTGTTACAATGCCGGGTTTTGGAACAACTGACCACACCTATCAAAATGCTTTAAAATTGATTGATTTATTAGGTGCGACAGCCATGGAAATCAGTATAAAGACCTCTGCGACCTTGCACTTAGAAGATATTGGACATGATCTGAGTAGCCGTGATATTACTTATGAAAATGCTCAGGCAAGAGAGCGTACCCAAATTTTAATGGACTTAGCCAATAAATATAATGCGATTGTGGTGGGAACGGGAGATTTAAGTGAGATGGCACTTGGCTGGTGTACATATAATGGTGATCATATGTCCATGTATGCCGTTAATGCCTCTGTTCCTAAAACTTTAGTTTCAAGTTTAGTTTCAACCTATGCCAAACATTTCGCAAATCAAGCATTAAGTAACACATTGATGGATATTGTTGATACACCGATTTCTCCGGAGTTATTACCGCCTGATGAAGCGGGTAAAATTGCGCAAAAAACCGAAAGCAGTATCGGACAGTACCGTTTCCATGATTTTTTCTTATATTATTTTGTGCGTTACCATTTCGGACCAAAGAAAATATTCTATATGGCTAAACGTGCTTTTAAGGAAGACGATCCAAAGCAACTCTATGAAACTTTAAGAACTTTCTATTGGCGTTTCTTTACGCAACAGTTTAAACGCAATTGTGTTCCGGACGGCGTAAAAGTCGGTAGCGTTTCATTAAGTCCACGGGCAGATTGGCGTATGCCAAGTGATGCCTATTCTAAATTGTGGATGCAAGAGTTAGATGAAATTGATCCTTTTGAGAATTAAAATAGAATAAAGGAGAGTGAAGAATATGTATATCCAACCTAGTACCATTGTATTAAAAGACGGGCGCCAAGCTTTGTTAAGATGTCCTTCTGTCGAAGAAGCTAGTGCTTTAGTCGATTTATTAAGAACTGTCTATCAAGAAACCGACTATCTAATGCGTTATCCTGAAGAAATGAATATCACGGTGGAACAAGAAAAAGTTTGGATTGAGAATAATTTGAGTTCACCTTACACGATTATGTTATCATGTGAAGTAGAAGGCAAGATTGTCGGAAATTGTCAAATCGATTTTAATGCCAGATTAAAGACGAAGCATCGTGCTAGTCTTGCTATTTCGATTATGCAAGCGTTTTGGGGCTTAGGCATCGGTACGGCAATGTTTCAAAAAATGGAAGAGGAAGCTCGAAAACACGATGTCAGTCAGCTTGAATTAGAATATATTGAAGGTAATCAAAGAGGTTTGGCTTTATATCAAAAGATGGGGTTTGAAACCGTTTCATATAAACCCGATGCTATTTGCCTAAAAGACGGAACATTATTAAAAGAGTATTTTATGATTAAGAAATTAAGAAGCTGAAAGGCTTCTTTTTATTGTAATTGCTTATAAAAAGATGTATTAAAGCTCATGAAGGCGGTAAAAATAGTATGGAAAGGATGGATAGATAAATGTCTAAAATTACAGATATAAAAGCTAGAGAAATTTTGGATTCAAGAGGCAATCCGACAGTTGAAGTAGAAGTTACAACCGAATACGGTATAGTAGGTCGAGCGATGGTTCCTAGTGGCGCAAGCACAGGTGAACAAGAAGCCTTAGAATTGCGCGATCATGATAATAGCCGTTATTTTGGTAAAGGTGTTTTAAAAGCGGTTGAACATGTGAATGGTAAAATCGCCAATGCTCTTTTGGGCATGGACTGTTTTAATCAGATTGGAATCGATCAAACATTATTGACTTTAGATGGGACAAAAGCTAAAAAAAATCTAGGTGCCAATGCTTTATTAGGGGTATCTATGGCTGTAGCTCATGCTTCGGCATTGGAATTAGGGATTCCTTTATATCGTTATTTAGGTGGTTGCAATGCGAAAACATTACCGGTACCAATGATGAATGTTTTAAATGGCGGTTCACACGCAGACTCAACCGTTGATTTTCAAGAATATATGATTATGCCGGTGGGGGCTAAAAATATCCATGAAGCTATTCGTATGGGGGCAGAAGTCTTTCATCAGCTAAAAACAGTTTTAAAGGCTAAAAACTACAATACAAATGTCGGCGATGAAGGCGGCTATGCCCCAATGTGTCAAGATGGTAACGAAGAACCTTTGGCATTGATTATGGAGGCTATTCAAAAAGCAGGCTATCAACCTAAAAAAGATATATGCATTGCCTTAGATGTGGCAGCCAGTGAATTTCATGATGCTGATGATGGCTTATATCATCTAAACAAATCTAAACAAGGCAGTAAAACAACAGATGAAATGATTGATATGTACTGTGATTGGTTAGAGAAATATCCGATTATCTCAATTGAAGATGGTTTAGGCGAAAATGATTGGGACGGTTGGAAAAAGCTGACAAATCGTTTGGGTCATAAGGTTCAATTAGTCGGCGATGATTTATTTGTGACAAACCCCGAAATCTTGAAAAAAGGCATTGAAATGGGAGTTGCGAATGCTATTTTAATTAAGGTTAATCAAATCGGTACCTTGACAGAAACAATGGACGCAATTGAATTAGCGAAGAAGCACGGTTATACTTGTATTGTTTCACATCGCTCAGGGGAAACAGAAGATACGACGATTGCGGATTTAGCGGTAGCTTTTAATGTCGGTCAGATTAAAACCGGTTCTTTATCACGCACAGATCGCTTAGCTAAGTATAATCAGTTGATGCGAATTGAAGAATCGCTAAGTCAACCGCGTTATCTTCAAAAGGGCGCTTTTCATCAGTTGAAGGGGGAATAGATATATTCCTCCTTTTTGATATATGGATAGCTAAATATATCATTTGCTTTTTTTCAATCAGGTGTGTTAAAATAGGGAAGTAAAAAAGGGGGAAAAACCATGCGTAAACGTCAAGTTTTTGGTTGGTTAATATTTTTAATCGGTGTTATTGTTTTAACTTTTAGCGTATTATATGATCATCATATTGATTTAGGACCGTTCCAGTCTATTTACGATATGGCAGATTGGATTTCAATCAGTGCTTTCTTTGATTTGTTATGGGATAGTTTCGGCAGTGTCGTGCGTTTTATTTCACATTATTTTTGGTGTTTATTGCTTATCTTATTTGGGTTAGCACTTATCTTCGGGGCAAGAAAACAAAAGAAATTTGAGGAAGAAAACGACTATGTGAAATACGATTCTGACTATGCTTCGGATTTTTCAAGTCATACGGAAGCTAAAAAAGAAACAGGTGGGCGTACTCTATGCCGTAATTTAGATGATATGAAATTAGCCGGTGTCTGTTCGGGGATTGCTATTGCCCTCAATATTGATCCGACAATTGTCAGAATTATTGTCCTTTTTCTAGGGTTGTCAAGCGGTGGCGGAGTATTTGTGTTTTATATCATCGCTATGTTGATTTTACCGAAAGAACATTTAGGTCGTCGCTAAAATGCGATGACTTTTTTATTAATTTATGGTAAAATAAAAGCACGAGGTGAAAAGATATGGTAGATTTTAAAGAAGAAGTTTTAAAAATTAAAGATGAAATGATCGCTGATATTCAGACAATTTGTCGCATTCCTTCTATCTTGGATATGACAACAGCCAAAGCTAATCAGCCATTTGGACAAGGGTGTCGTGAAGCGTTAGATTGTATGCTTTCCTTTGGAAAAAGAGATGGTTTTGTAGTTAAAGATGTCGATGGTTATGCAGGTCATATTGATATTGGTGAAGGCGAAGAAATCATTGGCGTTTTAGGTCATTTAGACGTTGTGCCGGTTAATGAGGACGGTTGGGTTTATCCACCGTTTTCGGCAACTTTAAAAGACGGTGTTTTATATGGAAGAGGTACATCAGATGATAAAGGACCGACGATTGCCGCTTATTATGCCGCTAAACTTATTCATGATTTAAAATTGCCTACTAAAAGAAAAATGCGCATTATTTTTGGTTGTGATGAGGAATCAGGTTCAAGGTGTATGAAGCATTATTTCAGTAAAGAAGCATTTCCGAAATGGGCTTTCACGCCTGATGCCGGTTTCCCGGTATGTTATGGTGAAAAGTCCGGTTGTGGTTTCAAAATTTCCGGAACTTCAAAAGCCGGTCAACTTATTTCTATGCAAGCCGGTGAACGTGCTAATATCGTTCCTGAGGTTGTCAAAGCGGTTGTTTCCGGTAAGGTTTCCGATTACCAAGCTAGCTATGAGCAGTTTCTTCAAGCAAATCAAGTTTCCGGTGAGATTAAGGAAGTGGCAAATGGTGTTGAATTAACACTAGTCGGTAAGTCAGCCCATGCTTCAACGCCGGATTTAGGAAAAAATGCGGTTGTTGTACTAGCTAAATATTTAAGTGAAGTAACAAAGCACGACGTAGCTAAGTGGATTGATACTTATTTCCAAGATGACAATCACGCTAGAAAATTAGGCTTCTATTTCAACGGTGCAATGGGAGAGATTACGGTTAACTTAGGGATTATCAATTATGAGAATGATCAAGTCAATATTGTCTTAGATTGTCGTTGCCCACATGATATGGACTTTAAGGCGATGGAAGAAGCGATGCACAAAGCTTTAGCGCCATTAGGTTGGAACGAAGAGCATCATGTCGGACCTTATTTATTTGTTGATCCGAAGTCTGAGTTAATTCAAAAATTACACGAAGCTTATGTTAAATATACACATGATGATCAGGCTAAACCAATGACCATGGGTGGTGGTACTTACGCTAAAGCGATGCCTAATACTTGTGTGGCATTCGGTATGGAATTCCCGGGTTCACCAAATCAGATTCACGAAAATAATGAAATCTTGCGAATTGATGAATTACTGTTAGGTTGTGCGATTTATGCCGAAGCTTTATACAATTTAGTTAAATAAAAAAATGAAACAGGATAAGTTTTTGCAACTATCCTGTTTCAGTGCGTTTAGAAAGTTTTGCGCCGTTATCTCATGTGAGAACTGTGTCCCATTGTGGCATTGCGATAAGAAGGAACATTTGATAATGAAGCACTTTCATACACTTTGCCGGTTGATTTCGTATCGTCCTTTGGTGTTAGGTCGTCGTTGTCAGTCATATCATCATAGTCGTCTTTGATATTTCGTTCAACGTCATTTACACCTTCACGAACGTCATCTGTGACATCATCAAATGCTCTTCTTGTATCTTGTCCCATACGTGACATATCTTCTCTTGCATTTGAACAGCCTGCTAGCATAAACGTACATAAAGCAAAAGCCAACATTTTTTTCATAAACTCACCTCGAGTTTAGTATGTGTTCAAATTTTTTGTTTAAACAAAATTTTAAGAAGCTTGATAAAATTGGCTTGAAAGTTTTTAGGCAGTTTGATATACTTAATAAGTAATGAGCGGACGTGGTGGAACGGTAGACACGCTACTTTGAGGGGGTAGTGAGAGGATTCTCGTGTGAGTTCAAATCTCATCGTCCGCACCAATGTTTAAATTGCGTTAATTTATTCAGCGTTTTTTTTTTGTTTTTGTTCTTATGGTAACGTTTTGGTAACTTTTTTGAGTGCTTATATGAATTGGTTAAGAATAGCTAAAGCTTTATCTTCTGCATTTGGCATCATATGGATATATGTTGTCATTGTTACACTTATATTTTTATGACCGAGGTGCTTAGAAACTGCGGTTACATCTACTCCGTTTCCGAAAAGAATAGATGCGTGTGAGTGCTGTTACGGTATAATAACGACAAACGGAAAAAGCCTTTATTTTCAAGGGGTTTGAGCGTTTGCCGTCATTTATTCAATTCCTTTTCCAAGTTGAAACATGGCGAGAAAAATATCGAAAAAAGGAGGCTGTTTCATTAACGACAAAATTTAATAGTGCCAGCGGTCCGGTGTATTGCCTGGCCGCTGATTGCCGTGGGCGTTTCACTTTTACAGGTGGACGCCCTTTTTTCATACCCATTTTCAGGAGAAAGGAGATTCACATGGAATTAAACGAAATGGAAAAACGGCTGCTGTTTCAGGTTGAGGGCGACTATCAATACAAAGTCCTGAACGAGCTCCACATGGCTGCCCGGTACACAAAGGACCCTGAACAGCGGAAGGCAGCGGAAAGTCTGATGGCAAAGCTGCGCGTCCTGACGGATGACGAGTGCATGGACATCGTGCGGGATATTCAGAAGAATTACCTCCTGCCCTACCCGCCCCGGACGATTGGGGAAAAGATTGCGGAGGCCAGGCAGCGATCCGGCGCGGAAAAATTGAAAGGGCATGACATCATGGCCCTGGAACGCTTTGCCCCAGAGGTACGGCACATGATCATCTTCAATGTGCTGTCTTATAATTCTCCTGTCGGCGATAAGGGCGATAGGATGCGCCTGTTCCTTACGGATGCCGGCTATCAGAAATTTTTAGACAGCCAGGAGCGGGGCGAAGTCAAACTGAAAAACCATGCGAAGGTCTCAGACGGGCATCTCCATTATGACCGCAGGGACCGCGTCTTGTAACAGGATAACCGGAGAAAGGAGGCTTTGAAATGGCTGTATTCCGGGTAGAAAAAACAAAGGACTTCACAATCATGTGCAACCACCATCTGCGCAATACGGAACTGTCCTTAAAGGCAAAGGGGCTCCTCTCGCTCATGCTGTCGCTGCCGGAAGATTGGGATTATACCACAAAGGGGCTCGCCCATATCTGTAAGGACGGCGTGGATTCGATCACTACCGCCCTGAAAGAGCTGGAGCGGCACGGGTATCTCACCAGGCAGCGCCTCCGCTATGGGAACGGACAGCTCGGAGACATTGAGTATACGATCCATGAAAAGCCTGTAAATGCTGAAAAACAGGAGTATTCACCTAAACGGGAAAATCCAAGACAGGTAAATCCAGGACAGGCAAAACCTGAACAGGCCGAACCTGGACAGGAAAATCCCGCACAATTAAATACTAATCCACTTAGGACTAAAAAATCAAAAACGGATATATCAAGGACCCATCAATCAATCTATCCGGCAGAGCCGGAGGCGGCAGGCCGCCCGGATAGGATGGATCGGATAGAGCTGACAGACGCCTACCGCGAGATCATTAAAGAAAATATTGAGTATGACTGTATGGTTTCCCGTTATGGGAAAGAACGCTTAGACGAGACTATGGAGCTTATGCTTGAAGTGGTTTTGTCCAAGCGTCCATATATCCGTATTGCCGGGGATGATTTTCCCAGGGAGGTGGTAAAGGGCCGTTTCCTGAAGATCAATTCCGGCCACCTGGAGTATGTCTTTGACTGCATTGACAAGAACACCACAAAAGTCGGAAATATCAAGGCATACCTGCTGGCAGCGCTGTATAATGCCCCGGCAACAATGGACAGTTATTACCGTGCCGAGGTCAATCACGACCTATACGGCTGTTAGGCGCCTTCGGGTGTCTTTTTTCATCACAGAAAGGAGGCGGGGCACGATGAAAAGAAATTCTGTGCCGACACTATGCCCGGCGTAAGCAAAGAGCAGATTCAGGCGGCGAGGGAGGCGGACCTGTTTGTTTACCTGCAGTTCCATGAGCCTGGGGTGCTGAAACGGGACGGGCCCAATTACCGCCACAAGGAACATGACAGCCTGGTTTATGTGACCGGGAAAAGGTATTGGTACTGGAACAGCCGGGGCCGGAGTATCAACGCCCTGGATTATCTGATCCAGATTCGGGGCTACGGGCTGGTGGATGCGGTCCATATGCTGGCAGGCGGGGAAATCCGGCAGACGCCGGCCTATCGGAGTACAACAGCAACAGACCGTGTGCATAAGGAACAGGAAAAGAAAACATTTTCCCTCCCCTGGGCCAGACGGTGTGCCACTTCTGCCGTTTCTTATTTGCAGCGGCGCGGGATCAGCTCTGATGTGATCAGCCGGTGTTTCCGGGACGGGCTGTTCTATGAGGCGCGGTATCATGGCGAGCCGGTCTGTGTGTTTGTGGGAAAGGATGAAGCCGGCAAAGCAAAGTTTGCCTGTATGCGGAGCATTGCCGGCAGCCTTAGGAAAGATGTTTACGGCAGCGACAAGGAATACAGCTTCTGCTATCCACCCCGGAATCCGGGCAGCCGGCATGTTGCAGTGTTTGAGGCGCCCATTGACGCCCTCTCCCATGCCACGCTGCAGGAGTTAGAAGGCTGGAAATGGGACGGCTACCGGCTGTCCCTGGGCGGCACTTCCCATGTGGCGCTGATTGCATTTTTGAAACGCCACCCGGAAATCCGGCGCGTCAGCCTCTACATGGACAATGACCTTGGCGGCCTTAAAAATGCCAGGAGGATCAAGGCAATGCTCCATGAAGATCAGCGGTTCAGACATATCCGGGTGGGAATCAACCCACCCCGCACAGGGAAGGACTACAACGAAATGCTGCTCCATGTTGCAGAACAGATGAAAGGCCATCAACAACAATGCCGCCAGAAACAGGCGGCTATTTCAATTTGACAGGAGGATTTTAGAAATGATGAACACAGAGAACACGGCTTTACAGATGATTGCCGAAGCTGCCCGGTGCCCGGATTATGGCCCCGACATGGTTAAGGCCCTGATGAAAAAGCTGGGTATGAACGAGAAAGGCTTTGCGCTCCTGATGAACGTCGCCCCTTCCACGGTCCGGCTCTGGACCAGCGGCGCCGCGCAGCCAAGCGGAACGGCCAGGCGGCTCATGCAGATTTACGAGACCGGGCCGGAGATTGTCGGCAAGATTGCAGGAGGGCAGCCGCCGGCAGATGGGGGGAATCTTTAAATGGCACAGGTCACAATGAAAGATGATGCGCTTCCACAGATTCACTTAGTCCGCGATACGGATTTAGGCGTATTTGCCTATGAGCTCCATATCCTGGCCGGGGATTTCCTGCGGGAAAGTGAATTCAACCTGCACACATTGTCAGCCAACACCGGGCCGGATTCTATCGCTGTCATGGGGAAAAAACATATGTGGCTCTCGGATGCGCTGCTTGCCTACTGCCCTTCGGCGGAGCTTTACCGGATGGCTGCCATGACAGAATACCCCGCCGCAAGAGCCTTCCTGTTCCACACGGAACGAAGGGAGGACGGACGCCCGTATGGGGATGTCCTGATGATGGACCTTGACACGCTGCGGCAGGACATAGAAAGAAATACCCTCTACCCTTACGGCGTCAGCATGGAATACCGGGACGGCACGAAGGCGGAGGCAGGAATTGAAAAATGGGAATCAATGGAGCTGTGCGAAAAGGACGCCCTGAAAACCTGGCGCTACCTCTATGCGCCGGAGCAGGTGACGGAATGGCAGTACCGTTATTCTAACCGGTTCAGCCAATGGAAGGAGCAGGCCTTTTCCTATATGCCCCAGGATTTGGAGGAACGTCTGAATGTGGAGTATATGGAGGAGGCGCAGAACCCGGACACAGATATGTACCGCATACCCCTGGGGACAGCCAAACAGTTGCTTCTTGATGGAGCCCCGGTCTACCGCCTCCTACCAGGAAGAACGGAAAAAGTTGCGCCTGTTGCGGCTGTCCGGGCGGGCCTCTGGTATGAGAATTACCGGGAGTTTGCCGTTACCCCGGAGGACCTGGGCGCACTTGACCGGCTGGTCCGCAGGGAGACGGACCGGCTCATGGGAATACATACGCAACTTAATAAAATACAGGGACGCCGCCCATCCCCGGAGCGGTGATTTTTTATGACTGGAGGTGATACTGGTTGGCTGACAACATACAGCATGAAGATTTTGGGGAAAAGATCGGCGGCGCAAAAAAAGATTTATGGAAGGACCGGGGGCTCTATGTGAACGATCTGGACGCCATGAATGAGCGTGAAGCCGAGAAATTCGTAAAAAAAGATAATATCTGGAAGAAACCGGATTATACGGCCATGCTTGATGACGGGATTCCCCTTGGCGTGGTCTATTTTATCAAAAAGGCGAGGGACGGGCTGAATGCCTCCCCGCAGTATTACCGCAGGGACGACACGCCGGAAAAGCGCCTTGCAAGACAAAAAGAATATATCCAGACGGTACGGGAGCTGCAAAGCGTGGTCTCGGAGGTGCGCACCGTGGAGGACGCAATGAAGGCCTATGACCGTTTCTTTGTGGAAAACGGATATCTGGAACAGGTGCAGGGCTGGGGCAGCGGCATCCATTACCAGGCGACGGAAAAGGGCCGGGAGAACCCGGCCATTACAAACAAGCTGTCCAATGCCCTGATGGTTCGCTCGGCAGGATATTTTGAGCGGAACTTTACACAGAAAGCGCAGAAAGAACAGTTTGGCGTTTCCAAAGACCAGAAGGTGCCGAAGGGCTATGCGATCCATTTCAACGACGGGAAGAATACTTATTCCCAAAATAATGACTGGAAACCTGATACTTATTATGTGACGAAGGGCTATTCCATCTTGCAGACAAACTTTGAATCGTGGGAGGCTGCCCTGAAATGGGTGCAGGAACTTGCAAAAGGCCGCAGCAAAAGCGGAAAGACGCGGTTTGTGCCTCCCCAGCTTTCCCATGTGCGGCGGACCGGGCCGGATTACCGCAGCGGCATGGAGATCACCGGGCAGCACTACCTTGATACCTTTGGATTCCGCGGCGGCGAGTTTGGAAACTGGATGAACCAGAATGACCGGCAGGCTTCCCTCAACATGGGATTTGAGGCGCTGAAGGATCTGGCGTCGGCCTTGCAGATCAGTGATAAAGATATTGCCTATCAGGGAACGCTTGCTATCGCTTTCGGCGCCAGGGGCAGCGGGAATGCGGCGGCCCACTATGAACCGCTTCGCAAGGTTATCAATCTCACGAAGATGCACGGGGCCGGCTCTTTGGCCCATGAATGGTGGCACGGGTTTGACGATTACCTGGGTACGAAGATGGGCGCAAAGGGGATGCTCTCGGAACAGCCCCGCCTCTATGCGCTGTTCCAGAAGCTGATTGATACCATGAAATATAAGCCGGAGACGCCGGAGCAGGCGGCAGCCCGTACCGAAGCGCAGACAGAGCGTACCCGGAAAAATGCGGCAGGCTGGCTGGATTCGGCGGTGCTCGGTTCCCTGAAACGGCATGGCAGTGAGGAACAGATGGAAACCTACGCAGTTCTCAGGGAGGCGTTTCTGTCCGGCGAGGCCGGTTCCGTGGAACAGATCAGCGCTTTCAAGAAGTCTGTCACCGGGCGGGTGATCCCCAAAAGTGAGCGGGAACGGCTGGAAATATTCGAGCACATGCTGTCCGGGATGCAGGCACAGGAGGCGCCGCAGATCGGGCGGGTGGAAACCGATTTTTACCGGAATTCCGTGCGCATGGGTAAGGAGTGCGAAAAGGACGGCGGCTATTGGGACAGCAATACGGAAATGACCGCCAGGGCCTTTGCCTGTTACATCAGGGATAAGCTGCCTTACAGCTCTGATTATCTGGCGGGACATGCGGATTGTGCCGTTGCCTTTGTAACAGATAAAAGCGGAGAACTGGAAGTCCTGAAAACCTTCCCGGAGGGTGAGGAACGGAAAGCCATCAATGCGGTATTTGACGAGATCGTGGCAGACCTGAAACGGGAGCAGATACTGACCCATTCGGACGAAACGCTGCCCCTTCCGGCGCAGCCGCTGGCGGAGAATGAACAGATTTCCATATTTACGGCAGAGAGGCCTTCGGTCATGGCGCAGCTTGCAGCGGCGAAGCCGACAGAAAAAACTACCCCGGCACAGGCAGCCCCGAAAAAGAGCCATACGCTGGAGATTTAAGGAGGTGTGAAAGAGTTTGGAAGAAAATAAAGATTACCGCGCTTACCGGTACGGCGATCATTTGGAACCTGGTTCAGAGTTGAAAATCGAACACAGTATTTTTTGTGAAGATGTAGATATTTCTTCCCTGATTACAATGGGCGCTGAAAATCTGGAGGCCATGCGCCAGGGAAGTATTGACGGCGAGCAGAAAGCCTATGAGATTGTGGTCGCTGCGGCAAAGCAATGGGAAAAGCAGGCCGCTACCACACAGGCGATTAACAGGGCGCTTTCTTACCTGCGGACCCCGGAGGTAAAGCATACCGCAAATGAATGGCGTAAAACCGACAACTGGCGAAATGACGAGGAAATCAGCAACCGCGTCTACCGTATGACCTGCGGCATATGGGAAGATACCAAATATGACCGGGAGACCAAACAGAGCGTACCGGTTGCCTGGTATGTGACCTGGGATGTATATGTAAATTCGCCGAAGGAGGGATATGGGGAGCAGATCGCAGGACAGCGGCAGAAACGCTACACAGACAAGGCCGCCGCTGAAAAGTACTTGGAAGGACGTAAGAAAGCCTATTCCCATTTGTTCAAGGAAATCTCCCCGCAGATACCCAAACAGTATGAACACTATTTTACTGTGTATGGAGCGCTCCTGCCGGGGTACACAGTAGAGGGTCGGGAGCCGGTAAAAACAGACCGCGCCGCCGATGTTTCGGAGGGCGGTATTTCTATGCCTGAAAAGCTGGAGAAACCTTCCGTGCTGGGAAAGCTGTCTGCGGCGAGGGTGCAGGAAAAGGCTGCGGCAGAGGCGAAGGCGCCAACTAAAAGGAAGGAGGATATGCAGATTTGAAAGTGTTGATGATAGAGCCGGGGAAAGCGCCTTATGAGGCCGAGCTGGACGGGAGCCTCAAATCCATGCAGGAGGCAGTCGGGGGAGGCATAGAGGGCTACTACCCTTATGCGGAGCCTGTCGCGATTGTCTGCAATGATGAAGGGAAAATAAACGGGCTGCCCCTGAACCGGGCGATCTACAACCAGGACGGCGAGATGATCGAGATCATGGCAGGCACCTTTTTCATAGCCGGTCTCGGCGAGGAAAGTTTTGCCGACCTTCCCGATTATTTCATGGAGCAGTATAAGGAACAGTTCAAATACCCGGAGAAATTTTACCGGCTGGCGGGTGAGATCGTTGCGGTGAAGCAGCCCCTCCCGCCGGAGGAAAAGCAGCAGCCGGCCCCTGCCATGGAGGAACCGGGCGGGGATGATATAAGGCTTGACGAATCCACGGACCTGGCTTTCGACCTGGATGAATTTTTCAGGCAGAACAGCGGGGCCTATGCAGGCCTGTACCCGGATTCCCATGCGGAAAAAGAGTGCATGGCGGACGAGCTGCTTTCAGGAGATACCGGGAAAATCCGCATGAGGCTGGCGGCATTTGAACATGAGGAACACATGGAGGGAGAAACGGCGCCGCTTCTGGAGCGTATTTCTTCCTATGAAAAAGAGTATGGAATCAGCGCTTATTCCATTTACCAGCTTGACTTATCGGACAATACAGACAACCTCCGTTTTATGTCCCTGGACTGGCTGGAAAACAAAGGGCTTTCCGTGGACCGGGACAATTACCGGATGGTCTATGCCATGCAGCGGGAACCGGGCGAAACGCTGGAGGATATTTACAGGCGCTTCAATATTGACCACCCGGAAGATTTCAAGGGCCATTCCCTTTCCGTTTCTGATGTGGTAGTCCTGCATGGGAATGGCACAGACACCGCTTATTACGTGGACAGTATCGGCTTTAAGGAACTGCCGGGTTTCTTTGGCGCAGGGACGCCGGAGGCGAAGCGGGATGTTTCCGTGCGGGAACAGCTTGACAATGCAAGGAAACAGGCAGCGCAGGCAGAGCCGAAAGCGCCGGATAAAAAGCCCAGGGAACAGGAAAGGAGTTGATGGCTTATGCTGATGGCGGTTGACGGTCCGTATGCGCTGATGGTGCAGCCGGACGACATTTTAATCTCTCCCCGTGAGGTAGACGAGCATTTTGGGACAATGGCCTGCTTCCATTCCCGCTATGCGCTGGGCGACAGCCACAATTACATGGATAAAGACGATTTCCTGCGGGAGATGTATTTAGATACCGTGGGGCATGATGAAGCGGGCCTGAAACGCTATGAACACATGGTAAACATTGTGAGCAGCCGGTTCCGGCACGGACCAAAGACGGAGGAACGGGCGGTTGATGACGCCATGCTGAAGGTGATCTCCGAAAAATACATTACGCTGCCCCTCTATCTGATGGACCACAGCGGCCTTGCCATGCAGACCGCAAGTTTCAATGCCCCCTGGGATAGCGGGCAGGTCGGATGGATTTATGTTTCCAAAGAGGATGCGCTAAAGGAATTTGGCGGCGAAAAAATGACCGGCGCCATTCGGAAAAAGGCGGAGGACCTGATGCGCAGCGAAGTAGCCGCTTACGATTCCTACCTGCGGGGCGAGTGCTACGGATTTGAGCTTTACAAAAACGGCGAGCTGTCGGATAGCTGCTGGGGCTTCATGGGCGGCCTGGACGATGCCTGTAAGGATATGGCTGAATATCTCCCGGAGGGCTGTAAGGATATGGTGGACCACCTGGAGGAACATAACCAACCGGCAACCATCATCAAGACGCTTCTGAAACATGCGAAAATCCAGACAGACCAGGCGGCAAAAGCCTTTGAGCACGCACCCCGCCAGCAGGTGATCGGGGACGCCCGGTAAGGCAGTTGTTTCCCAATTTATAATTACAGATTTTATCAGGAAGGAGGATGCTTATGCAGGAAGATTTGGAACAGCGGACCGTATCGGTCTCCATCCAGGCGGCGAAGCTGTCCGGGCGGGTGCTGCGCTCTGCCATTGCCGCCGTGCTCCAGAAGATGGAGCAGGAACGCACGACCCCGAAAGTCGGCAGGAACAGCATGAAACGGCTGACCTGTAAGGACCCAGGAGCCAACACTATTGAAGTGTCCGGCAGAATCCGCTCCTTTGAGCGGTACGCCAGGAAGCACCAGGTCCGCTACCATATTGAAAAAGAGCTGGGGACCGATCCCCCTAAGTGGACGGTCTATTTCAAAGCGAACCAGGCGGACGCGCTGACGGCAGCTTTTAAGGAATATACCCAGAAAGACCTTGCCCGGAGCGCCAGGCCGTCGCTGCTCTCCCAGCTTCATAAATTCAAGGAACTGGCGCAGGCTCTTGGCCGTGACCGGGTAAAGAACAAGGAACACGGAGGGCCGGAACGTTGAAAATAGATACCGATACCCTGAAAAAGCAGGTGATCCTCCACCTGCCCTATCTCCTGTTCCTTCTGGTATTTGCGAAGCTGGGGCAGGCGGTGCGCCTTGCCCCCGGAGCGGACGCCTCACAGAAATTGTTAGGGCTGTCCGAGGGCTTCTCACTGGCTTTTCAAAGCATGTGGCCGGGTGCGGCGCTGGACTGGCTTGCTGGCCTCTGTGGTGCCGCCGTAGTGAGGCTGGCGGTATATATGAAAGGAAAAAATGCAAAAAAGTACCGCAAAGATGTGGAGTACGGCTCTGCCCGTTGAGGTGCATAATCTTAACTGTAAGCAACACCTATATTGACGCAGGAGGATATGCACATGAATGATTACAGCAAAATCACA
>ERZ808028.463-NODE-463-length-34322-cov-7.556665_pt1 | contig 34322 bp, 18 predicted proteins | sample MGYA00380184_ERZ808028 | MGnify/ENA primary metagenome ERZ808028 (study PRJEB31490, sample SAMN06133397) | mouse gut metagenome | isolation source: J8_1 | host: mice | place: China: Chengdu | collected 2015-05 ...
ATAACCATCTTACTGGTGTCGCCTGTCTTTGGCAGGAGAGTAGCTGCGGCAGAACGGACAGCGTCGGCTACGGAGGCTGTACCGCCTGTACCATTCGTGTTGGAACCATTGCCGTCGTTGTTGGTATTTACAGAAGTAGGCGTTGGGGTGCTATTGGTGTCATCATCTTTTTTTGGTTCTTTCTCTGGTTCTTTCTCTGATGGATCATTAGAAGGTTCTCCTCCCTCTTTCGCATTTGCATACGGACTACCTTCTACGGCTTTCGTCCATCCAATCGCAATCGGAGATGCACTTTTAAGAGTAAACTCAAGGCGATCAGGAGTTTTGGTAATCTTCTCTCCCATAATGGGATCTTCAATATTCCCTATATCCTTTCCAGAACCGTACATATGAATTATTATAAAGTCATTTGCATCCATACTGGTACCTCTAGGATAATCTATGAAAAACGGCGCTCCTTCTTTGGGGAAGTCATCGTTGGTGGCAGGACGCGAATGATCTTTGTTGAGCTCCAGCGCCATTACAGTAAACTCATAATAAGCGATATCCTTATTTGAAAAAGCACGGGAATCTGTAAATAAAATTCTTTCTGCCAATAAAGAACAAATCTCTCCACTTATCTCTGTTCCTGTGATCTCTTTCTTATTTTCATCCTCCATCCTACGTTTTATTTCCTTACATAATTCTTCTGAAATATGGTTCTCCGTAACGGCATCTAATTTAGGGTTTATTTCTTTAGGGTCTCCCTTCAGTTCTATCTTGATTGCTGACTTCTGAAAAGTCTCTGATGCCGCCTCACTATCGGTCATATCCTTCATGACTGCAATAGCCTTTACGGTGGTTGTATCATAAATCTGGAATTCCCCTTCATATTTCGTACCGGTTTCCCTCAGATTAGTACCGTCGTTATTTTCTTCTGTTGTATAATAGACTTCAGCATCTTGATAATCTGAAGGAGGTATGATAGAAACCGTGGTTGAGCCATTAAACGGACTTCCATTACTTGATTTTATAGTTGGCTTTGGTATCTGCTGTTTATACTTAACAAATTTTTGCATAATAGGCGAACTTGGTTCCAGTTTTCCTTCTTTATCTACGCAGATTGCTTTAATAATAATCAAATCATCTTTAGCAGGTAACAATTTTCCTTTGTATTGCTTTGTAGGTTTCTCTGGTTTCCCCTCTGTCACGACAGGTTCTGCAGGTTCTTCGCCATTCGTTGTCATAGTGTAGTAAATTTCAACATCATCCGGACTGCTCATCTTAATCATTGCAGAACCGATAAATGGATATTCTTCTAATTCTTCGTTTTCCACCGGATTGCCTTCTTCATCCACCAGAGATATAACCGGCGGGCTTGCGGCCTTTGGAACTTTGAAAAATTCTTGTCTTACAGGAGGCGTACTCGGATCTAATTTCTCATTTTTGTCTATACAGATTGCTTTAATAATGATCCGATCATCTTTAATAGGTAGTAACTTTCCATTGTACTGTTTCGTAGGCTTTTCTGGTTTTCCACCTGTAACGACGGGGTCTGCAGGCTCCTCTTCATCGGTTGACATGGTATAATAAATCTCAACATCATCTGGACTGCTCATCTTAACCATTGCAGAACCGAAAAATTGATTTTCCTCCAGTCCTTCATTTTCCAATGGATTCCCTTCCTCGTCTACCAGAGATATCACGGGTGATTTTGCCGTTAATGCAGGCATTTCTTTGGTATTTGTGCTAACTGGGCTTTCATTATGTGTTGCTGTTGCGGCATATTTTATATAACCGGTATATGATTTTCTTGATTCACATCCTGTCAGTTGATTTGCGTTTGGATCGTCCGCTAAACTTTTAAAATTTTTACCATCAAAACTATACACAGCGCCCTCCATCTCTGGGATGGTTATGGTATACTTATTATCCTCAGACGGGTCGCTAATCTCCAGCTCCCAATCTTTAGGCGGCTCGCGGTCGAGCAAATCAAACGTTACAGATACTGGCTCGCAAGGCTTGCTTTCTTCTACATTATTGGTTGCCTGCGAATAAGCAGTAAAAGAGTGTGTTGTGCCAGGTGCTATTTCAAAATCCGGAAGATCAAAAATCGGAGATTCCTGCCATGGACTGTCATCCATACTATACATATATTTTTCTATACCAGGCTCTGTATTGGTAACAGCTACGGTACAGTAGAACCTATTCGGATTTTTTTCGCTTACATTATAATCTACACCTTTTTCTATTTTCAGTTCAGGCGGGTCTACCTTGAGTTTACTAATGATTGCAGGCTCCTTTAATTTTATCCCATTGATAGATGCTAACACATAATTTGCCCCGTCCTTGCCGCCAAGCTTCGGGTCAATTAAATCAACTGTTTCGTATGAGCCAGCGTTGTCGCTTGAAATAGTGGCGCTGGATTCCAGTTTTACGTCATCTTTTCCAATAATAGCGGCAGAGCCATCTGTGCGAATAAACTGTATACTGGAAGGGGCTAGTTCTAAAGATGTGTCATCTTTTTTATAGGGCCTTCCTCCGTCCTTAGCGACAGGCGGATTAGCCTGGTCAATGGATATTTCCCGTGGATTAATGGTTAATGTCCTTTGGATAGTACCGCCATAATTACCTAATCCCGTGATTGCATATTCAACTGTTCCCGCATGTTTAAAATCAAAATCTTCAGGTGAAAGTTTAATTTCATAATCAGTTTCTTTTAATCGTTTGGGAGAACCATCTGCTTCGGTTTCAAGCGGGGACGTTACAACAATCTCAGGTTCATGAACCGCACCGTCATATTCGACGGAATCATACTCTATTGTTACATTGTCTTCTCCAAGTAAGGCAGCTACAACCTTAAATTTCAGGGTTTTTTCCCCTGTATAATTTCCGACACCTTTTATGGTAACGGAAGCAGTTCCTACTTTATCATTGTCATCATAACGAGTTTTATAATCTGTGTTTTGTACCAGAGTGTGTCTATTGTGTTTGATCACAGGGTCAGGTTTACATGCTACTCCGGCAAAGGGTTGGTCTTTAATAGGAGTTATTATTACATCTTCCTCATTCAGATCTTTATGAGATATCGCTAATTTTTTCTCAATCTCCTTATACCCCTTTTTTGAATAGGTTATAGTATATGAACCAGCTTCCTGAATAAATCCTTTACCTTCTAACAATGTTTGTTCCCAAGTGATTTTGCGAGTCCAACTGTCCGGCTCATCTATATCATAATACTCGTCATCCTCTGGATCATCTGGATCATTTTCAACATATCGTTGCCCGCTTCCATTAATCCCTATCTTAATTACATCATTCGTCAAATCGTCCCCTGTATAAACATGGTCGGATACATAAACATCAGTATCAAGCAAAGAAACTTTTTGCGTTAGAAGGTCGCTGAGATCAATTGTTCCATCACCTCCCAAGTTCTCAAAATCAACAACTTTGCCAGTTCCAGAAAGTATACAATGATTATCAGCCTTTTTGCCGCCTGGAGGAATTACCAGAGTCGAATTGGAACCTATATTCAACGTTTGATTGTTTAAATCTTCATTTAAAGTTGCACGTCCATATACGGTTCCTATTTTTTTATCCTTATCCCATATAATGCCGTTAAAATTACCTACTTTTTCAATTCCGGTTGCACGAATAGATGCTGTGCTTTCGGAAACAGAGGAAAGTTGATTACATTTAATGCCAATAGCCAGGGTTTTATCCTCATTTTGTCCTCCGGTAGCAGTTACATCACCGCCATTGATTATAACATCACCGCCATCGCTATCCGAGCCGCAGCCGATACCTGAACCGCCTGCATACTTACCGAAGCCGACTCCGCCGGTGGCGTTTACTATGCCATCGTTGATCGTGATAGTGCCGCCTTTGCCTTTATCGGCCCCGCCGATACCTGCGCCTCGTCTGCCGCCGGTAGCATTTATATTTCCTCCATAAATGGTTATCGTTCCGGAAGTGCTTCTCGTCCCTTGCCCGCCGATACCTGCGGCGCCATCTCCACCCTGAACCGTAAGCGTTCCTGCAAATGTATTGTCTGCATTTTTTTCACTGTATATATTTAATGTGGCTTTTTCTGGAACAGACAATCCTGCACGACGTGTAGGGCTTATAAGAGTATTAGAACCTTCGAGCCATATATCGGCTGCTGCATTAGGGTTAATCTGAACCGCAGATACTTCCTCGCTTCTGCCACTGGCATCTATATACACATTCTGCAGGATAATCTTATGAGTTCCGTCCATTACGGTTATCGTGTTCGTAGCCGGATCATCTTTTGTACCGCCTGTGATAGTATGGCCTGAGCACTTACCTTTTTCATCAAGAATACAATCCTTAGTGGTAATTTGGATACTGTCCGTTTTAACATTTAATGGAGGATTGGTACTCTTGGGAATGGCGGCTTTATTATTGACATCTCCAGAAGCTTCGGGAACAATGTCTGTTGTTCCAGTCTCACTTGCCATAGAAATTGTTGGTAAGGCTGAGAACATCATCACACCCGCCACTAACGGAACCGTCAGTGATAGTAATTTCTTTCTTCGCATCATATCTAATCCTTTCTAAAATTTATCATACTTTAGTACCTGAGATCTATTGGACAAATGGAATTTTGTAAAATACAGCTTTACCCTTACTATATTTATTCCGTATCCTCCCCCACTCAAATGGTCGGTTGGATATGCAATTTGTACTGGAACGGTTTGTCAGACATTTTGACGACCTCTATGGAGACCAGGGACAAAAGTTCTACGAAGATGATGGGCGCCGCTATTTTATGCTATTCTTAAAACCTGTTATCAACGGACAGGGAAATTGTTATGTAGAAGCAGAGACAAGAAACAGAGAACGAACGGATCTGATTGTAGACTACCACGGAGAAAGATTTATCGTGGAAATCAAGCTCTGGCATGGCTCAGCAAGACATACCCAGTTGCATTTGAAGATAAATTACTGATAGAGGCAGTCGTATAAAATACATCCAATACAAACAAGAAAAGGGTATGCAGCATAAACACAGGTAATCCTTACCGTTTATACTGCACACCCTTTTCTCTTATAATATCTTACACGCTATCCCCTATCGTGCATACTTTCTAACAATACTCTCCATGGTATCCCATTTCTTTTCCATATCCGCCACCAGCTTAAACTGTGTCCGGCAGCGGTCACGGTTATGATCCTCCCTGTGAATCTTAAAATACCGGTCTCCCTGAAGATAATCAGTCAGGAAACGCATCCCACACTCAAAGGTCATGACCTTGGCCCCCATAGGAAGCAGCTCAATCTCTTTGCCGGTCAGCCTGCCCGCACATCCTTCAATAAATCCCTTGGTATACAGCTCATACAAGTCCATATCACAGGATACTTTGGAAAGGTCCCTCTCATCCTCTGCCGCCGTACTTGCGCCAAAACGGATGGAATCCCCAAAGTCGTTCATCGCAAGCCCTGGCATAACCGTATCCAAATCAATCACACAGATTCCTTTTCCAGTCTTGTTGTCAATCATAATATTATTGAGCTTCGTATCATTGTGGGTTACCCGAAGGGGCAGCTCACCCTTGTCCTGAAGCTCTGAAAAATAATTGGCAACCTCCTCTCTGTCCAGAACGAACTGAATCTCATCCTTCACAGAAGCGGCTCTCCCCAATACATCTTCTTCCACCGCCTTTTTAAATACTGCAAATCTGGCTCTTGTATCGTGGAACCCAACAATCGTCTCGTTCAGCGTATCAGCCGGATAATCCGCCAGCATACACTGGAAATTCCCGAATGCAACCGCACTCTGGTAGAAATGCTCTGGCTTCTCTACCACGTCGTAGCTGGTAGCATCTGTAATGAACTTATAGGAACGCCAGTATTCTCCATAGGAATCCTTGTAATACGGCTTGCCGTCATAGGCAGGAATCACATTCAGCGTTTCCCTCTCCGGATCGCCGCCGTTTTTAATAATCTGCTCGCGCAGATATGCCGTTACCCCCATAACGTTTTCCATCAGCTCAACCGGCTTCTCGAATACATCCTTATTCATCTTCTGCAGGATGACTTTGATATTTCCCATCCCTGAAATCTGAAATGTCAGAAGATATGTGTCGTTAATATGACCGTTTCCATATGCACAGCCTCTCATAAGCCTTCCGTTAAACTGAAAATTCCCTATTGCTTCTGCAATCTGAATTGGTGATGCTTCTCCCATTATACTTCCTCCCATAAATGCTCCGGATAGAGCCCTTCTTCTTTCATCTTCTGGATTGCCGCCACAACCACCGGCTTATCCTCTTTATACGTTACTCCATACCATTTGTCTTTTGACTTAAGTACTGACACCGTCGCGCGTCCCTCCCCCAGAAGGTCGCTCACAACCGCCGGCAGGAAATATTCGCACTTCATCGGATTGCTCTTAATTCCTTCATCCAGAAATGCCGGAAAACGATCGCGGATTTCTCTCAAAATGCTGTGTGTAAATCCCCACATATTCATGGAAACTGTGGAGTCACTGGCTACAGGCGTCCATGTTGCACCGTCGTCCTCTGTAAATGCGATTCCGCCGTCACGCTTCTCAATCTTGGTTCTCTCTGTGATACCAACCAGTTCCCCGTCTTTGTTCATCTCACAGATGCCCCTTGCCACATGACCGTTATCCGTAACAGTGTTGGAAAGGAGATAGCCTACCATGGTGTAACGGTATTTATCATCATCCTGATGTGCCGCCAGGTAATCATAGATTAGTTGAAACGCCTCTCTTCCATAATAATCGTCTGCATTGATAACTGCAAACGGCCCGTCAACCTGGTCGATACAGCTAAGCACCGCATGAGCCGTTCCCCATGGCTTCACACGTCCCGCTGGAACTGCATATCCTTTTGGAATATTTTCAATCTCCTGGAATGCATAGGAAACCTTCATATATTTTTCAACACGGTCGCCAATAGCCTCTCTGAAATCAGCTTCATTTTCCCGCTTAATAATGAAAATTACTTCCTCAAAACCTGCCTTCCTGGCATCAAACAGGGAAAAATCCATGATAATGTGGCCTTCGTTGTCCACTGGATCAATCTGCTTCAAACCTCCGTAACGGCTGCCCATTCCTGCCGCCATAATCACTAATACCGGTTTATCCATTTTTTTACCTCCATACTTCTGATATCCGTATATTGTTGCTTCATTTATATTTATTGTAGTACAAAGAGTCAGGAAAATCTTTGTACTATACGATTCTTGATTTGCACAATCAGCTTTTATGAGGTAAAATATATATATAAGACATACAAGAGGTAATACACTATGGGCTACAACGGAATCATTTTAAAAAAATCTATTTCCATCAGCAAAATATACAGCATCCATTATTTTGAATACATGAGTAATTTTTCTTTCCAGGGGGAAACTCATGATTTCTGGGAATTTATCTGCGTAGATAAGGGCGAAGTAAATGTGACGGCAGGAGATGAAGTATCGGTTTTAAAACGGGGGGATATTGCATTTCACCAGCCAAATGAATTCCACAATGTCCGTGCAACCGGAAAAGTAGCGCCGAATCTTGTGGTGATTTCTTTCCACTGTGAAGATAAGGCCATGTCATTTTTCCGAAAAAAAACGTTCAAGATTGATGAGACAGAGAGAAACCTCCTTGCGGATATTATTATAGAAGCAAGACGCTGCTTTGACTGCCGGCTGGATGACCCTTATCTTCAAAATATGCCTTGGAAAGAGCCAGAGCTGTTTGGGGCCGGACAGTTAATCTGCCTCTATTTAGAGCAGCTTTTGATTCATTTGATCCGCAGGTACTCCAATCCGCTTACTGTTCCGAAGCAGCTTATAACAACAGAACCGCCCAAGTCTACCAAGAGCAAGAGCGACGCTGAGATTTTTAGCCGTGTGACCGACTATCTTGGAGTACGCATTAATTCGGCTGTTTCGATTGAACAGATTTGTCGGGATAATCTGGTGGGACGCTCTCAGCTTCAGAAGATTTTCAAGGAAAGATGCGGACTTGGAATCATAGAATATTTTTCATTGCTGAAAATCAATGCCGCCAAAGAAATGATTAGAACTGGACATCTGAATTTTACACAGATATCCGAACAGTTGGGATATTCCTCTATCCACTATTTTTCAAGGCAGTTTAAGAAATCAACAGGCATGACGCCCTCAGAATATGCTTTATCTATCAAGGCGATGGCAGATGGGAGTTTTTAACTCCCATAAGCAATCTTGGCCAATTCCTCAATCGTAGTAACCCCGTCTGCCACCAGCCGTATCCCGTTTTCCTTCAGGGTGCGCATCTGCTGGCGCTCTCTTGCATAATTCTCGATTTCTTCCATTGATGCATGGCTGCCTATCATCTGTCGTAAAGCGGCGTCAACAGTAAAGATTTCGTGTACCGCGATACGTCCTCTGTAACCAGTGTTGTTGCACTGAGCACAGCCCCGCCCTCTCCACACGGTTTCTATATTTTCACCAAGAAACTCCCTTTCTTCGGGAGTCGTCTCCATCTCCTGGGCGCAATGGGGACATACCTTCCGCATGAGCCTCTGGGCAACCACGCCCACCATTGAATTTGCCACCAGATACGTCTCTACCCCCATGTCCTCCAGACGAACGATACTTGACGCCGCGCTGTTGGTATGCAGAGTGCTTAAAACCACATGGCCTGTGATTGCGGCGCGCACTGAGATTCCGGCGGTCTCACCGTCTCTGGTCTCTCCTACCATAATCACGTCTGGGTCCTGACGCAATAAGGCCCGAAGTCCCATTTCAAATGTGAGCCCTGCCACTGGATTTACCTGTGTCTGGTTGATGCCAGGCACATTTTTCTCCACAGGGTCCTCGATTGTGGCAATATTCAGCATCCTCCCTGACAGGTATTCCAGCACCATATATAAAGTGGTGGACTTTCCACTTCCTGTAGGGCCTGTGATATAAATAATCCCATTGCTGCTGTTCAGCATTGGCAGGAATTTTCTGTAGCTGTCATCATCCATGCCGAATTGGTCTGGATAGTCCAACTGACCGGAGGAGGTGAGCAGACGCAGCACCGCCTTTTCCCCGAACACAGTAGGCATGAGGGATACACGGATGTTGACGTAACCGCTCTCTGTCCTTACGCGGAAATGTCCGTCCTGGGGGATTCGCTTCTCCGCAATGTCCAGATTAGCCATGATTTTGATTCGGGCAATCAAGGGCTGATGGACATTTCTCTGCAAAGCCACATACTCAAGGATTACGCCGTCAATCCTCATCCTTACTTTTGTCTGGCGCTCAAAAGGCTCAATATGGATATCGCTGGCATTGCTTTTAATCGCCCGTTCAACAAGACTGTTCAATAGATGGATGATTGGCGCCTCCTCGTCCACATTTTCCAGCTCTGTAAGGTCAAGGTCGTCAAAATCATCTGCCCCGAAACCGGCATTTGCCTCTGTTGCCGCCTGCTTCGCCCCTACCTCTGCAAAATAGTAGGAGATTGCCTGGCGAAGTGATTTTTCTTCACTTAAGAGAATCTGTAAATAGCAGCCGGTCTGCTGACGCACCTCCTCCAGCGCAAAATAGTTCAGTGGGTCATTAGTCACCAAAACCATGGTTCGGTTTGTCACGCTAAGTGGAAGGAACAGGTTCTTCTCCGCCAGTTCTTTGTTTACCATGGCGACTGCCTCTAAGTCTACCTGCTGCGACGCAACGTCAACGATTTCCAGCTCCAGCCTGCTTGCCAGAGCCTCCAATACCTGCTGCTCTGTCACAAAGTTCAGCTCAATTAGAATCTGCCCGACCCGCTTATCTCTGTGCTCCTTTTGATAGGCAAGCGCTTCTTGCATCTGACGGGCATCAACATATCCTCTTTCTTCTAATATCTCTCCGATTCTTAGATTTGTCCTCAAGACCTCATTCCCCTTCCTGTCATTTGTCTATATTGTCGTGCATATAGACAGCCAATTCAAAAGTTACCTCTGGCTGTTCCACTAAGTTCCATTCTGTATCCAGATACGTGCGCTCATTCACAGACATGGTCCGGATTTGGATTGCAGGATAATTGTGGGCAATATCATCTATAAAATGATAAATCTGAATCGAACTTCCCTGCAGCACCATTGTACAATTCACCGTAAGGATGTACCCGTCTGCCGCTGCTCCTTCCTGACCTATATCCTGGTCATTCTCTGGGTTGTCTGACTCAGCCTCTTTGTCTGTTTCGCCTGCTTTGTCTGCTTCGCCTTCCTCCCCTGAAATCCTCCCATACACATAAGTCTCTGGTATCTCTGGCTGCGCCTCACCGATTGACAGAGACACCGGAAACAGCTCTGCCTTCAAAGCAAGTCCTGTCAGTAGTTCATCTATCTGGCGGTTTTCCATCCAATCATAATATTTTACGGAAATGCCCTCAAGCTCTCCTTCTCGTTCCTCTATCTTTTTCTCTAATCCAGGAATACCGTCGATGGCAGACTGCATTTCCTTAAGTGCTTCATCCAACTCCTGGCTCTCCATCCTGTTTTCCTGATACTGTCCAAGCCCTGGCATAATCAAAAAACGAACCATCAAAAATACAATCAGGATACAAAATGCCAGCTTTAACAGCAATATATCTTTATCCGTCAGCCTCATTGTGCACCTCCTTTGTATACTCTGCCTTCCATTGTGCATGACAGAGACAGTGTATACCAACCGTCTTCAAATATATAACCTGTATAGTCTACTGTATGGAACAGTCCTGTTTCCTGAAGCCGCAGAATATAATTGGACACGTCAATCACCGCCAGACTGTTGGCATCAAAGAGAAGAAGCCCTGTCTCTGCATCAAAATCTGTTATTTGCAGTCCAATCTGGCTTCCTCCCACGCCCTCAATCCTACGCAGCACGCCTCCTGAAAATTCTGGATAAGAAGATAAATTTTGGTCTGACAGCTTCACAGAAGCAATTCCATTTTCCAACTTTTTGAGTCGTTCCTCTAATTCCTGCGCTTTTTGGTATGTTCCCTCCCGCTTTATGCTCTCAATCCATTCCTGCTTCGACTGATTCTTCCCACTGACCACGTAATTTACCAGCCCAATTCCTACGGTCAGCACAACGCCGATTAGAGCTATAACGCCTGGCATCGCCAGATGCCTGACCAACTTCCAAGTGCGTTCGCCCTTTTCCTCAGATTTCCCTCCGGCGCTGCTAAGGTCAATCTGCTTCTCCTTCCTCGTACTGCGTATCAACGCACCAATACAAGATATCCAATCCGTCGCCTTCTCCTGCCCTGACAGAGAAATCCTCCTGTCAATGACCATAGGTGACACATCGAGGTTCAAATTCCGGATTCCTTCCACACTCGCCTCAAAATCCTCGTCTGGACATCCTGCATAACACACCTCAGTTATCGGCTCCTCCTGTCTGCGGCCTGCATAGAACTGAATAATACCGGAGATACTCCTTACAATCTCCGTACCAAAATCCAAGGTCCCCGCTTCACTGAACAATCGTGTCCGGCTGGAATACAGATACTGCCCTTTCTGGCACAGAATACTCATCATACTCCCTGCCTCAAAGAACAGGTAGATTGCTGTCCGTTCATGAAAATCCTCCAGACATTGCATAAGCTTCAAATATCCTTCCATGGGAACTGTAATCCCGCTGACATGCAGTCCCGTTTCCCTGCAAATGCGTAAAAAATTTTCCAGATTCCCCTGTTCTGCTCCGCCTGCGCAGATATCCACACCGATTTTCTTTTCCCGCCGGATAACAGAATAATCCGTAATCTCATTACGGAAATTCTCCTGTACCTCCCGTTCCGCCATTTCCGCCAACTGTTTGCCTCTGCTGTCAGGAAGCTTGAGTATCCTGGTTACACATAAATTTCCAGGCAATACCAGCCGTACCTGCTCTATCCTCTGCCTTGATGTCATCCTCTCCAAAGCCTGCCGCCATCTGTCAAACGAGTCGCCCTGTCCCTGCAAATCGAATCGCTCTACCTCTGTGACTGCTGGATATTTTCCTTCCCTGCCTGCTGCCATCAAGATACAATCTTCCTGAAATACTATGACAGTATGACTCATCTTCCTCTCCCCTTTTCTTTAAACTGCATTTTACATAACCTCTCTATTTAAAACCTACTGTCTGCGGCCAGCTCTTATTTGGCATGATCCGCCTCTTTATGCCGAGCCTTCGATTGCTCCGTATGACTCGTAGATTGGCAGCATAACCGCTATGATAATAAAGCCCACAACCACAGCCATCAGACAGATGAGCACCGGCTCAAGCAAAGTCATCAGCCGTTTCGTTGCTGCCTCTGCTTCCTCCTCCATAGTCATGGCAATGGAATCCAACATGGTATCCAGCCGTCCGCTTTCCTCTCCAATCAGTATGGTGCTGGCAAGCTTGCGCACAAGACCATCCACCTCCCGAAGAGCCTGAGAGAGAGGAACGCCGCTTCTTACTGTTACTGTAACCTGCTCAAACTGTTCTTCCACATAAACATTTCCAATGGTCTTGCCCGCCGTCTTAAGGGCTCCCACAATCGGCATACCGCTGGAATACAGACTGCTTAGTGTCCGAGCAAAACGGGCAGTATAAATAATCTTATTCAGCCTTCCCACCACAGGCAAATGTACTTTCATGTAGTCGATGGCCCTGCGGATTTTGTATATTTTAAATATAATCTGAAGCATGACCGCCAGTACAAATATGACAAGCAATAGGATGTACCACTGATGCACAAGAAAGTCTGACGCTGCCATCAGCCATTCCGTTACTGCCGGAAGGCTTTCCATCTGTGAAAATAATTCGTCAAACTGGGGCAGAATGAATGTCACAATCAAAATGACAACCGCCACGCACATCACCAACAAAACCACTGGATAAGTCATTGCTGATCTTACCTGGTGCTTTAATCGGTTTTCCCTCTCATAATGTAGGGAAAGCCGTTCCATTACAGCGTCAATATTTCCGCTGCCCTCACCGGAACGAATCATCCCAATCATCAGCTCAGGAAAACAGTTTTTTGTCTCCATGGCTTCTGAAAGGCTGGTTCCTTTCCTTAACTCAGCAAGCACCGAAAGGTAGACTGACCTGGCATAAGCAGGAAGTCCCTCCTCGTCGGCAATAATCTCCAAAGCGCGGACAATACTGATTCCCGACGCCAGTAGTGTGGACAGCTCTTTACAGAATTCCGAAAGTAGTTTGGAGGAAAATTTGCGCGAACTTTTCGACGCCGTGACATCCTTTGCCTCCACCAGAAATAAGCCTTGCTCCTTTAACTGCTGCTGTAGGACGCTCTCTCCTGCGGCCTCCATTGTCCCCCGCAGGTTCTTCCCCTCCATATTCTTCGCAAGATAACGAAATTGCGGCATGAAAACTCCCCTTTCTCTCCATAACACTCTGATAACTGATTTTTGACTATATCTGCCAGACTGACAGATACCACGTGAGTATCTGCTCTCCAAAAAGGCATGATATGGCAAGTCCGATTGCAAGAAATGGCCCAAAGGCGAAGCGGTCCTTCCGTGACATTTTCCCCCTTGCAAGCATCCAGATACAGTAGATTCCTCCTGACAATATCCCTATAAATATTGCCGGAATCATTGCCCGAAAACCGAGCAGCCATCCGCTTGCCGCCATCAGCTTGATATCGCCGCCGCCAAATGCTCCTTCTATCAAAAGAGCCAGCACAAGCATCGGCACAGATACAATCACAGCGCCAAGCAGCTTTTCTTTAATCCCATGTTCTGGAAATACCCAAATTGCTGCTATCCCCAACAGCGCAATAAATATATGAAAACGATCGTATATGATTTTTGTATTCCAATCAATAAACGCAACGACGGTTAGGATTCCCATATAGATAAAACCAATCCATCCCCTCAGTGACAAAAACCCCGTCTCTCCGCTGCCAAAACAGGCGCTGCAAAAAACAAATGCTATACCGCCCAGACATTCTACCAAAATATATTGCCCCGATATCCTCATCCCGCATCCAAGGCATCTCCCTCTCTGGACAAGGTAGCTGACGCACGGGATTAATTCTCCCGCGCTCAGCATTCTGCCGCAGTCGGGGCAATGGCTGCGGCCATATACAAAATTCTCCCCTTTGGGAAGACGATAGATTACTACTGTTAAAAAACTGAAAACACAAGCTCCAAATATAAAGCGAAACAAGTATAGCACTCCGATTAGTACTGTCAACATTACTTTTCTTCCCCTTTTATGTCTGATGAATTGTAAATATTTTAGCACTTACCCTGACATTCAGCCAGGCTAACGCTTATAGGTCCGGATAAATTCCTGTTGATAGAAAACCTTGTAGGTAAGCGGCTCTCTTAAATAAGTTACCGTAAAATCCCCCTCCTGGTAATAGAAACTCTGTACCTCGTAACCGCTCTCATCCATTTGAAGTACCCAAAAATCGCCTGATACGTTGCTGTCGGTAATCACCTGCCGCCAGACTTCCTCCGTGACGCCTCCGAAAGCGGAAGCGTCACGGAAAGGTTTGCCGGAACCGTAATGCTCTGTGGCGGCCGCATCTAATGCCATCCGCAGGGATTTGGCGTTGCCAAGGGCCACCTGGGCGTCTGCCCGACGCATGATGTAAAGGACGCCGGGGATGGCTGCCACTATGACCGTAAGGATGAGCAGGAGGAGGGATAAACAACGGGTAAGCCATTTGATATTCTGTTTTTCATCTTTATTGAATTGACTAAATAATATCTTTAGCATATACGCTTCCTAAACAGTACTATATTTCTCATAATTTAATAAACAACTCTTTCTATATACTTTCACATAGTAACTCAGCTTAAAAGGTTCCTCTTACGTCTTTCTATGGTTGTACTTTTTCTGGATCTGTATATTTTCCCTTATCACTTTCAGTCCATGTATATTTACATGTTAATCCATTAGTATATGTAAGTGCCGTTAAATGTCCTTCATCATCAAACGATATGCCTGTAACATTTCCTGGAACTTCCGCCAATTTTATTACACTATCAGCAGTTACTGCCGCCTCAAGATCAGCTTTCGTATGAGCATCTGTCCCATACTTTTCATCTCCCAATGTCTGTGCCGCCATTACACAGGATCTAGTTTCCGCAGTTACTTGCTTTTTTCTCGCCTTATCAATATACCCCGTCAACGCCGGAATCAGCAGCGCCGCCAATATCGCCAATATTACCAACACCACAATCAGTTCCACAAGCGTGAAACCCTTTTTCCTGTTTTTCTTCAAACTCCTCATCATTTCTTCATTCTCCTTTTCTTTTTACTCTTGCTTCATTAATAGTTACATCTATAAATCCACACCCTGCACTCCCCTCATTCTGTCCGAGCTTATGTTACAGGATGGATTTAACAATTATTCTCTCTTTAATATCAGAGAACCGCCTTATTGGCAGTCACCCCATCCAGACGTTTTACGTCATACCGCAAATCCAGAATCACATGTTCCTTTACCACCAACTCAGTCCTCTGGGCATCACTGTAGAGCCTTACTTCTGCCTCCAGGTAATCAACACTTTCGTCCTGTACCGTTCCCGCCGGATAGGAAAATATAATCTCCAAATAATTCCCCATATAATACCCATCGGTAAATACACTGTTCACGGCTCTGGCAATGGGCTGTCCCAAAGCATCCTCATAGTGATACTTTTCATCCTTTTCACGGACATAATATCTTGCAAACAGCCTTCCGGCAGGAACATCCCCAAGGTTTACTGTGCTAAGCAACTGACTTCCCCTGTATACCCCTGTATCGGGGCAGCCCTCTGTGGAAATCAACATCACATAGCCCTCCTCATTGACAAACTCTAATCCCTGTCCCCTCTCTGCCCCCGTCAGGCCGGCGATTCCATCACCAGCACCGCATTTGTCATAGATTTTTATATGCCCTGTCGCATCCCTTGTCATTCCCCGAAGCTCTTGTATGGTATTATCCAGAATAATCTGTGCATACTGCAGCTTTTGTATCCGAATAAATATTTTCGCGGCCGGGCTTAAAACTCCCACCATCATGGTCATCATAATGCTGAAAATCAGCAATGTAACAACCATCTCCACCAGGCTTATACCAGACTTTCTATATCTTCTAAGCCTATGTAACCCCCTCACGGAGTCTCACCTCCTGTACCTCCCCCGTCGGCAGAACCAAACATATAAAATGTTGTGGTCTTTGGCGTCTGGTCTTCTCCCTGATAGATTACCTCTTTCGAGCCAAGCTCCACGGCTATACCAAAAAGTACCGCATCTTCTGGTCCAGGTGTTTCGCCGTTTGCTGTCGTCGCCTTAAATAAATAGGTCTTATTTTCTGCACCAGGAACATAAGGAGAAGTCTGCAAATTCCTGCAAATCTCTGCATTTGTCTCGCGAACCTGCTCGCTCTTATGCTGTGCATTTGTGCAAAATGAAATGGAACCTTCAAGCACCGCCATCATCATTAAAAAGATTACAGCGCTCACCATCACCTCCACCAATGACTCTCCAGAATCGAAACTCATTCTACGCATCTTCCTTACTCCCTCCTGATATTGTTACGATAAATCAAATGTGCTTTTGCCATCTGCAAACAAATCCTGCCCTTTACACTACTCATGGGCATTTGCAAATTCACACCGCATAATCTTGTCAGACTGATATTCATATTGGATATTTCCTTTATTCCAGTCCACAACATATTCTGGACTCGACAGATACTCATGCCAGCCGTCGTCCCACACAATATTTTTGCCGTCATGCTGAAATTTCACCTCATAAGTTGCCATCTGCCGGTACTCTGTACTGTAGCTGTAGGAAACCCCGCCTACGTCTGCGGTCACCTCCACAGTAAAGATATAGCGGGCAATTCCGTTATTCAGAATCTCGTCAACACTCTGGTCCTTCACCAGCTCACCGGACATATCCACATCCTGGTCCTGATTAGCTTCTTTATACATGACCACCTTGATTGTGCCGTATTTTTCCGTATCCACCCCCTCTGGCAAAGCAGCCGTATAATGGAAAATGGTTTCGTCCGGATGATCGGGGTCATATTCCCCGTATCTTCCTTCAAGGAAATTATAGACATAACGGTAAAAACTTTTCTCCGGTGCATTTTCTGGCTTATCATAATCAGCCTTCAATTCCTCCTCTAACACCTTTGCAAAACTCTGAGCAAGCTGATAGCTTCTCTCCTGCTCAAGCCGACGGTTAGCGCGAGCTAAAAGAAGACCGGCTGTATAGAGCATAGCGAGGGCGAACGCCATCAATAAGGCTGATATACAGACTACGATTACAAGCGTAGAACCATTTTTATCTCCTGTTTTCTTCCGATGCACTATATCGCCCTCCTTTCCTTCATACTTTTTTGCATTCATTCCGATATATTAGTTTATAGAAGTAATGCTCACCCAAGGGCACATCCCAATGGGCGCCCTTAGGGTATAATTAAAATAACACTTCAAGATCTCCTGAATTCGTATAAGCTTCGCTTTGACTCACACCATCCGGCGTATTTACCGCCACATCTGCGGACAAAAGAACTCTCTCTGTAATATTAAGTCCAACATCAGTGAGCACCATGCCATTTAATGTGGTCAGGTTTTCCGCATCCGGCAGAATTAGCGTATACTTAAACCCATTTTGCCCATCCCATTCTACCTCAAGGCGGGTACTTAATGTCACTCTGTAGGCGTATGGAATCTCAGCCTCCGTATAAACTCCGTTCTCGTCCTTCGCCCAATAGTCCTCTAACGCAAACACAAGGGGCTGGTCTTCTTCTGCATTTACAGGCTCCCAGTATTCCACATCCTTGCCCTGCTGTTCATCAAATACTATGGTCTTCCTGTAGACAGTCACTCTCCTATTTCCTGTATCAAGCGCCGTCTCGTCTGCTTCCTCCACAATTCGATAGGTCTGCTCCTCAGAAACCTCTATTCCATCTGTGTCCGGATTCATTGTCCTTGGCTGCAATATAATATAGTAGGAATCCGCCCACTCCACATTCTGCCAATCCAGAGCAATCCGGCTGGATTTCCAGGTTTCCGTTCCAAGAAGGTCTGGGTTAGAACCGGCCTCCAAAGTAATCTCTCTTTCCAGATTAGCAACAGACACCTCTGGCTGATCCAGTCTTACATAGGGAAGACGCACAATCTCACTCGCCGTCCACTTAGAACTAATCTGTCCGTTTCCGGAGGATATTCTGGTATAAAGCAGCAGCCATTTGCCCGCGTGCTGCGCTGACAGTCCCCGAATCGTACCGCTGTAGGTGTTGTTGCTGTCAGCCTCCATGGCAACTGGCGTCAGCTTCTCCCCGTCTGCCACAGGATAAGTCGCCAACAATCCAGCTACCCCCGTTACCTTTCCGGCTTCAATATCTGGCTTCGATGCCTCTGCCAGTTCCGGACTATCAAACACATATCCCTTGAACAGATAACTACTGTCGCCTGTGGGAATACTGTCCGGCATTGGCGTAATCTTTACGGTTAGCTTTCCTTCCCTTAATTCATCCTCTGCCTGGAATTCCTCCACAGACACAGGGAGGGTTCGGTCATATTCCCATCCCATCTCCCAGGTTACCTCAGGTTCTTTTATCCGCTGGGGAATTGTTAAGTCGTACGTAATTCCCTCCACACTGTTGACATACTGCGTACTGTCCTGCGCCGCCTGAGCCACAATGTAGATTAGCACCCTCTGTCCTGCATATTCTTCAAGGTTCAACTCCTTACGGTAAATGTCAATGCTGCCATCCGCCAGTACCGGTTCATCCGGATTCAGGAGTACAGGCTCGCCTGGCGTCAGAACTCCGTCCTGTTCTTCATAACACCGTAAATATATACCATAGGATACACATCCTGTCTCATCCCGCACTCCGTCCGTCTTAATCGGCGCCCATTCTGCCGTATAGAACAACTCGTCAGCATTCGTATTCACTACATACGGCTGTTCAGGTTGTTTCAGACGCTGTTTCACCTGATAAATCTTCGTCGAAGTCAGTCCAATAGTCTGCTGTGTGCCGGATGCGTCGCCCTTACGGGTAACGGTAAGCTCTACATAGTCATATGTCCATTCCTCCGCAACCTTTGTCAGCTCATTTCCCGTCATCTCCTGTTCTGTTAAGATGGACACCTTGCTTTCCCCGTTAATTCCAGTCAGGGATACCACATAACGATTTCCAGCCTGATACTCACCGTCACCCTGATCCCACCGGAAGGTATACTGTAATTGCTGCTGCTCGTCGTATTCCGGCTCAAGCTCCGTTTCCTCCATCAGATGAGGGGGAGGGGTAATCCAGTCAAATAATTTGCCTGAAGTCCATCTGTATTCTGCAAAATAGCCATTGTCGTTTCCATCCAGCACCGGACTGTTTCCATACTCCCATACTGGAACAAATGTCTCCACACCATCCACATTCTGTTTTTCCACATCCTGGATTGTATAAATATTAGCGTCCTGCTCCTGGCCCAACCGGTATGTATATACCGGACCTAAGCCAGATTGTATATACCATACTCTAACCCTCAAATCCTTTGCCATGAATATATACTCCGGCAGATTAAAGCTCGCCACAGCCTTGCCGTTTGGCGCTGTCAGCATATCCTGGCTGGCAAGCACAGCATTTTTCTCTTTCTCGTCGTTACCTTCACCCCAGGTTCCCATAAGCTCTGCCCGATATACAGGCGGAGTCGTCACATTGCCCGAAGCCGATGTATCCAAGGTTACCGTGATTCCCAGATCTGTTACGCTCTCTCCGGAAACCGTACAGGTTACTCTTGGCTTCTGGTTCTGCTCAAAGAGAGCAATCGACGGCCGATATCTGGGCATATATGCCGGAATAGGAACCTTATTGGAATCCAAAACCTCTGTGTTCCCTGATACTGCCTGAATCAGTAATTGCTGTAATTCCTGGGTGAACACAAGCTCGCCATTTCCTTCTGGTATCAGATATCCCTCCGAATCTGGCCTGGTAAGAACTGCAACCGGCTGATCCATGAATTTCACAGCTATTCGATAATTTTCTTCCTGGGTGTAATCTTCTGCATTAACCAGTTTAAAACGGTATTGATAATCAGCCGGTCCATTTTCCTGCTTTGTAAGCTCAATCCGTATTTGGGGCTCAGGCAGAAGCCTGCCAAACGCCACATCCCCGATTACCTCCTCTGACGGAAGAATCCTTGGGTCCATACTGTACGCCCGTAGCTTCATTCTAAGCGTACTTCCTTTTCGGATTTCCTGCTCTGTCAAGTCTAAATCAAACTCCTCAGAGAAAAATTCAATCCTGTCTTTCACAAGCGTCTCGCTTCCATCCTCATTCACTCTATATAATGCCCCGATATACTGAAACGGGTCTGTTCCGGCTGCCGGCGTCACCTGTATATGCAGCTTACTCTCATTCATCTTAAGCTCGACCCGTTCCGGCTTCGGCATCTGGGACAGGTTTCCGCCTGTCTCTTTAATATAGAAGGAATTTCTCACATGCGTATCAAAATTACTGCCTGCATTTACCACTTTATTAATTCCGTCATACTGAACACCATCCGCGGTTCCGTCAATCTCGAACAAGATACGTCCTACCCATTGGTTCCCTTCGTCAAGGAGGCTTCCATCCTCCAAAACCTTAAGTTTATCCACAGAAACAGACTTACCTGCCTCAAGATATGCATAATACTGCCTGCCATCCTTTGTAATATAGTGGAGAACATTGGTTGCCGCCCGTTTTAAATCATTGGAAATATTCGGTACAGTATTTCTTTTTCCGTTATTAAATAAATAACTGTTGCTGCCTGTTCTTCCATTTAGGTAATAATTTTCTTCAGCATGAATTTGTCCCGCATTATTTCTATTGGCAGTATTTACATAGGAGATTACAGGGTAATTCGCTTTATTATATCCAGCAATATCCACCGAATAACAATCCCGCAGAATCGTATTCTGTGAGCCTGTTGTACCGTAACGTTCCCCAAAAATACCTCCTACAAACTGGACTCCGTTCAAAACTGCCGCATAATTCCGGCATCTCTCAATGCGCAGGCTTATATTTCCCGTGGAACTCACAATGGGATTGTAATCAGGCCCGTCTGAGCAGGAGAAGAAGCCCACAACACCGGATGCCATGGAAGATGAATAAACCTCAACGCCTGGTCCATTGACACAATCCAATACTTGAATCCGATAGCTCTGTCCGTTTTGTGCATTATTCGTCTTATATGCCGTAACATTTCCCAGGATTCCCGCGCTGTCGTTGGCACAGTTTGCACTATCTTTTCCAGTCCTTCCATAAATATTTCCAAAATTCTTGCAGCTAATAATATTGTATTCATTCTCCTCATAGGCATGGTAGAGCTGGGCCACGATACCGCCTGCTGCGCCTAACCATCCCTGCTGAAAGGTGGTCTGCAAATTGCCGTAATTCTGACAGTTTTCTATGGTGCCTCCGGTTCCGGTCCACTGTCCTAAAATTCCTCCTGAATAGTGCGTCCTCAGACAGTAAATGGTTCCGTAATTAACACAATTCTCTAGTTTCCAGCCGCTTAAGGTTGTATTGTTCTGGTTTCCAATAATTCCTCCGGCGAAACGGTCTGTAGCCCCAGACGCAAGCTCACGCCCTACGAACGCCTGGTTCAGCAGAAACGACAAGTCCTGCCCTGATTCGTTCATTCCGATTATGCCTCCGGTTCCCACTCCGATGGCATTGGATTTGTTATTCAGATACCAGTCTCCTGTTGCACAGTAATCGACGCCTCCTGTATTGTAGGCTGTAATTCCACCCACATTGCCGTTGGTTGACATAATCAGGGATAACTTTCTTCCTGAACTTACCTTGTTCTGTGTCCCGTTATACTTTAAAGTTTCTATGGATACATTATTTCCACCGTTCCATTCCACATACTGAGAATCTGCGGAAATATTACCCGCCTTTGCAGCGTCCGCCAGCTCTTGTACATTTCCCACTCTGCCTGTCTCCGAAAGCATCAACCCTGCTGCCGTCTCGTCACCGGACATCTCAATACTTCCTCCATTGTATCCGGCAATACCGCCAGCCATACCGCTGCCAGTACGTATTTCGTTACTCTTTCCTCCAATCACGCAGCCTGTAATTTCACCTGAATTTCCATTCTTTCCGGCAATACCGCCCACATGGGAGGACAGCGCCTCCTTTTCTTTTGCCGAGCTGGTACTTGTAGCTGTATAGATTCCAGTAATACTAAAGGCAAAATCTTCTACCTTACAGTTGTCAAGTTTTCCGTAATTATCCCCAACAATTCCTCCGTAACAATTTCCTGCCGCAGTACTGTCAGCCGTTTCTTTCATCGATCCCTCTGAGAAAATACAGTTCAAAACGGCTGCGCCCTGCTGATTCTCTCCGGCGATTCCTCCCAGATACTTATAATTGTAGAAGCCCTCAAACTTCAAGCCCTGGGCTTTGATACCAGAAATAATTCCTCCCTCCTGGTTTTGTCCTGCCACACTTCCTATGGTGAGACTTCCGGAAGACAGTTTAATCTGGGGCATACTCGTAATATCTTCTGTTGCGGTTCCTGGTCCTGAAGCTGTCATCCCCCCAATCATTCCTCGGTTCACTCCGGCGATTCCTCCGGCAGTTTGCGCTTCCCCATTCAAAGTCACATTATCATACAATGTACTGTCCTGAATCATTGCGCTTCCATGGTTTACTGCGCATACAGCACCAATTTCCTCGGTTCCCCGACTTGTGAGGGCAACAGTCTTCGGATTTGCTCCTGCATATCCCACCGAACAACCTGCAATCGTCCCATAATTCTCCGCCGCAATTCCTCCGGCATATCCCTGGTCACTCGTTACGCTGCCCTGATTTTCGCAGTCCGAAAGCCCAACGCCAGCTTGGTTTACTGCTACTATTCCGCCTGCAGGACCGCGGCTTGCTGTTACCTCTCTGCTGCGGTTTATTGCCCTTCTGATATCTCCCTGCGCTTCTCCTGCAATTCCTCCGGCATACCCGTTAAGCGCATGGACTCTTCCTGCCCCGCAAACCAGATACCCTTCGTTCCCGCCATCCAATGACACCGAGCGTATACTGCCTGCATTGATTCCCACAATTCCGCCCACTTTACTGCGCCCAGTGACGCTTACTCCAAAATTAACGGCTACCACTTCGTCTGCCGCCCATGGCGCCAGGGATAGAACCTCTACCTCTTTCTTATTCACACCAGCAATTCCGCCGACTCCTTCGCCTCCGGTTCCAATAATGCTGCGGCTGCCTGTAAAGTCATCCTCTGCTGCCTGTATCTTTCCTTCATTGTATCCGGCGATTCCTCCGGCATAATCTCCTGCTGCGGTTACATTCGCCCTGCTGTAATTATCCTTCACAACACCGTCTAGCATATTATAACCAACAATTCCTCCCACATAGCTGTTTCCGGCGATCGTTCTTCCTGGGCGGGTGCTGCAGTTCGCAATGGTTCCGAAGGCGTAGTCTCTCCAAATACGTCCGTTTACATCGGTATATGTTCTTACCGCCCCACCGGCTCCCCCAACGTTCAGACCCGCAATTCCCCCGATATAGTCAAGCCCTGCATTTCCAAAGTTATCAGACAGCTCGCAGTTAAAAATGCCGCCTGAATTAAAACTTACGATACCGCCAAGCCCCACGAATCCGTTCATACTTCCGGAATTGGAGCAGTAATCAATAATCTGATTTTCCTGATTGACGCTGATGATTCCGCCTGCCATGGACACCTGCTCATCCCGTTCAAGCTCTGAGGCGGCAGAATCCATACCCTTGTACATCAGATAAGCCTTCAAAGAGACGCCTTCTGCCAGCCCACTGTCTGACCCAGAGTTTTTGGTAATATTTCCTGCATTTATACAGTTTTTAAGAACCAATCGGCTGTTCTTCTCACAATAGCCCGTCACCCCTCCTGTATAAAGCCAGGACTTAATCGGGACATTATTATTCGTTCTGCCATCCATAGACACGGTCAGGCCATAAGGATTATCAGACTCCAGAACATTGGCAGGAAGATTTTTCCCCATGCCATCTTCATTTATCTCTGGAAGTACCGGAATAAGATTATCTTCCCCATCAATACCGCATACGGTTGCCAGCAGATAATCATGGATGGTCATACCTCCCAACTGCCCCTGGCTATAGGTTCTGTGATATCCAATCACACCTCCCACAAAGGCGTCTCCCGTGATACTGCCAAGGCGGTTATCCGTCCGAAAGCCGTCCATTTGGATATCCGACTCTGGCTGTATGTACTCAGTCGTGTGGTCAATCATATCTACCACGTTCGCGCCGATACATCCGCCCACATAGTATGTTCCTGTGACGCTGGTTGGCTTTACCTCTAACTCGTTTTTCAAAAGCCCTGCTGATGCGTTCAGTCCGATGCAGCCGCCTACGGCATTTCCAAAGCCGTGAATGCGTCCTCCAATCAGGGTGTAGTTCTCACTTAAATCCTCGCCCACATTCCCGTGTATATCGTTAAACCCTATCATGCCTCCCACAAAATGTCTGCCGACCACCAGGCTGGCAACCGACTTCACCGTAACGCTGCCGGAATCACTAAAATAAATCTTTCCGTCATTATAGCCTGCCATTCCGCCCACACAGTCGCCCGTGTTCGCTTCCCAGGTCTTTGTTACCATACGGTAGACTGACTGATCATAGTCAGACAGATAGCTTGCACAGTCCTCCAAAACTCCGTACTGACCGTTATACCCGACGATTCCTCCGATATAACGTCCGTATCCGGCCGCCACTCCCTGGTTGACACAGTTTTGCATTGTAGAAGACGCGTCCTGCTCTCCCTCATTCTTTCCCACAATACCGCCCACATAGTTATTCCCAATAATATAGCTGGCATTGGTCGTCATAGTAATGGACTCATTTCCTTTAATGGCATACCGAAGATCATTGGAAAATCCACCTGCAATCCCTCCTACAAAGTCAGAACCCAGGATATATCCTCCCTTCTTCGTACTGCATCCCACAATCTGGCTGCTGTTTCCATAACCGATTATTCCGCCCACATACTTACCCAGAAGCATCTCGTCTCTCTTACTGATATCGTAGCGTTCACTGGCTAAACGGCCGGAAGCGCTGTAGGAAGTATCAATCCGGCAATTATTTCCGTATCCCAGGATTCCTCCGAAATACCGCCCTTCCATTTCCTGCGGCTGATTTGTGGTAGAGCTGCACAATACCAGACCGTCGCTGCTTGAGTCTTTCAACTCCGCACTCCCCGAAGAATCGGACGGTTGGTAACTTCCGTCCAGATGCCCGCCAATCCCGCCTGTAAAAAGATTACCTTTTATGTCTGCATGGTTCTCACATGCTTCTGCTTTCACACCGCCCCTCAGATGGCCATAGCCGAAAATTCCGCCAATCCCGTAAAAATAAAGCTTTGCCTCATCTTCCACGTTTGTACCGTCATTGACAGCCTCCGGCTTTGGAAGCCGGCCTGTTACAGAGCCATTCATCTCAAGCCCGCTTATCTGGGGTATGGAATCTCCCGTCCCCGAACCTGTTAAAGCTGACCAGGAGCCATCGGCCTCCTTCTTCGCAAGAACACCGACAATGCCGCCAATTCCGCAGGCCTTCCTCTTGCTGTCTGCTATTTTCTCATCCCCATCGTGGACTGCCTCACTACTCTCATTTCGATCCCCAAGGAGTACCTCTACCGTCTTCTGATTCTTCTTCCCAGTTTGAACTGTAATGTCTGTAAGGCTTCCTTCGCTTCTGCCGCAGAGGATTCCCACTCCGGACAAATGCAAAAGCTTCCCTCCTTTTTCTTTCGTATCATCCAGGCTGAGCACAGGATCTTTCAGGGTTAGCCCGCTGACACTTCCCTCTACCTCACAGAAAACTCCCAGATATTCTGCATAGGGCTTCTCCTGGCCGGCGTCTTTATAAATCTTGTTGATTACATCGTCGCCTGCTACGGATTCAGAGCCTAGCTTTAGATTTGACAAAAGGGCTCCGGCTTTGCTTCCTACCAGCGTCTGTCCTTTACCGAGTACTCCTATGGACGGGAAATCCAGTACTTTTCCATCCTCTTGACTGTTGACCTGCTTCCACCGTATAGTCTGTACTGACCTGACGTCACCGCCCACAGAGTTTAATTCTTCCAGATCAAACAATCCGGTTCCGGCTGCTGTCCAGTCCATATTCCGGCTGTCCAGCCTAAATATTGCTTCTTCACCGCAGTATCGTATATTTGACAGGTGACGGAATCGGGTGACCTTTGCCTCCAGACTGCCTCCCTCCGTCTTCGCTACACTGGCAAACATGGTATTCTCCACATTGGAGGTCACAGGGCTGCTTGCATGATACTCCCTGGCGTCCAGGTCCATATTTCGGTAGGTTGGCTGCACTTTTATCTCTGCACAAATATCCTGAGGACGGGCCAACTGCGCAAGCTCTGGTATCTCGCTTCCAGCCTTCGACAGCCCTGCATATCTTGTGATACTGGTGCTGTACTCTCTAAGCAGAGCCAGGCCGTCATCTCCCACACCCTGACTGTCCGGCGTTTCTGCTTTTAGACTCTCCATAAGCTTTGCTGACATCATACCGTCAAGCACCAACGAAAATCTTCCGTTCTGTCCTGTTTCCTGATATGTAAGGGGAAATGCCCATTCGCCAAGGTCTTTGTTTTTCCCTGTCCCTGCATCCTCCTGTCCTTCCAGCTTCAGATGCACCATGGTATTTCCGTCTTTCCCCAATCCTTTTCCTCTAAGCTCTGACCTGTCAATCACAGTGGAAAACAGCCGCTCTCCCTTTGCCTTATCTCCTTCCTTCTTGTAAAATGTAATATGGAACTCTACATCAAGGTTATCATGTCTGGAATTGCTGGACCAATTCAAAGACAACGTCTCACTGTTCACCAGATTGATTGCCGTGACTTTGAGCCTGACAGGTTTTAACTCCACTACATTGGTGACATCCTCCACAGAGTAATATCCCAGAAGCCTGTCTCTGCGGTTGTCATAGCTGCGGTTATCTCCTGCTGCCGTGATATTCAGAATCTCATCATCGTTTCCGTCGTATGACAGGCCGTCACATCGGGTCGCATAAAACGCTGAATACACCTGGCCTGTCTCTATGTCAAGCTCAATGGTAATGGAAGCATTCAGGAAATCCTTATCATAGGAATTATCTTCCAAGAGCTTAAGCACCAGCTCTCCTGAACCGGCATTTTCTTCCCTGCTCTCTTTACCGCCTAAGGTAATGGCGTAAATACGTCCTTTTAACTTATCCTTCCTGGCATCGTCAAATGTATCGTTACGTTTTCCCTCACGTACCACCTCTTTGCGGAAATCTTTCCATTTTCCAGAAGTACGATACCAGGTCAGTTCCGACTCTGCCGCCAGATATATGGTTTTGGCGTTGGCTTCATTTTCCCGAAACTCTGCCAGCTTCATATATTTCATAGCAAACGGAATCGCAATCCCGCCAATGATGGCTAGAATAACCAGAACCACCACCAGCTCGGTTAATGTAAACCCCTTCCTGCTGTATTTCCTCATAAATTCACCTTACAATTTACTTTCTATGGTATCCGGCTCTTGTGCAAATGCCGCCGCCATCTCTCTTGTAATCTTTCCCTCTTGGTATAATTTAACGATTGCGTCATCCATGGCAATCATACCTAGTCTGCGGTTAGTCTGCATAACGCTCCCAATCTGGTGTGTCTTCCCCTCTCTGACCAGATTACGAATGGCCAGGTTCGCATGAAGCACCTCAAAGGCCGCAACCCTTCCTCTGCCGTCTGCCCTTGGAATCAACTGCTGTGAAATCACCGCCTCTAGTACATTTGCCAACTGGACACGAATCTGCTGCTGCTGATGGGGCGGAAATACATCAATCACGCGGTCAATCGTACTTGCCGCACCAATGGTATGAAGGGTGGACAGTACCAGATGCCCTGTTTCCGCCGCGGTGACTGCCACGCTGATGGTCTCATAGTCGCGCATCTCGCCCACCAGTATGACGTCCGGATCTTCTCGGAGAGCCGCGCGCAGCGCATTGGCATAACTCTGGGTATCCAGTCCAATCTCCCGCTGATTCACCATACTCATCTTATGCTGGTGAATATACTCGATGGGATCCTCCAGTGTAATTATGTGTGCATCCCGAAAGGTATTTACCTTGTCAATAATTGCCGCCAAGGTCGTTGACTTTCCGCTGCCCGTAGGTCCGGTCACCAGAACCAGCCCTCTCTTGCGCTGATACAAATCTATAATAGAGGCTGGTACTCCCAAATCTTCCGGAGATGGAATCTTCTCTGACACCAAACGAAACACCATAGCAACATTCCCCTGCTGTCGAAATACATTGACGCGGTAACGCCCCTGACCGGAAATTGAGAAGGCCATGTCATATTCTCCCTTTTCCTCAAATATCTCCATCTGTTCATCGCTCATGATACTTCGCGCAATCTCCATGGTATCCTCTGCTGTCAGCGTCTCAAAAGGAAGCGCCGTCAGACTTCCGTTCTGCCGCATCTTTGGCGGTATCCCTGTGGTAATATGTACATCGCTTGCCTGTGCCCATGCCGCATGGGTTAATATTTCTTCTATCTTCTGCATGTGAAATCACTCCTGTTCTGACCGATTTTGCGAACATTATAGCAGATAAATGCATGATATAATATAAAAGAACATAATCCGCACTTTTTTCGGTATACTTCGCACTGAAAAGAGTGTTTAAAAAAAAGACTGCCCAAAACAGGCAGTCTCTTTCATCTGTCATCACAATAATACTTAAAATACCGTTCCTTCAACGGCTGATAAGAGCCTCGCGGCAGGTGGATATTCGTCTCCGGCTCAATGACTAGTTTGCGTGCATTCAAACTTACAACACAATCCAGATTCACAATATATGAAGCCCCAACCTTCACAAATTGCGGATAATCTGACAACAATCCAAAGATTTCCGTCATTGTCATATGCAGCAGCAATTCCTCCCCGTCTGCAAGATGCAGCTTCTGGTTTTTGCCCTGTGCCTCACAGAATACAATCCGGTCAATGGCCACCCGACTGACCCGTCCCTCTGTCCTCAACACCAAATATCGCAGCGTCTCCCGTCTCTCCTCTTGCAGCAGGCGATCCAATATCTGAAATAACTCCTCCTCCTTGACTGGCTTTACCAAATATTGGGCGGCCTGCACTCGATACGCTTCCAGCGCATGGTCCTGAGACGAAGTAATAAAAACAATCTGACTCTTATTCCCCATGCTGCGCAGCTCCTTCGCCGCTGCAATCCCGAACTCCTTTTGCAGATATATATCCAGCAGCAGTAAATGCGGCTCATAATCCTGTTCCCTGACTCTTATTAGTAAAGCCTCTGCACTTGCAAAACACTCTATCTCTAATTCACAGTCTGGCCGCTGCTCCTGGTACATATCCAGCATATCTCTCAGATTTTCCAGATGTACAGCTTCATCATCACAAAGCGCTACTTTATACAATATTCACCACTCCCCTACCCCAAATTGTATATACGAAATTGTATAAAAAAAATCCGAAACCGTCCCCAATCGGGCTGGTTTCGGAGCATTATTATCTAATGCGGATGACAGGACTTGAACCTGCACGGGAAGCCCACTAGATCCTAAGTCTAGCGCGTCTGCCAATTCCGCCACATCCGCATAAATGCTATCTAAGGAATCACTTCCAAAGATAGCATCTTACATGAGCGTGCGGGGATTCGAACCCGAACTATTCCCTCAAGACCGCCTAGAAAGGGGGCTTCGCACATCATCAAAGCAAGTGTAATCACTTGTGTAACCACTATCTAAGAAAAGAATCCTTACACTTTTCTTATCATAACAAACAAACCTCCATTAGTCAATTACAAATTTCTAGTTTATACATTTCACAAAATCAATAATGAGTGTCAATATCATTTTAGTTCAAACGTTTGAACTCCCTACACCTCGTCCAACTCCCCCCTTTGTCCGTCCTACTCAATAGTCAGCAGTGCCGTAGGCATAAATCGAAAACGGGAACCCATGGGCGGCGAAGCAAAAGGGTTTTCGATTTAAGCGTCCATTTCCTGCCACCTCCACACGCAAGAAAAACTTGCCACATTCAATCAACAACTATGAAAGCCTACCTTATATTTATATATGAAATACCCAACCAATACACTAGAGTTGCAAGGGCTTACTTCCCCCTAGGGAGGGGGCTAGGGGGAAAAAATTTTGCGTAAGTGCAAATGTGCTTTCCAACATTTGCTCTTAAAATTTTTGCTTTCGGGGGTGACGGAATGGTACACAAAGTATTTTCCTCCTACTGCTTACTCTTTTTCCGTAATTACAGAAAACCCGAAAGACCTATTTTAAGTCTTCCGGGCAATCCCATCTTACAAAGAAGGACTCTTTTTACTTACATAATTTAATATCTTTATTACATCCGACATGCCGACCCCATTTCCGTCCACATCTGCCGCGGCCAGTGCTTGCCCCGTCAGTAATTTTTTCTTAGAGACATGGTTCAGACATGCCATTACATCAGCCATTGTTACTTTCCCATCCCTATCAATGTCCCCTTTTCTAACTCCATCCGGCATTAATTTATTCGTAAAAGCCAGCTTAGACTTATCCGCCACAGCTACCCACGTTTTACCGCCGTCGGTGGACTTCTTTACCGAAGATAACGAAGGCGTTAAGGTCGAACCACTAGCAGTGACTTTTACCGAAACCTTGTATTGAGTGGTGTCTTGTATAATGCTGTCGTAATCGTCTGTGTACATAGAGGTTTGGAATACTATGTAGTCGTAGGTGCCTGGATATAGGAAATACATTTCTGGACTTGTATTTACAGGTAATGACTTAATACTATAACTTGCCCAACAACCTGTTGATAACGAATGGTAGTCTGCATTTCTCACTTGTAAACCACAACTCATTTCATATGTAGTAACAGTTTCAATTTTTTCTTCTAAGTGCATAGTTGCAGAACGACCACTAGGCGGATTAATTCTTACTATGCCTTCATAATCTGCAAATTCGTCATCGTCTCCATAAGTTCTTATAGGATTAGGATTGAAAGTTGGTCCGTCTTCACAATGTATAGAGTATGAAAAAGAATCGCCCTTTTTAAAATCCCTACCCTGCATATTAACTTCTATACTTGTGTCTAATGAGTAAGCAACTGGGGTATATTTACCTGTTCCCTTAAAGGTTATGTTACTTGCAGTTCTAGGTTCTATCGTGCCACTTGCAGATTCTTTATCCCATGTAAAATCAGAATCTTTTTTAAGCGTTATATTATATGTTACGCCAACAGGTATTTGCGGTATAACTAATGTGTATTTGCTGGAAAATGATAACTGACCAATACCATTTTCTAATGTTAATGAGTCTTCTTTTATAACATTATCCCCCGACTTTAACTGGTACAAAAGAGGTGCCGTTAAACCCTTAGAATCCTTCATAAAATTAAAAGTATATGAGAGAGTTTTACCTTTACCTTGGATACTGTGCTTAACATTATTTGTAGAAGTGTATATCGAGTTAAGGTTTGACTTTAAAGTTAGTTCACTAACCTCTAAGTAAGCGTTGTGGTACTGTACACGGGAATCTATACCACTATAAGGAGTACCCCCTACCGATTTTACACTAGCATAACTAGATACAACACCCTCTGTCTTAGTTGTGCAAGTAATGTAGAATGTAACACGGTCGCTCCAATTAAGTTCTTTGGCTTTGAATACAACATCATTCCCCTCTAACCTAGCAGAGAAGTTTGAGTTTCCCGCTATGTTTTCTTTACTGCCCGTTAAATTAAACTGGGCTGTGCTTATATCTGTTTCAAGGGTGTCGTCTATGTGGAGTTTGATTTCTACATCGGACAAGTCATCCATAGTCTGGTTTTCTACTTCTACACTATATTCAATAGTGCTACCCAATTCTACCCTTTTAGGAATAGTTTCTGTACCAGACCTAGGGATACTTTCCATATAAATAGATACTGGACAGTCACTAGCCGACCTACCGGATAAGGCTTTTGACTTATCTAGCGCACTCTCTGCCCCCTCAACATTTACTTCTGCTTCTTCGCCCCCTGTTTCACCGCTGGCTCCCTCCGGCGATACTTCCGGGACAACTTCATTACTGCCTGCTTCTTCTACAACCTGCCCGTCATTGCCATCCTTTCCACTCCCGTCCTCAGCCATAACACCTCCACCGATTAGAGACGAACACATTAACGCTACTGCCAGAACCGCTACGACTCTCTTTACATATCTTCTCATGTCTTACCTCCTTGTATAACTACTAAAAATACAGCGTAGCCCTAACGGCTCACTACGCTGTATCCCTTTTTCTATCTTCCTGCCTTGCAGAACCTTCTCTTGTATACAAACAGAACCGCAACCAGTGACAGTAAGAACATTACTGCATACCATACAACATTTGCCGTATCCCCTGTTTTTGGGCTATTGCCTGTCTTTGTGCCATCTGCCTTTGTGCCATCCGTCTTTGTACCATCTACCTTATCCTGTCCCGGCGTCGGTGTCACAGAGCCTTCTTTTACCGTAATCTTACAGCTTGCTTTCTTCTCGCCTACCGTTGCCGTAATCTCTGCCTCTCCGGCCTTTAATGCCTTAACCCTTCCATTCTCTACGGATAAAATGGCTGGGTCTGAGCTTGCCCATACCACATCCTTCAAATCGGTGGTGTTATCCGGGTTATAAATGATGGTAAGTGTTTCCTCAGTCCCGACTACCATCTCCTTGATAACCTTGTCAAAGGCAATAGAATCCAATGGAATCTCCTTCACTTCCATTTCCATTTCTCTTTCCACTGTTTCCCCGGCTTTCCCTGCGCCGTCAAAGAAGGTAATGACAGCCTTGACTTTTACCGTCCCTTCTTTTACTCCCTTCAGCACGCCAGACACCGTGTCAATGGACGCAACTTCTTCATCCGAGACAGCCCATTTGATTTCATATGTATCGGTAATCCCGTTCGCCCCTACGATTTCCTCCACATTCAGGAACTGGGACATCTGTACTGACTGCCCTTTCAGGATTGCCTCTGCCTTCCCAAACTCAATCTTCTCCCCCAGTTCTTCCGTCAGGTGGACTTCCTTCACAGTTACCTTTGCCGTTGCCGTACATTCTTTTGCCGCCTTGGTTGTCCTCGCCGTGATGGTCGCCGTTCCTTCCTTCACACCGGTAACGATTCCCGTTGTCGGGTCAACCGCCGCAATGCCCTCATCGCTGGACTCCCACACGACTGCTTTATCCTCCGTTGTGTCTTCCGGGTCATATGCCACAGACAGCCCCACTGTCTTACCCCTGACTACTTCCACCTCCGGGGTCTGAATGGAAATGCCATTTAACGGGACGCTGACATTGACCGCACAAGAAGCGCTGACCCCATCCGCCTGCGCTGTAATGGTTGCACTCCCGCCGGATACCGCCGTAACGTTGCCGTCATTATCGACCGTAGCGACTGCCGTATTGTCACTCGTCCATTTAACCACCGTCTCGTCGGTATATTTCAGCGTCGCTGTCAGCCTGTCTGTACCGCCCTTTACCAGATTGAGTACAGTCTTATCCAACGTAATCACCGGGGTCACAATGTCAACTTTGATACTGCCTGCATTATCTGCCGGTGCAGGCAGGAACTCGCCATATTCCCCTACCATTTCAATCACCGACTGGAAACCTATTGCTCCCGCTGTTGCGGTATCCTTCACTTTGAACTTGGCAATAAACAGAGTCCCATCTTTTAACGAAGCCGATGTATTGACCGGCGCCGCCACTATAGACTCCCCATTAGTAGCCACATTAAGGTTCCCCATTATCCCGTTAAATACCTCTCCTTTCACCGGTTCTCCCACCGGCTCTAACTTGCTTGAATCGAACACCAATTCATAAATAAGCCCGTATGCCAGTGTATTCCCTGCCATGCTGACCGTCACTTCGAAGGTGTCGCCCCGCCGCAATTCACCTGCCTGACTGGCATTTACAGTGAACTGCACTCCTTCCGCCGCTTTCACCTCTCCCGGCACTGTGGCAATGCACAAGCCCAACACCAGAACGAAGGAAAGCAGGAAGGAAACCGTCTTTTGTAACTTCCTCATTTTGTTAAGTCCTCCTATCACTTTCTTTTTTACCCTTTCATCCAAAACCCTAGCATTTTCTATACCCTATCTATATGCCTGAGTCCCGGATACTGGTATATCTCCCTTACAGAATACCCCCCCCCCTGTATTTTTTGTCAATAGCTTAATATGAAATCCGAGAATTAAAATTTGTTCCTTCAATTAATAACCATTTGCTGCTCTCTTCCTTCCGACTTCTTTTTCATATATAAAATAAGCGTGCCGTACAGGAACGCAATCGAAAGCAATTTAAAACTGTGAAAAGGGAAGATTCTCGTAATAATACGAAAGGCATT
>ERZ808028.466-NODE-466-length-34149-cov-5.911305_pt1 | contig 34149 bp, 27 predicted proteins | sample MGYA00380184_ERZ808028 | MGnify/ENA primary metagenome ERZ808028 (study PRJEB31490, sample SAMN06133397) | mouse gut metagenome | isolation source: J8_1 | host: mice | place: China: Chengdu | collected 2015-05 ...
AGGCAGAGATAGGCGTTACACTATCCCTGCCTGAAGAGAAGCCAGTAAGTCAATGCCTTAACTAAATGACATTGGTAGAATACTCTGCGATTTTTTGCTTTAACAGCATAATTATTATAACCACCTAAAACTAATAAATCAACACTTAATTTACTTTTGTAAAAATTTGTTGCAAAATCACAAAAGAAAATCAAACAAAAAAGTCTATGTATAGGAATAGAAAAATCAGTTGGATAAAAAGAGTAAGGGAATTCAAAGCCTTTTGCAAAAGATTCAACGCCAGGTATTATGTTTCAAATTATGAGATTACAGGAATAACCATCAAATGGAGAATCATTTTCTGCCTGATTAAAATGGTTGGATAAAGGAGTTTATATGTGTGAAGATAAGAGATATATGCTAGACTTGCTGGAGAGAATGCTTCAGCCTTTTTTTGGACAGGAATTTGATTCATTTGATGAAAAATTTCTTTCTGTTTATGATGAGAAGGTGATTGGATTAGAATGTTTTTCCAGAATGCTGCTTGGACTTGGACCCTTAATTTATAATGCGCCCAACAGAAATCGTCTGAACTATGCCCTTGAGACGATTGCAAAAGGAGTGAATCCTGAAAATAAATATTTTTGGGGAATAAAAGACAATATGGATCAAATGCATGTGGAAATGTTTTCCATAGCATTTTTTTTATTTAAAAACAGACGCTTCATTCCAACAGAGTTCTGGAGGAAGAATTCTGAACATATAAGGGAATGGCTCGGTAGTATTGAGAAGGTAGAGCTGCCCAAGAATAACTGGCTTTTCTTCCAACTATTAGTGCATGTACTCTTATACAAATTAGATTTAAGTCCTTTAGACTGGGATAGAATAAAAGGCTGGCAGAAGCAGATTAATGAATTGTATAGGGGCGATGGAATTTATAGCGACGGCGAGTCTAGCCGCATTGATTATTATAACAGCTTTGCCTTTCATTTTTATTCTTTGATTTATTGCTCGCTAATGGAAGGAGAAGATACCGAAATATGTGAAGCTTTTTCTTCGAGAGCGAAAAAGTTTGCAGAAATGGCTCTCCTTATTGGGCATTTAAATTTTTTATTTTTCTTTATTTGGATGACGATGACGAGTTTTGGAAAATGAAATATGAGGATATTGAGTGTTATGGTGACGATAAAAAATATGAGTCGAATCATATTTGTGTGGGCAAGTACGGAGGGTATACGTATTTGTATCCCTGTGCATTAAATGCTGCCCAGGTAGAGTTCTCTCATTTTGAGGATAAATATTCTAAGTTCTGTTATACGAACTTATTTGGATTTAATGTTTCCAAAGGAATGGGATGTTTAAAGGAGATTGCCATGAATAAAGGGGAGATCAACAGGTTATCCAGTCTGTTCGTAAACATATATATCATGCAGGTATTGGCAGGAATATTGGTATTATCTGTATATGGCTGGTATTGTGTCAGTATAGCGAAAACGACGGTTTCCTGTGTGTTTGGAGTTTACTTGTTATCATATCTGTTCGATATTAATTGGTTCTTCTTCGGAATGGAGGAATTTAAAATCACGGTTATTCGCAATACGGTGATTAAACTTTGTACTACTGTGTTGATTTTAACTTTTATAAGGGAAAAAGATGACCTGATTATATATGTATGGATTACAGTTGTTTCTTATTTGCTTACGCAGCTTTCAATCTGGCCCTTTTTGAAGGGCAGGATTAGGCTTGTAAAACCTGGTTGGAAAGAGATAAAAAGGCATATTGCCCCAAACTTTATTTTGTTTATTCCTGTTTTGGGGGTCAGCTTATATAATATGATGGACAAGGTGATGATTGGGCTTATTTCTTCTAGCGTTGAAGTTGGTTATTATGAAAGCGCTGATAAATTAAAGGCTATTCCCATTATGTTTGTCACGGCGTTGGGAACCGTTGCCTTGCCCCGCATATCATATTTGAATTCAAAGTCAAAAGAATCAGAAATGGAAAGAGTGTTTTCAAATAGTGTTACGCTGATAAATTTTGTCATGACTAGTATTTGTTTTGGAATCATGGCAGTTTGTTCTGAATTTGTACCGGTATTTTTGGGAGAGGGGTTTGAAAAGAGTATAGATGTTTTATACTTTCTTTTGCCGAGCTGTTTTTTTGTAGGAATTGGAAATGTTATGAAGACTCAGTTTTTAATACCCAAAAAGAGAGACGGTATCTATATTCAGTCTATTTTCATAGGTGCAGGTTTGAATCTGGTTATAAATGCTGTTATGATACCCAGACTAGGCGCAGTTGGCGCTTCAATCGCTACCCTTTTTACAGAGATTGTTGTGTGCGGCTACCAAGTGATTCGGATATCGTCTGACGTTCAAGTGATGAAATATGTCATGAAGGACGGTTATATGTATGTGATTGGGATGATTATGTTTTTAGCAGTTAAAGGCATTCATTTACCCATAGCCTCAGAATTACTGAATGTTATGACAAAGATATTTATAGGAGGGGTTGTGTACGTTGCCTTGCTTGCTGTGATTCAGCAGGCGAAAGGAAGAAAGGGGATAGGAAAGTGAGTCTATTTTTTTTAGTAGTTTTTAGTATACCAAAATCTTTATATTTTAATCTTAAATATTTTCCTGTAAAAACGGCGTTGCTTTTTCCGGTTTTAATAAGTTATAGGACAAAGCTAAAAGCCCTAAACGGAAAAATTATTTTGCCCGCCCAGCATTGCTTTGGATTAATTAAAATAGGTTTTTCCGGTTCATATGCTTTGGGGGGGATTACTATAACAAAATATTAAATAAAATGTAGAAAAAAATGTAGAAAAAAGAAAAAAGGATATTGACAAGACGGGGCAAAATATTGTATAGTATCAATGTTGCATATCACATGTATGCTGCCTTGGCTCAGTCGGTAGAGCGTCGCCTTGGTAAGGCGGAGGTCGGCGGTTCGATTCCGCTAGGCAGCTTTGAGACTATTAAAGTAAAGATATTTCAAGGAAATGATTCTTTGGAATATCTTTATTTTTATATGTTAAATGTTAGGGTTCTGTGGCAAGCAGTATGTTCCGATAAAGAGTGATAAATTGACAGGATACCTAAGCATGGCATATAATAGCAGATATGTTGATATTGTCGGAGGAGCCGAATATCAGCCATTATAATTAGATTTTAGGAGGATGAGAACCGTGCCATCATTTTTAGAAGATATATCCCGTTTTCGCGGGACCGAAGAACGCAACGCTAAAGGGGAGACTTTGGAGGAATTTCTAAAAGCATATGACCCCACAAAATACGAATCCCCAAGCTGTACAACAGACGCACTTATATTCGCCCATTCGGGAAAGCCTGCCCCATCCTTAGAAAGCTTAAGTCTCCTCATGGTAAAACGGAGTAACCACCCCTGCATCGGAACCTGGGCGCTGCCAGGAGGCTTTGTCAATATGAGGGAGGACTTATCAGATACTGCCAGGAGAGAGCTGGAGGAAGAAACAGGGGTGAAAGGGCTTGTGATGGAGCAGCTTGCCACCTACGGAAGCTATGACAGAGATCCCCGCTCCAGAGTCATCACCACAGCGTATATGGCTCTTGTGAATGAAAAAGACGTGAGGGTCAAAGCAGGAGATGACGCCGCAGACGCCGCATGGTGCAAGGTGGGGCTAAAGCTGGTTTCTTCTAAACAGGAGGGCGGAAAGGTAACGAACAGTTATGCCTTATCTCTGGAAAATGAAGACAAAGGGCTGGCAACGAAAGCCTTGGTTGAGGAACACATCAGAACAGACGGAGTTATTCAGGAACAGAATTATATTGTAATAGAGCAGGGAATGACGGCGGCAGACCACGCGGCAATCATTACCCAGGCATTATTGATTCTGAAGAAGCGGTTAGAAAACCACCTTGTTTCGCCATATTTTTTATGATAAGATAGGGGACAGAATGTAAGTATCTACAAGGAGGAGTAATATGGGAGAAGAAACAGTTTCCAAAAATTTTATTGAGCAGGAGATAGATAAGGATTTAGCCGAGGGAGTTTATTCTGAAGTATGTACCAGGTTCCCGCCAGAGCCAAACGGCTATCTTCACATTGGACATGCCAAGTCCATTCTGCTGAATTCCGGTTTGGCGAAGAAGTATAACGGAACCTTTCATCTGCGGTTTGACGACACGAATCCCACAAAGGAGGATATGGAGTTCGTAGAGTCCATCAAGGAGGATGTAAAATGGCTTGGCGCAGACTGGAAGGACCATCTGTATTTTGCGTCGGATTATTTTGAGGTGATGTACCAATGTGCGGTAAAATTAATCAAGAAGGGGAAAGCTTTTGTCTGTGACTTAAGCGCGGATGAGATTCGGGAATACCGCGGTACATTGACGGAGGCAGGGAAGAACAGCCCCTACCGTGACCGAAGCCCAGAGGAGAATCTGCGGCTGTTTGAGGAAATGAAGGACGGAAAGGTGAAGGACGGGGAGAGGGTCTTGCGGGCCAAGATTGACATGGCGTCCCCCAACATCAACATGCGTGATCCGGTCATTTACCGTGTGGCCCATATGGCGCACCATAATACAGGGGATCAGTGGTGCATCTATCCTATGTATGATTTCGCGCACCCAATTGAGGATGCGGTGGAGAAGATTACCCACTCTATCTGTACATTGGAGTTCGAGGATCACAGACCCCTTTATGACTGGGTGGTAAAGGAGTGTGAGTTTAGCCCTGCGCCGCGCCAGATTGAGTTTGCCAAGCTGTATCTGACCAATGTTGTGACTGGAAAGCGATATATTAAGAAGCTGGTAACAGACGGTATTGTGGACGGGTGGGACGACCCAAGGCTTGTGTCAATAGCTGCGCTTAGAAGAAGGGGATTTACGCCGGAATCCCTTCAGATGTTTATCGAGATGTGCGGCGTATCTAAGAGTCAGAGCTCTGTGGATTATGCTATGCTTGAATACTGTATCCGAGAGGATTTGAAGCTTAAGCGTCCCCGTATGATGGCGGTGCTTGACCCTATTAAACTGATTATCGACAATTATCCGGAGGGTGAGACCGAGTATCTGGAGGTGGAGAATAATCTGGAGAATCCAGAGCTTGGTATGCGCAAACTGCCGTTTTGCCGAGAGCTTTATATTGAACGGGAGGACTTTATGATTGAGCCTCCAAAGAAGTATTTCCGTCTGTTTCCGGAAAATGAAGTGCGTCTCATGCACGCTTATTTTGTAAAATGTGTGGGCTATGAGACGGATGAGGAGGGCAATGTGACTGTGGTTCACTGTACTTACGATCCGGAGACGAAGTGCGGTACAGGCTTTACCGGACGGAAGGTGAAGGGAACGATTCACTGGGTAGCGGCGCCTTATGCAAGGCAGGCAGAGGTACGCCTCTATGAGAATCTGGTGGATGAGGAGAAGGGAGTTTACAACAAGGAGGACGGCTCTTTGAATCTGAATCCCAATTCTTTGACTGTCTGCAAGTGTTATGTGGAGGATAGCTTTGCACAGGCAGGAGGGTGCGACAGCTTCCAGTTTGTGAGAAACGGATACTTCTGTATTGACTCTAAGGATTCGACGCCGGAGGCGCTGGTATTTAACCGGATTGTATCTTTGAAGAGTTCGTTTAAGCTGCCAAAATAATATATGTATGAATTGACGATGAATCTTAAGAGCCATTCTAAGATTCCCCTTTACGAACAGATTTACGACTATATTAAGAGGGACATCCAAAGCGGAAGGATTGGATATAAGGAGAAGCTTCCCTCAACCCGTTCCCTGTCCAGACATTTGGAGGTCAGCAGAAGCACAGTGGAGCTTGCCTATGAGCAGCTTTTGTCGGAAGGGTATATTGAGTCAGAGCCATACAGAGGCTTTTTTGTGGCGCAGACGGAGGAGTTGTACCATCTTAAGAGTGAGAAGCCTAAGGCAAAGCCCTCAAAGCAGGAGAAGAAGAAGTTTCAGTTTGATTTTTCGCCAAATGGGGTGGACTTAAGGAGTTTTCCTTATAATGCATGGCGGAAGCTTTCCAAAGATATTTTGATGGATGACCGGACGGAATTATTCCGCTGCGGAGATTCCAAAGGAGAGTATGGCTTCCGCTGCGCTATAAGCAGTTATCTTCACCAGGCGAGAGGAGTGAACTGCTCCCCTGAGCAGATTATTGTGGGCGCGGGAAGCGACTATATCTTGATGCTTCTTAGCATGGTTTTAGGGAAAGAGCATAGGATAGCCTTTGAGGATCCTGCCTACAAGCAGGCGTATCATATGGCAAATGCATTAGGCTATGAGACTCATCCCGTGTCTCTGGATAAAAATGGAATAAAGATTCGTGAATTGGAGGAGTCAGGGGCAGATATTGCTTATGTGACTCCTTCTCATCAGTATCCCACAGGGATTGTGATGCCAATTAACCGGAGGATGGAGCTGCTGCGGTGGGCAAAGAAGGGGAAGGGACGGTACATAGTGGAGGATGACTATGACAGTGAGTACCGTTATAAGGGAAAACCCATTCCTGCGCTAAAGGGGTATGATGCCCATGAAAAAGTTATTTATCTAGGGACATTTTCAAGGTCGGTGGCGCCGGCAATCAGGCTTAGCTATATGGTGCTTCCTGAGCCGCTGATGGAGGAATATGAGAGAAGGAATGATTTCATACACACCACCGTTTCCAAGGTAGACCAGTTGATTATGCAGAGATTTCTGGAGGATGGGTATTACGAACGGCATCTCAACAAGACGAGGGCTCTGTATAAGAGCCGCCATGATGTGCTGCTGGAGGGGCTTAAGGGTATGTCGGATATCCTGACGGTTTCAGGGGAACATGCAGGAGTCCATCTTCTTTTGACATTTCAAAATGGGCTGTCGGAGGAAGAACTGATTCAAAGGGCAGCTAAGAAGGACGTACGGGTGTATGGGCTGTCGGATTACCGGATTCTTAAGTCGGGAGAGGAAAAGGCGACGATATTACTGGGATATGCGAATCTGACAGAGGAGCAGATTCGGGAGGCGGTTAAGATCTTGGAGGGGTGTTTTCGGTGTTAGGGCACTGAGAACATCCCTTTTTTCTGATTTTTCCCTTGTTTTGGAACTTGTTGTCAGCCTCCTTCATAGTTTATATAGTGAAGGAGTGATTTTTATGAGTATGAATGGAATAGACATCAGCAGATGGCAGGCAGGAATCAACCTGGCGGCAGTTCCCTGCGAGTTTGTGGTTATAAAAGCAACAGAAGGAACCACTTATGTGAACCCTTATTGTGATCAGCATTTTCGGCAGGCAGCAGAGCTTGGAAAGAAGTTAGGAGTCTATCATTTTGCAGGCGGCGGTAATGCGGCGGCTGAAGCAGAATATTTTGTAAGGAATATTAGGGGGTATATCGGCAAAGCGATTCTGGTTCTGGATTTCGAGATACAGAATATGGCGAATGGGGCAATCTGGTCGAAACAGTGGCTAGACAGGGTCTATGAACTGACAAGGGTAAAGCCGTTGATTTATATGAGTAATTATATGGCGAACCATCTTGACTGGAACGCTGTGGCATCAGCGGGATACCCTCTGTGGAACGCGTATTATTATGCTTATGGAACGCCGATGGGCTACAATCCCGATGCGCCGCTGCCCCAAAAGCTTGGACCATGGGGAGGGGCGTTACTGTACCAGTATACCTCAGAGGGGAGGCTTCCAGGATATAATGGTTATCTTGACCTGGACGTATTTTATGGAGACTCTGGTGACTGGGATCGCTATGCAAGAGAGGAAGGGAGTGTAGAGCCGCCTTTGCCAGACCCTGTGCCTCAGCCTCAGCCGACGATTACTTACAGGATTAAGCGTGGAGATACCTTAAGCAAAATTGCCGTCAGATATGGGACGACAGTGACGGTCCTGGCTCAGCTAAATGGAATTGCGAATCCGAACCGAATTTATGTTGGGCAGGTAATCAGGATTCCTGTTGATTCTTCCGGTCCGGTACAGCCGACATATTATGTGGTGAAGCGGGGGGATACTTTAAGCGGGATTGCTGCTCGGTTCGGTACGACGTATCAGCGATTGATGCAGCTTAATGGGATTCGGAATCCTAATCTTATTTATGTGGGGCAAAGATTGAGGATTAATTGACAAGAACTGCGTAATGCATATATTAATGAACTTTTTTCACAATTAGCAGCAATTATATCTGGGGACATGTTGATATTTTCGGATATCGTCATGTCCCTTTTTATGTTCAAAACACAGAAAAACCGCTGATTATCAAGATTCTCCAAATCGGAGAGCCAATCGCCTATTTGGGGATTGAACCATAAGCTAAAATATCATATAGTTTTATCAGCAATAAGAGGGAAAGACGGAGGGAAAGACAATGGACCAGATTAAAATTGGGAAATTTATCGCAGCTATGAGAAAGAAGCAAGAGCTGTCACAGAAGCAGCTTGCACAGAGGCTTGGCGTCACCGATAAAACCATTTCAAAATGGGAGACAGGAAACAGGATGCCGGACGCGTCAGTTCTGCTTAAGCTTAGCATGGAATTGAAGATTGATGTAAACGAATTACTTGCAGGTGAAGAATTTCTGTCAGAAGAATTTTCATCAGAAGAATATGTGAAAAAGTCAGAAAGCAATCTTGTGAAGCTGGTGGATGAACTGAATGAAAATGCCAAAGAGAGAAAGGGCAGAGGCATTGGAACAATACTGGGTATGGCCTGCATTGCTCTGGCTTTTATGGGACTAATAGGTTCTTCGCTGCCCATGGGAAGAATAGCTGATATTTTTGATTTGCCCACATTGTTTTACCTGTTTGGAGCAAAAATTCTGATTCTATCAATTTTTGGCCGATTTCATGATTATTTGAATGCATGGAAGGCATGCTTTGCAGGAACGGAATTGTCAATAAAAGAGATGAAATCAGCCGTACAAGCCGTCAAATACGTGGCCGCGTTATCGCTGACTCTTGGAGGTCTTATGGCGTCGGTTGGATTGTTTTCTCTGTTGAATTATTTAGATGACCTTACCATTATAGGGCCCGGATTAGCCCAGATTGTATTGGCATTTTTTTATACGTCAATCGCAGAGACAAGCTATGTGATTCTGTTATTTCGGATCAAGGGGATGCTTGCTGACAAAGGGACAGATCAAGGGACGTTTGATTAGAATATTTTAAGAAATCAGTATGAGAAATGGAGGAAAACAGGAATGGAAAAACTATTGGAAATTAAAAATCTTACAAAAAAGTACTATGAGGGAACCACGGAAAACAGAGTCGTTGACAATGTAAGCATGGAGGTTAAAAAGGGAGAATTTGTTGTGATTATGGGTGCATCCGGTTCTGGGAAAACAAGCCTTTTACATTTGATCGCGGGAATTGATACTTGTGACGAGGGTACAGTGAAATATTCTATATGTCCAGAGGGGGAGGGCTTCGGTCATATGGGGGAAAAGGCAAAGGCTGTGTTTCGGCGTACAAACATAGGGATTGTTTTTCAGCAGCAATGCCTCATTCCAGATCTTACGGTTTATGAAAATATTATGCTGCCCATGATGCTGGTTCGTCGGCCCACAGGAGAAAAAAGCCATGTAGGACATGGTAGGGGCCAAGACTTTAGGGCTTCCAGGAAGGAAACCATTTTCAATCTGTGCAGCCAGTTTGGATTAAAGGAGCATGTGAGCAAATATCCTTCCCAGTTATCAGGAGGGCAGCAGCAAAGAGTGGCAATCCTGCGTTCTGTCATAAACAAACCGCCGATTTTGCTGTGCGACGAGCCCACGGGGAGCCTTAATTCGGCGCAGACAGAGCTTGTCATGGATTTGTTAAATGAGCTTAACAGACAGGGGCAGACGATTATTCTGGTCACACATGATATGAAGGTTGCCATCAGAGGAGAACGGGTGGTCTATATTGAAGATGGACGTGTGGAGGGAGAACTGAAGTTTGAGAAAAATGAATATGAGGAAACAGAACAGGAAAGAAGGAATGACAGAGAGCAGAAATTAATGAGTTTTCTGGGGAAAAGAGGGTGGTAATATGAGAGCAAGCATAATGTGCGGACTGGCAAAAGTGAAAAGAAGGAAAATCCCCAATCTGCTGATGGGAATCTGTATTATGATTACAGCCGCTTTATTGGTAAATGCCGTTGTCTTTTTGAAGGAATTAGACGTTATATTTAACAGGGCATACGAGGGAATGGAAGGGGCGCAAATGTGCTGCCTGTGGAGTAAAGGAGCCGTCTCCTGTGATGCGGTAGAGGAATATCTGGAAGGGTCGTCCCAGGATTTTCATTACCAGATAACAGAAAATACAAAGACCATAGATTATATTGAAAAGGATGGAGTAAAGCTGAGTAACGGCATATTACTAGAGCTACCAAAGGACATACATAGGGGATGGGAGTTAGAAGAAAATACTCCAAGCAGCAAAATAAGTTTGCTCTCCCCTAAGATTTTAGAGGATTCTGAGGCAGAGATGCCAAAAAAGGATGAGATATGGATTACTACGAAGATAGCAAATATTCTGGGGCTGAAAGTGGGGGACGAGGTTTCTCTTAAGCTTGCCGATACATCTGTAAAGGTCAAGGTTGCGAAAATAGTCTCGGACCCTGTCTTTGGCGGCAGCAGCACCAACGTATACCGGATGTGGTGTGGGTACAACATGCTTTCAGATTTTCCGCTTTCAGAAAATAATTCGGTGAGCTATCTGGAAATTCGGTTTGGCAAATACAGCCCTTTGACAGAGCAGACATTTATCCGTGAGACAGAGGAATATTTTCAAATGCCATTGGGCGATACGCTCTACACATATGAGCAGATTAAAGGCGGATATATGTCAGTATACCAGATGGCGGGCAAAGTATTGTGCCTTGTGAGCGTCATCCTTTCCGTTACTGTTATCGCGCTGGCCCTGTTTTTGATCAAAAGCGATATGGATGAAGATGTGAGGAATATGGGAATCTATCAATCCTTAGGCATGACAGGGGGACAAATCATAGGCGCATATCTTTTCTGTTACGGAATCATTGGAACGGCAGGAGCAGCCCTGGGAAGCACACTAGGCGGCTGGATGAGCAAGGGGATCATAACAAAAATTTTGGGAGATATGGGAATCTATAATATTTCCTTTAATGGGATAAAATATTATCCGGTTTTGGTATGGTTTATTGTGGTGACAGTGATTATGGTCGCATGTTTTGGAGCTATTTTTAAAATAAGAAGGTTAAATGCCTCCGATGCCATAAGAAATGGAATATGGAAAACAGATAAAAAAGAAAGGAAAGTAGGAGGGCCCACCTACTATGACGGAGGAAGTTCATTTGAATGGTACTATGCTGTCAGAGGGATGGAGAATAAAAAGGTCAGGTATCTGTATATCGCCGGTATTTCAATGATATTTGGGTGTCTGCTTAGCGTTTGTATGGGGTGTCTTCATGCGGTTAAGAATATTGACAGAGAGCCGGAGGCATGGGGGTTTATAAGGACTGATATCTATGTCACCTCCTTAGAAAATACGCCTGTGAGCTCGGTTATAGATGAATTGGAAAAGGACCCAGGGGTGGATTATACATATGGGGTAAATAAAGTATATCCTAAGTATCAGCCCCAGGGGAAAGAAGAATGGCAGAGCATGGTGACTGAGCTCTATGAGATGCCGTGGAATGAAAAAATTAAGGACAAATCTCTGTATGGCAGACGTCCCAAGGAAGAAAATGAGATTGGGATAGGGCTTACGCTGGCAGAGGAATATGGGCTTAAAATCGGTGATACAATGGAATTGTTTATAAACGGTGAAAAGAAGGAGTATGAGATTACAGGAATTTTCCAGACCTTATCCAACTCCGGAAAGGTTATACGCATGGTGACCAAGGATTTGGATGAGTTTGTGGAGGCTTCTGGAGGCTTCGGAGATTATATGCTTGTGCTTTCTAAGTCCCAGGATAAATGGAAATACGCGGAGGAATTGAATGAGAAATATGATGGAATGTTTACGTTTATTGCTTCAAAGTCAAACGGGGAGAATATTACAGGGATGTTAGCCCCTGCCGTGGGGACGATACTGGCGGTATTGCTTATGATTTTGGTCCTGGTTACAGAGAATCTTACGTTTTTACTGGTCAGGCGAGAGAAAAAGCTGATTGGGTTATTGAAAGCCGTGGGGATGACCTCCTGGCAGATTTTAAAGATTTATCTGTGGAGAAATTGTCTGGCTGCTGCTTTTGGGAATACTCTGGGGCTTTTGGCGGGGACCTTTATTGTGCCGAGAATGCTGACTCCCTATGCGAAAGGGTTGGGGATTACGGAATTTCCATTTGCTAGTTCATTTTCAGGGGGATTGGCAGGGATTAGTTTACTGCCGGTATGTATATTTATAGGGACATGTGTGGTTGTGAAGGTAATTAACAGAGTGACGGTGAAAGAATTGGTGAGCGAATAGTAACAGTTTTGGTTAAAAGAATAAGGGCTTTACACCAGGAGTACCCATTGATATAATGATTGTACCATATAAAGATCACTTATAGAGAATGGGTGGGGAGAAAATAGATGTTGACCATTGGAACACATATGTCGATTGCCAAGGGGTTGGCGAAGACTGCCGAGAATGTGGTGTGGATGGAAGCAAACACCATGCAGATATTCAGCCGGAACCCCAGAGGCTCCAATTTTAAAGTATATACGGACAAAGAGGTGGAGAAGTTTCAGAAGCTGCGTACAGAGCACCATTTTGGCCCCCTTCTGGCCCACGCCCCTTATACTATGAACCTTGCAAGCGATACAAAGAGGGTGTATGAGTTTGCATGCACCGCTTTGCGGGAGGATGTGGCCAGGATGGATGCCCTTGGTATCGAATACCTGGTATTTCACCCAGGAAGCCATACAGGAATCGGGACCAAGCGGGGAATCCAGAACATTATTCAGGGACTTAACCAGGCGATTACCGGACAGGAGAAGATTACAGTATTACTGGAAACTATGACGGGAAAAGGAACGGAGATTGGCGCAAGGTTTGAACATTTACAAAGTATTCGGGACCAAGTGGCCCATCCGGAGAGAATCGGAATCTGCCTGGATACCTGTCATGTATTTGCAGCAGGGTATGATATTGTAAACGACCTGGAGGGTGTGCTTTTAGAATTTGACCGTGTACTTGGTCTTCATTTGCTGAAAGCCATTCATCTCAATGACAGCATGATGCCCTTAGGCTCTCATAAGGACAGACATGCAGCCGTGGGAGAGGGGGAGATTGGCTTAGAGCCTTTGCTTCGGGTGATGCGCCATCCGGCCCTTAAGGAGTTGCCCTTCTATCTGGAAACGCCTCTTGACGACGAAGGGCATAAGGAGGAGATTTGGAGGCTTAAGGAGAGACTGGCCCACTGATGAAAGACAGGAATAGGGATTTACTTAGGGAGAGTACAGAATGGACAGGAGCCTAACATTAGAAGTGATTGCGCATATTCGGACAGATTTTCCGGCGAAGTTTGGGATTCCCAGGCAGAGCGGACTTGCAGATACCAGGGCTGAGATTATATTTGAGCCAAAATACCGCAATCCAGACGCCCTTAGGGGGCTTGATGAATTTTCACACCTCTGGCTGCTCTGGGGATTTTCTAAATCCATCCGGCAAGAATGGAGTCCCACTGTAAGACCCCCAAGGCTTGGCGGCAATAAACGGGTGGGTGTATTTGCCAGTCGCTCGCCCTTTCGTCCCAACCCAATCGGGCTGTCCTGTGTGACCCTTGAGGGGATGGAGAGAAGGGCGGGGAAAGGAATCCTTCTCCATGTCAGAGGCGCTGACCTTATGGACGGGACGCCCATCTACGATATTAAACCCTATCTTCCTTATGTGGACTGCAAAGAAGAAGCGTTAGGGGGATTTGGGGAGAGGCTTAAGGAGTATGAGCTTCAGGTAGAGATTCCCAAGGTGTGGATGGATAAGATACCCACAGAGCACAGGGAGATTCTTAAGCAGGCATTGTCACAGGATCCACGGCCCTCCTATCAGGAGGATGCCCACAGGATTTACGGAATGGAATATGCAGGGATGGAGGTGCGGTTTCAGGTTGAAGAAAATGTACTTCGGGTGTGTGAGATAGAATATTTGGATGTTGACTAAAGGTTACAAAAGAAAAATCCATTGGCAGAAAGGAAATGTTATCCTTAACCAATGGATTTTTTTGTGAATTTATGAATTGCCTCTTGCATTATACCCTGGTGGGGTATATAATATACTTGGAAGCGGGGTGTTGCATATGGAGGAAAGGCAGGAATGCTGTCACAAGACAAAGGAACGATTAGAGAAAGAATACAAGGACCTAATCAATCGTTTGAGCCGGATTGAAGGGCAGGTTCGCGGAATCAAGAAGATGGTGGAGAATGACGCGTATTGTCCGGATATTCTGATTCAGGTATCGGCTGTGAACGCAGCGCTTAACAGCTTCAACAGGGTTTTGCTCGCCAGCCATATCCGTACCTGCGTGACGGAGGATATCCGCCAGGGGAAGGATGAGACGGTGGACGAATTGGTGGCCACCTTGCAGAAGTTGATGAGATGATACCCTGGTATGGTATTTATTGTGTGAATATGGCGTGAACTGGCCTAAAGAATAAAGGAGTGATGACAGATGGAGCAATATACAGTATCAGGCATGAGTTGCGCTGCGTGCAGCGCGCGTGTGGAAAAGGCTGTCTCAAAGCTTGACGGAGTAACCTCCTGCTCGGTTAGCCTTCTGACCAATTCTATGGGAGTAGAGGGGGAGGTTTCCGCCGCTAAGGTAATCGAAGCCGTGGAGGCAGCGGGATACGGGGCTAGTCAGAAAAGGGAAAAGAGCCAAAAGGAGTCGTCTGAGGCAGAGGCAATGGATGAAGGGATGCTTAAGGACATGGAGACGCCTGTGCTTAGGCAGAGGCTTATAGCCTCCTTGTGTTTCCTGATACCGCTTATGTATTTTTCTATGGGGCATATGATGTGGAACTGGCCTGTTCCGAAGTTTTTAGCGGGCAATCATGTGGCAATGGGAATGATACAGCTTTTATTTACGACAGCGGTTATGATGGTCAACCAGAAGTTTTTTATCAGCGGATTTAAAAGCCTGTGGCATCGTGCGCCGAATATGGATACCCTGGTGGCCTTAGGGGCGGGGGCATCCTATGTGTACAGCACATACGCCTTGTTTGCCATGACGGACGCCCAGATGCATTTGGATATGGAGAGGGTTATGTCCCTGATGCATGAGTTTTATTTTGAGTCTGCGGCAATGATTCTGACCCTGATCACTGTAGGGAAGATGCTGGAGGCGCGTTCCAAGGGCAGAACTACGGATGCTCTTAAGAGCCTGATGAAGCTGGCACCTAAGACTGCGGTTGTGGTAAGGGAGGGGAAGGAGCAGGAGATTCCCATCCGACAAGTGCTAAAAGGGGATGTGTTCGTGGTAAGGCCAGGAGAGAATATTCCTGTGGACGGTGTGGTTCTGGAAGGGAGCAGCGCGGTAAATGAGTCTGCCCTGACAGGGGAGAGTATCCCTGTGGATAAGGAGGCAGGAAGTCAGGTGTCGGCTGCAACCCTTAATCAGTCTGGTTTCCTTAAGTGTGAGGCAACCAGAGTGGGGGAGGACACCACCCTTTCCCAGATTATCCAGATGGTCAGCGATGCGGCGGCGACAAAAGCTCCCATTGCCAAGATTGCAGACAAGGTGTCAGGGGTGTTCGTACCGGCGGTTATAGCCATTGCCATTGTCACGATCCTTTTGTGGCTTGCAGCAGGGCAGGGGATTGGATTTGCTCTGGCCAGGGGGATTTCTGTGCTGGTAATTAGCTGTCCCTGCGCCCTTGGGCTTGCGACACCGGTTGCCATTATGGTGGGCAATGGAATGGGCGCGAAGAATGGGATTATGTTTAAAACAGCGGTTTCTCTCGAAGAAACAGGGAAGATGCAGATTGTTGCCTTGGATAAGACGGGAACCATCACCAGCGGCGAGCCAAAGGTTACGGATGTGATTGCAAATGGCGTGTCAGAACAAGAGCTACTGGAAATGGCCTATGCCCTGGAGAGAAAGAGCGAGCATCCCTTGGCCAAGGCTATTATTGGGCTTGCGAAGGAGAGGGGGATGGCTTATGAGGATAAGGGCGGCGCTCCGTCTGGTTTGGAGGTGACTGATTTTCAGGCTGTGGCGGGCAACGGGCTTCGCGGGATGCAAAAGGGCGACCTGCTGACCGGCGGGAATTTATCTTTCATAAGCGCCGGCGCAGAGGTTTCAGAGGAAATGAAGCAGAGGGCAATCAGGCTGTCCGAGGAGGGCAAGACGCCTCTGTTCTTTGGGAAAAACGGACGTCTCATGGGTATAATTGCCGTTGCGGACGTAATCAAGGAGGACAGTCCCAAAGCGGTGGAGGAGCTTAAGAATATGGGAATCCATGTAGTCATGCTGACCGGAGACAATGAAAGGACTGCCAGGGCAATCGGAGAGCAGGCGGGGGTTGACGAGGTTATTGCAGGCGTTTTGCCGGATGGAAAAGAGCAGGTAATCAGGAGCCTTTCCCAAAAGGGAAGGACAGCTATGGTGGGAGACGGCATTAACGATGCGCCTGCCCTTACGAGAGCCGACATGGGCATTGCCATCGGCGCAGGTACGGATATCGCCATCGACGCGGCAAACGTTGTGCTGATGAAGAGCCGCTTAAGCGATGTTCCGGCGGCAATCCGCTTAAGCCGCGCCACCCTTCGCAATATTCACGAGAATCTGTTCTGGGCATTTTTCTACAATGTGATTGGAATCCCTCTGGCAGCAGGAGTCTGGTACCCTCTGTTTGGATGGAAGTTAAATCCCATGTTCGGAGCAGCGGCTATGAGTCTGTCCAGCTTCTGTGTGGTGACCAACGCGCTGAGGTTAAACTTGTTTCGGATGTATGACGGGTCAAGGGACAAAAAACGGAAGAACAAAGCTGTAAATCAGAACAGCAGCTTTGAGAATAAATTTGAAAAACAGCAAAAACAGGAGGAAACAAAGATGACAAAGACAATGAAAATCGAAGGAATGATGTGCGGACACTGTGAGGCAAGTGTAAAGAAGTGTTTGGAGGCTCTTACAGAGGTGGAGGAGGCCCAGGTAAGCCATGAGGCAGGGACAGCGGTAGTAACGCTGAACGCTGACATTTTAGACGAGGTACTGAAAAAGACGGTAGAGGCTTTGGATTACCAGGTGACAGGAATCCAGTAAGGGCAAGAAAGCCTTACAAGTGAAAGGAAAAAGATATGGAGTTCATAGTGGCTGCATCAGAGCATTTAGACAGAATGTGTGAGATTACAGACCAGGCAAAAAGTCAGCTTAGGAGGCTTTCCCTTGACCAGTGGCAAAAAGGGTATCCAAGCCGCCAGGTGTGGCTATCAGACATTCAAAAAGGCTGTACTTATCTGGCGGTTGAGGATGGGGAGATTCTGGGAATGTTTGCATTTCAGACGACTCCTGACCCCTCCTACCAGGTAATCGAAGGAAGATGGCTGACCGATGGCGCCTATGCCTCTATGCACAGGGTATGCGTAGCAGACGGCTGTAAGGGAAAAGGTATTGCGGGCAGGATGTTCGCGTATGGTTTTTTGCTGGCAAAAGAAGCAGGTTTTTTGTCAGTCAGAATTGACACTCATCCAGAAAACCTGCCTATGCAGAGGGCTTTGGATAAGGCGGGCTTCAAAGCGTGCGGCAGGCTTCGTCTGGTGGGAGGATGTGAGGACGGTGATGTCCGCATTGGGTTTGAGAAGATCTTGTAAATGAATTTATAAAGAAAAGCAGGTAAGACTTGCTGACATTCCAATACTTGGTATATAATAGGCTGGAATGTTAGCAAGTCTTAAGTTATTTTAAGGAGGATATATATGTCATTGACTGATTATGCGAAAGCATATAAGCTTGGAAAAAAGAATTATCAATATCGGATGCTTCATGGAGAGCTGCCTACGCTTGAGGTGTTAGACGATATCATCCCTTCCAAGGGAACATTTTCTGAGGTGCCATTAGGCTTGGTTCAGATTCCAATCGACCAGATTGTGGGCACCAAGACCGGAGGAAGGAGTAATGCATTTGCGGCCAACTTCATGCCAATCCTGCGGGAGACCTCGGAATTCGCCATGAAGTGGGCGAAGCTTAGCTCAAGCCACGAGAAGGAGGGAATCCGTGAACCCATCAAGGCATACGAATACATGAACAAATTCTATGTATTGGAGGGGAATAAACGCGTCAGCGTTATGAAATACTATGGAGTGGTTTCTGTTCCCGGAACTGTGACGCGGATTGTGCCGAAGCGGACCAATGATAAAGAGAATAGGATTTATTTTGAATTTTTGGATTTCTATGAGCTGACCAAGATTAACTATGTCTGGTTCTCTGAGGAAGGAAGCTTTAAAGAACTTCTGGAGGCAGTAGGAAAAGGGCAGGATGAAGAATGGAACGACGACGAGCGGCTGGAGTTTAGCTCGATTTATCGTAGGTTTATGGCAGAATATACTGCACAGGACAAGGGGAAGATGTCGGTTACCGTGGGTGATGCTTTCCTTGCATTTATCAAGCTGTACGGCTATAAGGAAATCGACGAGCTGACCACAAAGGAGTTAAAAGACCTGGTGGAGAAATCCTGGGAGGAGTTCTCGCTTCTGGAGGAGGACGAGGACGTAGATTTGAAGATGGACCCCAATACAGAGAAGAAGTCTCTGTTAAGCCTGCTTATGCCCTTTGGACTGTCACGGCTTAAGGTTGCGTTTATCTATGAGAAGACGCCGGGCTCGTCGGCTTGGACCTATGCCCATGAGTTAGGGCGGCTTCACTTAGAGCAGACCTTTCCAGAGGAGGTCAGTACAGTATACTATGAGAACGTCACTTTAGATAATGTGGAGGAGTGCATAGACGAAGCCATCGCAGACGGCTGCGACATTATATTTACCACGACGCCTTCCTTTGTGCAGGCAAGTGTGAAGGCGGCTATCGCCAATCCGAATGTGCGAATCTTAAATTGCTCGGTTAATACCTCCCACCGGTATATCCGTACTTACTATGCCCGTATGCACGAGGCCAAATTCCTGATGGGAGCCATCGCAGGGGCTATGGCGGACCACAACAGAGTGGCTTACATTGCAGATTATCCCATCTATGGCTCGATTGCGAATATCAATGCATTTGCGCTGGGAGCCAAGATGATTAATCCGAGAGCCCAGGTTTATCTGGAATGGACTGCCAAGAAGGATACGGACGTGATGGAAAATGTGCTAAGGAAGCAGGTGGATTGTATTTCCGGTAAGGATATGGTAATACCGGAGGAGGGGTCAAGGTTCTTTGGAATCTACCATCTGGAAGGAGAGGTTGCCAGAAACCTTGCCATGCCACTGTGGCACTGGGGGAAATTCTATGAGCAGATGATACGTACCATCATGGACGGTACCTGGAAATATGATGATGATCCGGCCTCTAAGAAGGCGATCAATTACTGGTGGGGAATGTCGGCTGGCGTTATCGACGTGGTGTGCTCGCAGAATCTTCCTATTGGGACGAAGCGGCTTATTGAGGTGCTGCGGGAGACCATAACCTTGGGACAGTTTAATCCTTTTTCCGGTATCTTGTATTCCCAGGAGGGAGTCGTGCAGGACGACCCGTCGAAGGTGCTGTCGCCGGAGGAGATTGTTACCATGGACTGGCTGGCGGAAAATGTGATTGGAAGCATACCCAGGGAGGATGAATTGAAGGAGCAGTCCAAACCTGTTGTGTCACAGCAGGGAATTGAGAATAAGAAGGGTTAGAATGGATTTATGAAAATACTTGCGATTGCGGATGAAGAGTCTGCCTATCTGTGGGATTATTTTGAAAAGAGTAAGCTTAAGGGGATTGACCTGATTATTTCCTGCGGCGACTTAGACCCCAGATACCTTTCATTCCTGGCGACATTTACATCTGTGCCCATTCTGTATGTACATGGGAACCACGATGAGAAATACCGGCAGATTCCGCCGGACGGATGTATCTGCATTGATGACAAGATCTATGTTCACCAGGGGGTGCGGATTCTTGGGCTTGGAGGCTCCATGCGTTACCGGCCTGGGGATTATCAGTATACGGAGTGGCAGATGAAGAATCGGGTCAGAAAGCTGTGGTTCCAACTGCTTAAGCACAGGGGATTTGATATTCTGGTCACCCATGCTCCTGCGTATCAGCTCAATGATGGAATGGACCTGCCCCATCAGGGGTTCCAAGTGTTCAGGGCCCTTCTTGAGAAATATAAACCAAAGTTTTTCTTACATGGGCATGTGCATATGTCTTACGGCAGGCGGCATAAGCGGCATGATGTGTACCAGGAAACCCAGGTAATCAATGCGTTTGAGCGTTGTGAGATTGATTATGAGAATTTCTCTCCGGATTCTTTGATATAAAATAAAGATTGAGACTTGACTGTACAGTTACCGGATGGTTTATGATGATGTAATAGTAGATAAGTACAATGTGTGAAAGAGAGGTTAGGAAATGCAGACCGATTATAAGAGTAAGGGGCTTAACCTCTTGAAAAAAGGACAAAAAGGGATCATCCATGGGGTGTTCAGCCGTTTTGGACTGATACTGCTTCTTCTGATTATCCAGGTTTTGATGTTGTTTGGCATCTTCCGATGGTTTGAGGAATTTTTACCCCATATCATGGGTGGAACGGCACTGTTTACGGTTGTAATGGTTATTTACCTGCTTAACAGTAAGATTAACCCTACGGCAAAGATTACCTGGCTGATTGCAATCATGCTTGTGCCTGTGTTTGGCGTCCTTTTGTTTGCGTATACCCAAAGCGATATTGGGCATCGGGCCCTTAAGGCGCGTATGAACCAGATTATTGCCAATACCAGGGAGAGTGTGCCACAGTCAGAAGATGTGATGGAGATGCTCACGAGAGAGAATCAGGGCGTGGCGTCACTGGCTCATTATATACAGAGAAGCGGATGCCATCCAGTATATGAGCATACCGCTGTCACATATTTCCCTCTTGGGGAGAATAAGTTTGAGGAAATGCTTAGACAGCTTGAGGCGGCAGAGCATTTTATCTTTATGGAGTATTTTATTGTGGACGAGGGCTTGATGTGGGGCAGGATTCTTGAGATTCTTGCAAGGAAGGCTTCGGCGGGCGTGGATGTCCGCGTCATGTATGACGGTTCCTGTGAGTTCGCCCTGCTGCCAAGGGATTATCCCAAGCGTCTGCGCAAGCTGGGAATTAAGTGCAAGATCTTTGCCCCTGTGACGCCTTTTGTTTCCACTCATTATAATTACAGGGATCATAGGAAGATTCTGGTCATTGACGGGCATACGGCTTTTAACGGCGGGGTGAACCTTGCGGATGAGTATATTAACCAGAAGGAGAAATTCGGCCACTGGAAGGATACTGCTGTCATGCTGAAGGGGGAGGCAGTTAAGAGTTTTACGCTAATGTTTCTGCAGATGTGGGGGATTCTGGAGGAAAAGGAGGAGTATGGACGCTTCTTGGCTTACCCGTCTTTTCCTGTGGAAGCAGCAAAGGGATATGTGATTCCTTACGGCGACTGTCCCCTGGATGAAGACAAGCTGGGAGAGAGGGTGTATATGGATATTTTGAACCGCTCTCTGAAATATGTACATATCATGTCGCCCTATCTGATTCTTGATGGGGAGATGGAGACAGCGCTGAAATTCGCGGCTGAGAGGGGAGTGGATGTGAAGCTGCTTCTGCCGGGGATTCCTGATAAATTTGTGCCCTATGCTCTGGCAAAAACCCACTATGCCTCTTTGCTTGAGTCAGGTGTAAAGATCTATGAGTATACACCGGGCTTCGTCCATGCCAAGGTGTTTGTCAGCGATTCACGGGAGGCGGTGGTAGGCACCATCAATCTGGATTACCGAAGTCTGTACCATCATTTTGAATGTGCCACTTATCTCTATGGTGTGGACTGTATCAAAGAGCTTGAGGAGGATTTCCAGAATACTCTTGGAAAATGCAGACTGGTTACGATGGACATGGTGCGCAGGGAAAAATGGACGGTGAAGCTTACAGGTCGGCTTGTCAAGGCGGCTGCACCCTTGATGTAGAGCTTTTATACAGTCGCAAGGCCTACGGGTATGTTTTTTGATTGATATTGTATATTTTAGAAAAAGTGAATATAATATAGAGTATCGACGGTTGTGTGACTGTTTAGAACAGATACATCAAGGAGTAGATATGAAGAAAAAACGACGAAGAAAAAGAGGATGCCTGCATACCCTTGCGGTGACAAGCGGATTGTTTTGTCTGGCTGTTGCATCCTTTTGTATTGCCTATGGCATCGGATTTAAGCCGGATGTGGTGAAAGAGATTGAACGGGAGCTTACGGGTCCGCAGGAGATTCCCTATCAGCAGGTGGTAATTCAGGAGGAGGAGGTTGGACAGAAATTCTATTACCAGCAGCTAAATGAGGCGGACCGGCTGACCTATCGGGAGATTTTGGAGGGTGTGAACCAAAACACAGAGGAAATCTATATCCATGCATCTGATGCCGAGCGGGCCAACGAGATATTCCAGTATATTTTAAAGGATTGTCCGGAGATTTTTTGGTGTGACGGTACGATTTCTGCCACCAGCTATGAGGGAGCAGAGCCCTATACGGTCTTAAGGCCTACCTATGCATATGCTGGGGAAGAAAAAGAGCGGATGAAGGCGGAGATTGAGGCACAGGCGTTTGAGTGCCTGTCGGGAATCTCGGCAGGCGACTTGGATTACAATAAGATTTTGTATGTCTATGAGTATATTGTGAATACGGTTGATTATGATTTGGAGGCGCCGGATAATCAGAACATTTACAGCGTATTCATGCACCGGCGCTCTGTCTGTGCAGGTTATTCAAAGGCAGCCCAGTATCTTCTTGAACGGCTTGGTGTGTTCTGTACCTATGTGACAGGAACCACCAGCGGCGGGCAGAACCATGCGTGGAATCTGGTGAAATGTGAGGGGGACTATTATTATATGGATGTTACCTGGGGGGATCCGGTTTTTAAGGCCTCCGAGGGGGAGGACGTCAATCAGTTCCAGATGATCAGCTATGATTTTATGCTCTGTGACGACGGGGAGCTTCTGAAAAATCACACTCCAGATCGTGATGTGCCCCTTCCAGCATGTACGACCATGAACCGGAATTACTATATGATGAATAATATGTATTATACCTCCTACGATCCGGATTTGGTGTTGATGCGGATGAATGACGTCATTTCATCTGGAGAGAATCCGGTGGTGCTGAAATTTGCAACCGACGCCCTCTACGACCAGGCTCATGAGGAGGTGCTTAAGGATGTTATAAAGACTGCCGCCCAGAATCTGGCGGACTGGTATGGGCTTACCGAGGTGAGGTATCAGTATATGGATGAGCCTGAGCTTAATAAGATTACGGTTTACTGGCAGTATGACTAGGTCTTGAAAATCCTTGTTTTTTGTAGTATACTTTGTTGGATGAAGTCCGCCCATTAGGGGCGCTTACTTTCGGACTTAAGGAGACGATGAGGTCTGCTGCTCCATGTATAATAAGGCAGTTGTGCATGTGCATACTGCCTTTTTTTGCGGGGATGGCAGGAAGTTACCATATGAGAGAAAGGGGACAGGTGGTATATGAAAGCATTTCTTATATTGGAAGACGGGACAGTCTTTACAGGAACCAGCATAGGCTCAGACAGGGAGATGATCAGCGAGATTGTGTTTAACACTTCGATGACAGGTTATCTGGAAGTATTGACAGATCCTTCCTATGCCGGACAGGCGGTGGTGATGACATATCCGTTGATTGGAAATTATGGGGTGACGCCAGATATGGAGTCAAGGCGAGCTTGGCCGGACGGCTATATTGTGCGGGAAATCTCAAGGATGCCAAGTAATTTCCGCTGTGAGGGAAGCCTTACGGATTTCCTAAAAAAGCAGGATATCCCAGGAATTGCCGGAGTTGACACCCGTACATTGACCAAACGTCTGCGGGAGATGGGAACCATGAACGGGATGATTACCACCAACGAAGACTACGACTTAGAAAAAATCCTTCCTCGTCTTAAAGAGTACAGGATTGGCGACGTGGTGTCCGCGGTATCCTGCCAGCAGCGGTACGTCTTAAAGGGAGAAGGGCCGCGGGTTGCCCTTTTGGATTTCGGCGCAAAGAACAATATTGCCAGGTCTTTGAACCGTCGGGGATGTGATGTGACGGTTTATCCCGCTCATACATCTGCAAAGGAGATTATCGCATCGAAGCCGGATGGAGTCATGCTGTCCAACGGACCGGGAAATCCGGAGACGAATACCTCCATCATCCAAGAGATACGAAAATTATATGAAACGGATATCCCTATATTTGCCATCTGCCTTGGCCACCAGCTTATGGCCCTTGCCAATGGGGGAAGAACCTATAAGCTGAAATACGGGCACAGGGGTGGGAACCATCCGGTGAAGGATTTGGAAAATGGCAGGGTCTATATTTCCTCCCAGAACCATGGTTACGCTGTGGATGCCGCCAGTATGGACAGGGCGGTTGCAAGAGAGGCGTTTGTCAATGTGAATGACGGAACAAATGAAGGGCTTGTGTACGAGGGAAAGAAGATTTTTACGGTGCAGTTTCATCCGGAGGCGTGTCCGGGCCCTCAGGATTCAGGGTATCTGTTCGACCGGTTTATGGAAATGATGAAAGGAGCGTAAATTATGCCAAGGAATAATGCAATTAAGAAGGTTCTGGTTATAGGCTCTGGCCCTATTGTTATAGGGCAGGCGGCGGAGTTTGATTATGCGGGCACGCAGGCATGCCGTTCCTTGAAGGAGGAAGGAATTGAGGTGGTTCTTCTCAATTCCAATCCAGCGACCATCATGACGGATAAGGACATTGCAGACCATGTCTACATTGAGCCGCTGACAGCGGAGGTGGTGGAGCAGTTGATTTTAAAGGAGAAGCCGGACAGTGTGCTTCCCACCTTAGGGGGACAGGCAGCCTTGAACCTTGCCATGGAGCTTGAGGAAAAGGGCTTCTTAAAAGAACATGGCGTGGCTTTGATTGGGACTACCTCTGAGACAATCCGAAAAGCGGAGGACCGTCTGGAATTCAAGACCACAATGGAAAAAATCGGGGAGCCATGTGCAGCGTCTCTGGTTGTGGAGTCGGTGGAGGAGGGGGTAAGATTTGCAGAAGAAATCGGCTATCCTGTGGTCCTTCGTCCCGCTTATACTCTTGGGGGCAGCGGCGGCGGTATAGCAGATAACAGAAGGGCGCTTAAGGAGATTCTGGAAAACGGGCTGCGCCTCTCCCGTGTGGGACAGGTTCTGGTGGAGAGGTGTATCGCCGGATGGAAGGAAATTGAGTATGAGGTGATGCGGGATGGCAAGGGAAACTGCATCACGGTCTGCAACATGGAGAATCTTGATCCAGTGGGCGTACATACAGGGGACAGTATTGTGGTCGCCCCGTCCCAGACCCTTGGAGACAAGGAATACCAGATGCTTAGAACTTCTGCCCTAAATATCATCAGCGAGCTGAACATTACGGGAGGCTGTAACGTCCAGTATGCCCTTAATCCAAAGACCTTTGAGTATTGTGTGATTGAGGTGAATCCCCGTGTCAGCCGTTCTTCTGCTCTGGCCTCCAAGGCCACAGGCTATCCCATTGCCAAGGTTGCGGCCAAGATTGCCCTTGGGTATACTCTGGATGAGATTAAAAATGGGGTTACGAAAAAGACTTATGCCAGCTTTGAGCCTATGCTTGACTACTGTGTGGTGAAGATTCCAAGACTTCCCTTCGATAAATTTATCAGTGCAAAGCGTACTCTGACCACACAGATGAAGGCCACAGGAGAGGTGATGAGTATCTGTGACAATTTTGAAGGGGCGCTGATGAAGGCCATCCGTTCTCTGGAGCAGCATGTGGACAGCCTCATGTCCTATGATTTTTCCCATCTTCATGAGGATGAGCTGCTGGAAGAACTGGGGAGAGTGGACGATACCCGTATCTGGAAGATTGCCGAGGCAGTACGCAGGGGCATTTCCTATGAGGTAATTCACGGAATTACCAAGATTGATCTGTGGTTCATTGATAAGATTGCGATTCTCGTGGAAATGGAAAAGAAGCTTCGCACAGAGCAGTTGGACGAGCAGCTTTTAAAAGAGGCCAAGCGTTTGGAGTTTCCTGACGAGGTTATAGCAAAGCTTACAGAAAGGCCGGTAAGACAGATTCATCAAATGCGCCATCAGTGGGGAATTACTGCGGCTTACCGGATGGTGGATACCTGCGCGGCGGAATTTGAGGCGGAGACGCCTTACTATTATTCTGTGTTCGGGAGTGAAAATGAGGCGGTTTGGGCTTCTTTCGCAAATGGGGATGAGAATGAAGGGAAAAGGAAAAAGATTCTGGTGCTTGGTTCAGGTCCTATTCGGATTGGACAGGGGATTGAGTTTGATTTCTGCTCCGTACACTGTACCTGGGCGTTTTCCAAAGAAGGCTATGAAACCATTATTATAAACAACAATCCTGAGACAGTTAGTACGGATTTTGATATTGCAGATAAGTTGTATTTTGAGCCGTTGACGCCGGAAGACGTGGAGAGCATTGTGGACGTGGAGAAGCCGGACGGGGCGGTGGTTCAGTTCGGCGGGCAGACGGCCATCAAGCTGACGGAAGCCTTAATGAAGATGGGAGTACCAATTCTTGGGACTTCTGCCCAAAATGTGGATGCGGCGGAGGACAGAGAATTATTTGACGAGATTCTGGAAAAATGCGGTATCCCAAGACCCAGCGGCGGTACGGTATTTACCGCAGACGAGGCCAAGGAGGTTGCCAATCGCCTTGGATATCCGGTGTTGGTAAGACCCTCCTATGTGTTGGGCGGACAGGGAATGCAGATTGCCATCAATGACCATGATGTGGAGGAATTCATGGGAATCATCAACCGGATTGCCCAGGATCACCCAATCCTTGTGGACAAGTATCTGCAGGGCAAGGAGATTGAGGTGGATGCTGTATGTGATGGGGAGGATATTCTGATTCCAGGTATCATGGAGCACATTGAGCGGGCAGGAATCCATTCTGGCGACAGTATTTCCATATATCCGGCAAAGAGTATTTCCGAGAATACGAAGCAAAGACTTGAGGATTATACCAGAAAGCTTGCCCGTTCTCTCCAAGTAATCGGACTGATTAATATTCAGTTCATCGTGTGCGGGGAGGAGGTATATGTCATCGAAGTGAATCCCAGATCCAGCCGTACGGTTCCCTATATCAGCAAGGTGACGGGGATACCCATCGTGCCGCTGGCTTCTAAGGTGATGACCGGAAAGAAAATCAGAGAGCTTGGGTATACGCCGGGATTACAGCCGGAGGCAGATTATTATGCAGTAAAGATGCCGGTGTTCTCCTTCGAGAAGATTCGAGGGGCGGATATAAGCTTAGGGCCGGAGATGAAGTCCACCGGAGAATGTCTGGGGATTGCAGGAACATTTGACGAGGCATTATATAAAGCGTTTTTAGGAGCAGGAATCCGCCTGCCAAGGCATAAGAATCTGATTCTGACTGTGCGGGATGAAGACAAGGAGGAGGCTTTGGAGATTGGACGCAGATTCCAAAATATCGGCTATCGGATTTTTGCTACCAAGGGAACAGCGGAGGCGCTGAAGGACAACGGCATAAAAGCTAATATGGTCAGGAAGATTGAGCAGGAGTCGCCAAACCTTATGGACTTGATTCTGGGGCATAAGATTGATCTTGTTATTGATACGCCCCAGCAGGGGGCAGACAGAGCGCGGGATGGGTTTGTGATCCGTAGAAATGCCATTGAGACAGGAGTGAATGTGCTGACGGCTATTGATACGGCGAAGGCGCTGATTACCAGTCTTGAGAATACGGATATTAAGAAATTGACATTGGTTGATATTGCGGAGATATGAGCGGGTAAAACATTCACAGGGTAAACATCCACATAGAAATAATTAAAATGAAGGAGAATTAAATATGCCATTTACTGAAATATGTATTTATCAGGTCAAGCCGCAAAAGGTGGAAGAATTTGAAGCACTGATGCTTGAGGCAAAAAGTTTTTTGGAAAAACAGGAGGGATTGCTTCTGCTTCGGTTTGTCAAAAGAGGGTATCACATAGACATGGCGCAAATTAAGGAGGGGTTTCCACCTCTTAAAATCACCCGTATTGTAAAAAGTGTTAAGTATATGCTTTACTGGGAATTTGATACGAAAGAAAGCTATGGAGTAGCACAAAAAAATCTTTACAACAGTTATTGGAAGTCTATCGAAAAGTGCTTAATAGTTCCACATGACAAATATTTAGGGGAGGAAATATTTTAGTGGATACCGATTACGTTACAAAAGGGGTATGGTGGAGGGCCGTCGCTTTTAAAAGGCTTTTCACTGAATAAAGTTTATTTTACATATCTGCTGCCACAGCAGGCACTGGTAGGAGAAAATCTATTCTCCTGCCAGTACAGATCTTATTTTATCTTTTTGGGTTTCATCCATTTTAAAATTCCATTAAAATTTGAAATCATTTTCTCTTTGTAGTACGTTATCTATTACAGAGAGGGACGCCTCTCATTACAAGGAGGAAGAATTTTGACGCGTGAAAATGAATTACTGCATCGAATTAGAAAGGGAGATACTTTATGTTGGGAGGAATTGGTGTCCATATATTATGAAGATATCTTTAGATACTGTATCTACCATTCGCCGGACATGGAAGGGGCAAGGGATGCAGTACAGGACACATTTCTCAAGGTAATACGCTACTTTCCTCAGTATCAGGACAGGGGGAAATTTCGAGGCTTTTTATATAAGGTGGCGTCCAATACCTGTACGGATTTATGGAGACAGAAAAAGGCGGCAGAGCTTCCGGAAGATATGGAGTTTCTGGAGACGGGGTATGCAAACTCGGAGGCACAGGTGAATTTCCAGCATATGGTACGTAAGCTTCCGGAAGAATTAAGGGAGATTGTATATCTTAAGTATGCCCAGGAATTAAGTTTTAAGGAGATTGCCATGGTGCTGGACCTTCCCATGCGGACGGTGCAGTCTAGGCTTCGGAGAGCGTTGAAGCTTTTGAAACGTGAGATGGAAGGAGAGGTGTGAGGCATTGTGAAGAAAATACATGAAGAATTGGGATGGGCTCTGAAGATTGACGTATCAGATAAGAGTGATGGAAATGAGCATAAAGCAAATCTTCACAGGGAGAGTCTGGAGGGCAAAGGTCTGGAGGAAAATAAGGCCAGGGTGCTTGCAGCTGTACGAAAGCTAGAGTCTATTTGGCGGCCTCAAAAAAGAATCGGCTTTTTTGCATTTATGGTAAGGCAGCTTCCATTTATGGGGAAAGAGATGTGGATGACCCAAGGGTTAGCCGCGGCAGTTCTGTTCTTGGTCATATATCGGACGATGGACGGGGAGCTGGAATATTTGAGTATACGTCATATACCGCTGCTTATGGGAATCCTGGCGGTTGTGTTGGTGATGACTTCTGTACCGCTACTGCTGATGTCCTGCCGCTATCAGATGCAAGAGGTTGAATTGGCGTCGCGAATTTCGTTTCCAAGGCTTCTTATGGCGAAGATCATGCTTTTGGCCGTGGAGTATCTGGCAGTTTTTGCTTTTTTTGCGGGCTTAACAACAGGCGTGGCTGGGCTTTCGGCAGGGAGAATGGCTTTGTATTTTCTGCCTCCGCTGTTTTTGGCGTGTACGGGATGTGTGCAGATTATCAGGCGTACGGATGGGTGGGAGGAGGTATCCCAGAGAGTCGGAGTGTGCGTGGGCTATTGCGCCTGTCTTGGGGCGGCGTTAATTATTCTGTATCACAGAATGCCGGTTGTCTATGACAATGTCAGGCTGTGGGCGCTGTTTATGGTATGTATTCTTCCGCTGCTTCTGATATCGGTTCATAGGTGGGTAAAGGAAAGCGGGGAAGTAGGAGAACGAGCTGCTGATTAGTATAAAGAAGGATTGAAAAGAAGGAGAAGGATATGGAACTAGAAATCTGTGGAATTACAAAACAATATAAGGATAAATGTGCCGTTGACCAGGTTTCGCTGACGCTTACCCCTGGAGTATGGGGGCTTTTGGGCGCAAACGGGGCGGGGAAGACGACGCTTATGCGGATGATTGCTGGAATCCAGCGTCCCACATCGGGCTGCGTCCGGTATGATGGAATCGAGATTGGCACACTGAAGGAGGCGTATCGAGATATTTTCGGATATCTGCCCCAGGAGTTCGGCTTTTATCCAAGCTTTAGCATACAGGACTATCTGGAATACATTGCCGCGCTTAAGGGGCTTACAAAGGCTGAGTCCCTTAAGCGTATTCAGATACTTCTTGAGAGGGTGTCCCTTTCCAATGTCAGAAATAAAAAGATATCCAAGCTCTCCGGCGGTATGAAGCGGCGGGTCGGGATTGCCCAGGCATTGCTTAATGAGCCGGAGGTGCTAGTTCTGGATGAGCCGACCAGCGGGCTTGACCCAGGTGAGAGGGTAAAATTCAGAAACCTTCTGTCAGAATTTGCCCACGACAGGATTGTGCTTATTTCCACTCATATCGTGTCGGATATAGAGTACATTGCCACCTGCAATGCCATCATGAAGGAAGGGAAGATTATTGCCACGGGAAAGACGAAGGAGTTGGTCCAGATGGTGTCAGGGAAGGTCTGGTCAGCCAACATCGACAGCCGAGAGCTTGAGGAGTATGAGCATCGTATTCCCATGGTAAATGTTTACAATGAAGAAAACGGGGATGTGAAGGTGCGTTATCTTGCCGAGACAGAGGTAATTCCTGGGTCTAAGAGTGAAGAACCTCGGATGGAGGATTTGTATCTGTGGCTGTTTCCGGAGAGTGGGAAAGAAGATTGACGGTATGAAAATGTTTGTTATAAGAATGAGGAGGCATATAGATGAAACGATTGATTTATTTGGAATTGAAACGGGTGGTCACAACCAGGTCTACCTGGGTGATGCTGGCATTGCTTCTGCTTTTGTCGGCTGTGCTGGCATATTTGCCCATATCATTTGTAAAAACCTTTGATGTGGATGAACAGGGGAATTTAATTTCCCTGGAAGGGAAGGAGGCAATCGACTGCCTAAAGGAGAAGGAAAAGGGGATAAACGGAGAGCTTACCCAGGAGGAGATTCGTCAGGCAATTACCATATTTCAAGAGTGTTACCGAGAGTACGGCGCAATCTTTCCGCCGGAGATGCCAAGGGAGGAATATGTCCGAAGGATTGAGCCTGTTTATCCTGTGATTTACATGGCTGCCTCAGTACTGCTGCCGGATGGAATCAATCTTTATTCCATGACGGACGAGGAGCTCTCGCCTGAGGACGCCCCGCGGCTTTATGACGAGTATCGAAAGCGGCTGGCTATGATGGGGAACAGTGACGCCGAGCAGGAGAAGATTCAGGAATTAAGCAAGGACATCAAGATGCCCTTTGTGTATATTTCAGGATATGACATAACGTCTTTTGAGTACCTGACCATCTATATTCTGTTGATAATGCTGGTGTTCATGGTGATTATTTCCCCCATATTTTCGGCTGAATACCAGACAGGGGCTGACAGCATCCTGCGCTGCGCCAAGTATGGAAGGGTACATTTGGCTGCTGCGAAGATTGTGACGGCATTAGCGGTATTTACAGTGACTTTTTTGATTGGAATGGCCGTGTTCCTGCTGATTACGGATGTGACGTTCGGCATAGAGGGATTGAAAGCATCAGTGCAGATGTTATATAGTGTATTAGTGATTCCGGCTCTTACAATAGGGCAGACCCAGGCGGTGGTGACGGCAGGTATGTTCTTGTCCCTTCTGGCCACGGTATGTTGTACGCTGTTTTTGTCCGCAAGATGTAAGAACATTCAGGATTCCTTGAAAATTGCGGTACTGCTAGGTTTACTGCCTACAATTATTTCCATGATTTCATCGGCAAATTTGGCGAAGCTTATCCGGTGTATTCTGCCCTCTGGTGGAATAGGGTTTACAAATTCATTTCTCTTTGAGATTTTGGGGACTGATTTTGTCCATGTGGGGCCTGCGGTAATCTGGACGCCGTATCTTATAGTAGGGGCGGCTGCGATAGAAATTCCGCTGTTTTTGGTTCTGACGGTGAGGATATATTGCAGGCGTGAGAGTGTGTAGGAGAAGATATGGGATTGAAAGTGCGTTATTCATAAGATGTAGTTTTTTATTTTTTGGCAGATATGCAAAAACGGAAGAATTACATATAATAATAAAAATCATTTATAGCATAGAGGAAGAATGAAATATGAAACGATGTGTTCCGTTGGAACCTGCTGCAGAATTTGTCTGCAATAAAAGCTCTGTGCCTCCTCTGATCTTTCAGATGCCACCAGAGCAAGGCAGGAGGGCATTAGAGGAAATGCAGGATACGTCTGTATATAAATATCCTGCCGATATATCCTCAGTTTGTGTCAATACTGGGATATGGGGAAGCATTCCGGTATATTTTATTGGGCCTAGGGATGGGAAGATCAGAAACATTATATTTTATATCCATGGCGCAGGCTGGGTGTTTGGCAGTTTCCATACACACGAAAAGTTAGTCAGGGAACTTTCCGCAAGGACGGATTCACTGGTCGTTTTCCCCGAATATAGCCGGTCGCCGGAAGCGAAATACCCAACAGCGATAGAACAGTGCTATTTTCTCCTTTCCCATATATGGGAAATCATGGGGAATTGTTTTCCGATGGCAATCGGCGCCCCGCTCACAGTAGCAGGCGACAGTGCTGGTGGGAATATGGCAATCGCTATGGCTCTGATGTCATCTATGCGGCGTGGTCCGTGTATCCACAAGCTGCTGTTGTATTATCCAGTAACAAACGCCTGTTTTGACACGCCAAGTTACCGTCAATTTGCAGCGGACTATTATCTATATCGGGAAGGGATGAAATGGTTCTGGCGGCAGTATACAGCATCTATGGAAGATAGAAATCAGATTACTGCATCCCCTCTCCGGACGGATATAGATTGTCTAAAGTGTTTTCCGCCGACGATGATTATAAACGGCCAGGCAGATGTTTTACGCAGCGAAGGGGAAGCATTTGGCGAAAGGCTCCGGTGTGCAGGCGTGGAAGTAACAGCGTTGCGGATACAGGGGACGATTCATGATTTTGTGATGCTGAACGCTCTGGACCAGACGAATGCCTGCCGTACTGCCATGGATGCGTCAACTGAGTGGGTGAACCGTCTGAAGTGAAATCCAATGAAGGAGCTTTGCAGGAGGAAACGAAAGCCTTATCTGACATACGGGCCAAAGACGCTGCTTTTAGCGTCACGGAAAAATGGCTGGGTGCATTGCTTCCTGTTTTATATATGATTTTTTGTGTATTCACTCTTTTAATGATGGAAACGTAACATTGAGACACCAACAGAAAGCAGCGTAACAGCGGCAAACTATATATTAAAGGACATTTCATCTTTTATTTAGGTGGATGTCTTTTTTATATAAAAAACAATAATACAAACTTCCCGTAAAAAAATTACGGGAATCTATTGTGAAAGGTTGCAAAAATGGTTATACTGTAATCATAGATTTGTGTGCAAATAATCTTTAGGAAAGGATGGCAGGAAAATGTTAAAGAAATTTACATTGAAAAATTTTAAAAATTTTAAAAATGAAATAGCTATAGATTTTGCAAATACTGCGGGGTATCAATTTAGTACAGATTGTATCACTGATGGAATGATCAGCAAAATGTTGATTTATGGTAGAAATGCGACAGGAAAAACAAATTTGGGAAAGGCGTTAATTGATATATGTACAACAATGTTTGGTGGGCGGCGTTATATTGATACAGGAGTATTTCTCAATGCAGATTCAATAGACGAGACGGCGGTTTTTTCATATGAATTTAGGTTTGAAAATAGTGAATTAATATATCGCTATGCTAGATTTTCTAATCAAGAACTTAGGAATGAAGAATTGCACATTGACAAAAAAACTATTTTTAGCTGTGATTTTGAAAATAATAAATTTGATTTTAAGAATCTTAAATATATAAATGCAGAAACAGCTAATATAGATCGATATCTACAATCAGTAGATATGAGTGATGAAGCGGAACTTCAAGAGCCTAAGTTACCATTTCTGAGATGGTTGATAAGTAATGTTGCACTGAGCAGTGATTCTATTTTAATTAAATTAGCTAATTATACCAGAAGAATGCTAATGAT
>ERZ808028.467-NODE-467-length-34143-cov-14.616245_pt1 | contig 34143 bp, 34 predicted proteins | sample MGYA00380184_ERZ808028 | MGnify/ENA primary metagenome ERZ808028 (study PRJEB31490, sample SAMN06133397) | mouse gut metagenome | isolation source: J8_1 | host: mice | place: China: Chengdu | collected 2015-05 ...
TTCTTATTTCTAAGTGATTTCTGTCGGTCGTTTTCGGTCAGTTTATCAGACTGTCCTTGTGCGACAACGTTTCGCACAATTTTTAAAATGGTGCGCCTCGTCCACCATCACCGAATCAATGCCGAGTTCCTCAAAGGTTATCAGGTCATCCTTGCTGCTTTCATCCGTCAGCGCCTTTAACTGTTCGTCCAGTTTTTTCTTCTGTGCCTCCATCTGCTTGATGGTCCACTGTTCCCCGTTTTCCGACTTGATTTCATCAATCGCATAGGAGATTTCCTGTATCTGATCTTCAAGCATACGCTCTTTGCGCTCTTTCGAGATCGGTATCTTCTCAAACTGCGAGTGCGACATGATAATGCAGTCATAGTCCCCGGTTGCAATGCGGGACACGAACTGTTTCCTCCTGCTTTTCTCAAAGTCACGCTCCGTTGCCACAAGGATATTGGCAGACGGGTAAAGGCGCATAAATTCCCCTGCCGTCTGCCCCACAATGGATTTCGGAACCACGATAACATTCTTATTAGCAAGACCAAGCCGCCGCTGTTCCATACAAGCCGCCATCATCGTAAAAGTTTTTCCTGCCCCCACACAGTGCGCAAGCAGGGTGTTCCCGCCAAGCAGGACTCTTGCAATGGCGTTCTTCTGGTGGTCACGCAGCTTAATCTCCGGGTTCATGCCGGGGAATGTAAGGTGGGAGCCGTCGTATTCCCGCAGGCGGATATTGTTGAATGTCTCATTGTAATAATCCACATATTTCTGCCGCCGCTCCTGATCCCTGAATATCCAGCTCTTGAACGCCTCCTTCATCTGGTTCTGCTTTTCCCTTGCCAGCATGGTTTCCTTTTTATTGACTTCGTAATGATATTTGCCGTCCCCGTCGTCTATCCTGTCCCGGACAGTGACGGTGCGCAGGTTTAAGGTTTCCTCAAAAATGGAATAGGCATCAATCCGCTTTGTGCCGTAAGTCTCTGTCGCAGCGATGGACCTGTTATCCATGCCCTTTTTATCTATGAACCAGTTCATGTTATAGCGGTTGAGCTTCACCTGTATTCCCGTATTTGCGAATTGAGACCGTACTGCCCTTGCCCTATAAGGAGTTTTCAGCAGTTCATAAATAAACTGTTCATAATCCTCCGGCTCAATCCATGTGGTTCCGATGCGCACATCAATTTCAGACGCATCAAGACGCTCCGGCTGCACGCTTTTTAAAGCCTCCGCATTGGCGCCGAACAGCTCCGGGTTCTCCCTCTGGTAAGCCTGCGCAATCCTTAACTTGTCACGCACGTTGCCGGACAGGTATTCATCCGCCGTTTTCCATCCCATGTTCAGGTTGTCGGGGTTGTACTCCGTAGGTTCCAGATAGATAAGCCCCTCAAGGTCTTTTAAGAGTACGGAGCGTTTTACTTCCGCCACGTCCTTCGGCGGAATGCTGCCCTCCGCATCCGGTGAAAGGGCGCTGCCTTCCGGCAGGCTTTCCGTTTCTTTTTTAATGTCCGGCTCATAGATGCTTAACATGAACGGGATATTGACCGCCCCAAACTCGTTGACGGATACGTTCAGCGCCTCTACCGCTGTTTCCACACGCTCCACCTGATTCTTCGCACGGATTGTCTGTTTGTAGAACATATCCGCTTTTTCCACCTTTCCGTCCTCGTCCGCAACTTCGAGGGAACATAAAAGGGGATAATCCGCATCGTCACGGAACGCCTGGCTGCTGCCCCTCCCGGTCAGCGGACCGTATTTTTTCACATAGGCATCATACTTATCGTTTAATAATTTCTGCTGTGCCGCCAGTTCCCCACTGCTGCACCCTTCCGTCTGGATAAAGATAAGCTGCCTTGTGATGGTGCGGATCTCGTCCATGAGCCGTATGCGTTCCTCTGCCACCTGCGACACTTCCTTGCGGTACATGACAGAGTTTTCACGGTAATAGAGTTTTCCGTTCACAAAGGTATAGGTGTAATTCTTCACGTCCGGGTCAGCCTCTATGATGTCCTCCGTCTTTTCTTCTTCCCCCGCAAGCTCCGCCACATCGGTAATCCTGCCGGAAAGCTGCCCGACTGCCGTTTTCAGTGCTTCTTTTAAGTCAAAGTTTTCATCATGGTTGACGCAGCTTGTATACTTGCTGCCGTTCCCAAACATGCGGGTGTCATATTCCATCGTGCCGAGCATCATTTCCGGATGCTCCGCAAAATAGGAATTGACCGCAATGCCGTCCTCCGTCCTGCCAAGATGCACCCAGTCCGGCTCCGACACAATCTTGCGCTCCCTTTTCTGAAGAAAGATAATGTCGCTTGTGACATCGGTTCCCGCACTGTCCTTAAATGCGGTACTGGGGAGGCGGACTGCCCCAAGAAGCTCCGCCCGTTCTGCAATATATTTCCTTACTGATGGATTTGCCTTGTCAAGAGTGCCTTTGCTTGTGATAAATGCCACAATGCCGCCCGGTCTGACCTTATCCAGTGTTTTTGCAAAGAAATAATCATGGATACGGAAATTGTGTTTTGAATATTTTGCATCATAGAGCTTGTAGTCCCCGAACGGCACGTTGCCCACCGCAACATCAAAAAAATTATCAGGATATTGTGTTTCCTCAAATCCTTTTATTTTTATCTGTGCTTTCGGATACAGCAGTTTTGCAATCCGCCCGCTGATGTCGTCCTTTTCCACGCCGTAAAGTCTGCTTTCCTGCATGGATTCCGGCAGCGTCCCAAAAAAATGACCGACGCCAAGCGCCGGCTCTAAAATGCTGCCTTTCTGGAACCCGAATTTTTCCAGTGCGTTATAGACTGCCTGTGTGATAACGGGAGAAGTGTAAAATGCCGTATTGACGGTTTCCCTTGCGTCCTCATACTCCGATGTGGAAAGGAGGTCTTTCAGTTCCGCATATTCTTTCTGCCAGCCCTCATTCTTTTCGTCAAATGCCTGCGGTATGCCGCCCCACCCCACATAGTGTGCAAGTGTCTTTTGTTCTTCCGGCGTGGCGTTCCTGCCCTCATGCTCGATCTGTTTTAACAGCCGGATTGCCACCACGTTCCACTGGTATCTTGTTTTCTGCCCAGCCTTCCTGCCTTCTGGAAGGCTTTCTTTGGAAAGTTCTTCATCCTCAAAATGGAAATTTCCCTTGCGTTGCCTGTCTTTAAGGGCTTTTACTTTATCCTCAAACTGTTTTTCCAGATCGGATTTTTTCTCATAAGGTGTTCTGGCATATTCCGCCGCATATTCATTGATGCTACGCTGTATGACAAATGATTTTGTCTGGATCAGGTATTCCATGATGGAATAGAGCTGTTCATAGGTTGCGAAAAACTTCTTCCTCTCCCCATCCCGTGTCTTGAAGTCTGCCACAAAAGAATCCCTGCTCTGTACATACTCCACCAGACCATAGGCATTGTTATGATATGCTTTCGTCTGCCCTTTGTCCTCCATGTGGTTTATGGTACGGTTCAGGAAATACAGCTTATCTTCTTTTGCCAGACTGCTTTCTGACACCATCTGCAAAAATGGCTGGTATGGCGTGACAACAGAACATTTCGTCAGATATATTTCCAGTATATCACGAAGATCCTCGTCCATTGCCTCCACCTGCCGCAGCGCCTCCGGAAACAGACTGCCCTGAGCGGGCTTTGCCACGCTCCCGTCAGTGTTAAGGATTTCTCCCTCCACATGCTCTGCCGTTTCCGGCATCTTGGGTATATCTTCCTTTCCTTTTTCCTGCTGTTTCGGTTCTTTCCGGATTTCCTCTGCCTGCCCGTCAATACTGACTGCCTCAAAGTCCGGCTCCTGCCGCATACGTTCCTTATATTCACGGTAGATTTCCATGAACCACGGCATAGCGGCAAATGCTTCTGGTGCTTCTTTGAACCGTTCAAATATTCCCTCTGTCAGATAACCGTTTTCCTCTATCATGTGCAGAATCAGGTCAGCACAGTAACGGTAATCCACCCGCTGTTCTCCTCTTGTGCCGTCTGCCCGTGGATAGGAGATTTCAATGCCGTCTTTGTTTCTGCTGATTTTACATTTTCCATAGGAATTGTTCGTATACTCCGACATGAAGAAGCCTTCCCGCTGTTCCCCGTACACACTGGCAAGGAACCCTGCTTTGCTCTCCATGTTTAAATTCGTGGTAAAAATGTCATAGATTAAAGTCTTTACAGAGATATACTGGATTTCCTCATTGAAATATGCCTTTAACGGCTCAAGCCACAGGTTTTCTTCTGGTTTTTCCGTCCCTGCGGGTATATCCTCCACCATATCAGATGTTATCCCGTGGATAGATTCAGCCTTGTCCGGGTTGTTTGGATCTACCGACTTTGACCGGGCATAATATTCTCCTGTCCTAATCAACGTCCCAATCTCTCGCTCTACGGTTTTCCAGTTTACATATCCCTCTCTTTCTGTCCCATCTTCACGCCACTGGATACGGAGACCCTTTAACGGGTCTGCATCGAACCCATACAGCCCGTCTCCCTGCTGTTTCCATCCCAGGCCGCTATTCCCGTATTCCTCACGTACTGCCCTCTCACGCTCTCCCACATCGGAGATATCCTGAAATATTGCATAGATGCGCCTTTTTCCATGTACAAATCCGTTGCCATGCATAAGCGCTTCTTTCACATATTCATGTGGCACTGTAAGCGCCTGTTCCGGCTTTTGGTAGGAATATTCCTCCGGCAGCTTCATTTCCCCATTTTGGGCAATCAAAAAGGAAGCCTGTTCATAGCTTCCTTTTTGCATTTCAGAACTCCCTAAAGAATTGATTTCATTCAGTTCCCGCTGAATCTCTCGGTCAAGTTCTGCTTTCCTTATATTCTGCTGTTCACTGTCCTCTGCCTGCTGCCCTTTGTCCTTTAATGGAATTTCATCACGACTTCGTTCATCGCGATTTCCTCTGCCTGCATCCTCGCCTGCTGGCGTAGCTGCCACATCTCCATTGTCGAGTTTTTGTCTTTCGGCGGGTTGTTTTTCAGATAACTGCTCTCCAGTTCGTCCATCATCCGGTTTGCCTCGTCCTCCACTTCCTGCATCTTCTCCGCCAGTTTCCCGAACCTCTTTAGTGTCCGGTATCTGTCGTTGTGGTTTTCTTTCAGGTACTCCATCGCCCTCACTGCGAACCTGCCAGGCTGCGTCATGTTCACTGTTTCCTCTGGCGTCGTGAGATCCGGGTACAGCATCCCGTCCGCTCCCTCGTGATACGTCATTGTTATCTCTGCCATCTGCAATACTCCTTTCTGCCACCTGCTTTAAATCATTTGCTATGCCTCTTAGCACTTCACAGGATATATCGCTGAGCAGAGATCCTAAACGGTAGACTTCCTCCTCTTTTGTAAATGCGGTAATAAAGGAGAAATCCTGTTTTTCAGCGGGAAGGTCAAAGCCGCATCTTGTAAATACCGCATACATGACGCTTCTTTTTAACGCTTCCACTGCCGTAATCTCTTGCGCTCTGCCATTTTCTGTTATCTGTTTGTTTCCTGCTAAATTCGTGAACTCTGTGATGCGCCCACTAAATTCTGAGTCCATTATGACTCTGATTCTGCTTTCTGTAAAGTCTTTTAGGAAAGATTTATCAGATTCTTTTTCCCCTGTCTGGTCAATGTCCTCTTTTGTCCTCGGGACAATGCCCTTTTTGTCCCGTAACCACACAGCGTAGGCTTTCATGGTGTTCTGGTCAAGCTCCCATGTGAGAATACTTTTTTTGCCCCCTGTGTCCGATATGTCAAAGACATACCGCATTTCTGGTTTTAAGGCTCTTGACGGGAAGATTGCGATGCCCTTGCTGCCACGCCTTACATAACGCCCTACCTGTTTCCATGTGTCGAAATCCGCAATCAGCTTTGCCCCCGGTCTCTGCATGTAGACCATGAGGATATTGTCAAACTCATAGCGGTAGATCTGCCCCGTGAGCCTGCATATGCTTTTCCATGCCTGCCCGTTTCCGGTCACTTCATCTATGGCGGCATCATACAGCTTTGATGTTTTTGTATCTGCGCTCATTTCCTATACCTCCAATATTGATTCCCTGATGTCCCTGCCGTCTATCTCATCCCCAAGACAGTCCCATCCTTCATGCTCCTGCCTTGCAAACAGCTCTATTCGCGGCAGGTCCCCGCACAGCTCCACAATCCGCTCCCGTATTTCATCCGGCTTTTTGCTGTGTTCCATGATTCTTGCATCGCATACCTGCGGAACAGCTTTTGATATTCTTTTTGGTCTGCCCTTTGTTCCAAGAATACAAATTTCCGAATTGGAACGCGTCCAGAAGCCAAGCCCCGTAAAAAATGTGTCAGCCTTCTTATTCCGTTTTACCCAGTTGAACCCGCAGGTCTTATAGGTAAATCCCCATGCCTCCATGACAGAGATCCCTTCCGGCAGGCAGGGGAACGTGACCCACAAAAAAAGGATACAGTCGTCAGCGGCTATTCTTTCAACAGGCAGTGACTTTATATCCTCAATGTTCATTGTATGGTAATGGTTTTCTGCGCTTCTCCCCCTCCCTTTCCGGGAATAGACATGGTATGCCCAGGGCGGGTCCGAGTAGATGATGTTATATTTCTTTCCCAATAAAACTATGCCTCCTGTACCTTAATCAGCGTGGAAAACAGCTTATATTCTTCCTTATCCATCTCTACAATAAAGGAAGTGGCACTTTCCCGGTGCTCTGCCCTGTCTGCCGCTTTCTTTACTTTCTTTGCCAGACGGAGAAGCACGAAATTCTCTTTAGAAAGCTTCATGCACTCCTTAAAATCCATTTCCATTGCTTCAAGCTGTTTCTGCCTTTCCTGAATCTCCACTGTAAGTCCTGCCCCGACTTCCTTTTTATCCGTGATGTCTATGGAAACCTCCGCCTTTGTCCTGCCGGAACGCTCCCACTCCTTATGCAGCAGCTTTACCAGATATTCCATGTTTTTAACGGTTTCTTTTCCTGTCATTTTTTCCATACATACCTCCATGAGTTATAATTAAACATTTGCATTTAACCCGTAACCAGCCAGAAGAAAACTTTTCCACTGCCCGCTGTGTTACCCGTGTGCAATGTCAGTGCCATGTTTCCACCGCATGAATCGGTTCGCAAAAGACAATCTTATCGGCTCTGCCCTGTCTCCATGCCAAACTGGAACAAAGAAAGCTGTCCTTTTTCCTGCACCTGTTCCGGCTCTTTTTTCTTGCCGTCCATGAGCTTCATCATCTTTGCAGCACACTGGGCAAAGGACTCCAGATAACTCTCCGGTCTGCCCGCATGTCGGCGCATTGTAATCAAGTCCCCGTCCTTTATGGCTCTTGCAAGCCCGGAGGCATACCCAAGCACATTTTGGAGGCTTATCTGCTTTGCCTCTTTTTCCGACAGCATATCCTTGTTTGCAAGAAGATAGTGGAAATTGGGATCGGACAGATAATATTCCAATGCCTGTGCCGCACCGTCCCTTATCTCTCCCGCCCTTGCCATATAGTTCTCTTTTACTTCTGGCGGGGTTTCCCGGTAGATAACCTCCGGGTATTTTTCATAATCCGAACCATACTGTTCCATGATCTTCTGCTTATAATACATGATGTGGTTTCTCACAAGGTTCATATTGGTGCCGTCCGCATAAGAAGGATCGCTGCCGCCATATTCCCTCAAATAATCCCACCGCTCAAAGGACTTTGTAAGTTCTTCCGTAAGATTCTCCGTTTCTTTCTTTTTTGCCACTTCATTCCTCCCTCCGTGAATTTCTTTCCACGCTAACTCCCATCTGCCTACTTTAGCAGGCGTACAAATCAGGATGGTGAAATTTTTAATTTCACGCTATCTCGGTCTGCCTATGAACACAATGGAAGAACGCCCCTGCACTGGTCTGTATACTACCCCAAGCCTTGCATTTGCCGCCTCCACCACTTTTCCATTTCCTACATAGATAGCCACATGTGTAATGTTCATAAACCGCCCGTTCCTGTCATAGCTGTAGAATATCAGGTCCCCCGGCTGCATTTCGTCATAATTGACAAGCAGGTTGTTATCATAACAGAGTTTTCCCTCACTTGCCGCCGAATTGGAACCCTCATACATGATGCTTACCCCTGCACTGCGCCATGCATAGTAGGCAAGGGAACTGCAGTCATAATAATCCCCGCTGTCACGGTAAGCCTGACTGTATGGATAACCCACTTTTGACAGCGCAAATGCCACGACTTTCTTTCCATTTTCGTCAGAAATGGCATCCACGATTGCCTGATACTGGTCAGGTGAAATGCCCTCTCCCGGATCGCCGCCCCCTCCGCCGCCAGTATTACCAAGCATTCCAAGGTATTCCGGGTTCATAAGCTGTGCAAGGACTTCCTGCTCCCTGTCATTAAATCCGTATATGGAAACCATGTCATAGCACGATTTCAGTTCCACGTTGACTTCCTTGACCGTCGTGGTTGTCGTGTTACCCTCCTCGTCTGTTTCTGTATCTGTCCTGCTGGTGATGGTATAGCTGCACATATCGTCAAAGACAGCCTTTAAGTTCTGCTTTGCCTTATCCGTCATATCTGTCGCGGTGTCGCCGTCCCCATGCTTTACCATGTAGACCATGAGTATGTCACAGAAATTATCCGGTGTGCCGGAACCTTCAAAATTGACATAGATTTTCTCACTTGTGTCATAACCCTCATGATTATCAAGCTGTTCGCTGACTTCCCTGTTAAACTCCGCCATATATGCTGAAAGGACTTCCTGTGTCGTTTCCCCCGATGATATGGAGGGAAAGAAGATTGCAAACGGCGAATTGTAGATGACTGCTATAACTGCAATGACTGGAAGTGCAATGACTGCCACAACTGCAAACAGCGCAAGCAGGAACAGCCCCACATACCGCACAATATACTTTGCCATCATGGAAAAGCGCATCAATACGATGTCCTTTAATGCTTTGCCAATATTGTCCTGATTTTCCTGACTGCTTCTGCTGTCATCATGCCCCAGCTTTGTCACAAACAGCTTTATCATGCGGTTCCTTGTGGAATTTTTCACATCACGCTTATCCATTTCAATTCCAACGGCTTCGCCCGCCGCAATCCCGGCAAGGACTCCGCCCGCCCCTGTGCCTGCCGTAGCCGCCACTGTTTTTGCTACCGCTTTTGTCGTTTCTTTCGCTGCTTTCTTCCCTGTCTCTTTTGCCGTTTCCTTTGCCGCTGTCTGTGCGGCTTTCCTTGCTGTCTTTACCGCACTCTCTTTAATGGTTTTTTCCTTGATACGGCTTCGAGACTGTTTTCCTTTAAACTTTTTCTGTTTTTCCTTTGCCGCCTTTGAACGGTAAAGGTTCCTGCCCGCATCAAAGGCATTTGTGGCAGGCTTCGCCAGTGTATCAGCCGCCATGTATGCCTCACAGACTTCATTGCCGCCGTCCATTTGATCTAGTGTATTCTTAGCTGCAACGGAAACAACAGCATGGGACACCACAGACTTCTTTTTGACTGCCGCCTCTTTTTGCGCTTTTATCTTATGGTACGAAGCACCCCCCGTTTGCTTTTCATACATATAGTTTTCACGGTTCACGGACTGCCGGACTGGCGGCTCTTTTCCCTGTCTGCCCCGTGTGCCTGTATCTGCATTTGTGCCTTGTACGGTTCTTCTATACTGCCTATCCTGTACGGGCATACTCTCGTTTCTACCTTGTACAGTGACATTCCCTTTTCTGTCCTGCGCATTTCCGCTGCCATTTGTGCCCTGTGTGGCTCTCCCCGCTTTTCTGTCCTGCATGTTTCCGCTGCCACTTCTGACCTGTGCATATACAGTTCTTCCCTCTCGCCTGTCCCGCACAGCGTTGTTTCTGCCTCTGTATTCCATGCTGTCAACAGCCGTTGTTGTCTGACCTGTTTTTCTTTTATCCGCAACATGGACAGAACTCTTTTTGAGCTTTATCTTCCCGCTTTCTACAATGCTTTTCTCCATTGACGATCCGGCAGTTTTTGGTCCATGCCGGACTGTCAGGACATTCCTGCCCTTAATTTTTGTTTCGGGCGCTCCTTTCATTTTGAGTTTGGGCTTTTCCTTTGTGTGGATCACCATAGGCTTGTCATCCACCTTTTTAATGTTCAAGCTGTCTCACCTCCCATTTATGAACAAAAAAACAGCATCGAAACCCCTATGGCTTAAATGCTGTAAACGCTGTCATATTGACCTTGCTTTCTTCTGCCTTTCCTCATGGGTAAGCACCGAATCGTACTTTACATTCTCAAGATTCTTTAAAAATACCGCCTGCCTGCCCGTTCCAAATTTTCATAACTGTCTCCAATATCTGTAATGACAGAGCCATATGCCCTGTCATTAACCTGCTTGTTCATTTTCCCTGCCAAGCTTTTTCCTTAGTTCCGCCATGAACGCCTTTCCCTTTATCGCTTTTCCCATGCGTATACACTCCTCCTCAAAACGGAAACGGGTTTCCAGCTCCCTCACTGTATAGTCAGCCCTGAATGTCCTGAAATTTCTGTCATCCCACTCTTTTAGCTGCTCCCACAACGCCGGAAAATGTACCCTTAATTTTCTCAGTTCCTCAAGCGACTGCAGCGGACAGCACCAGCATGAAACACGGTCAAAAATGTCGTACAGCCCGCCCCAGTCATATCCTTTACTGTAACAGTATTCAAGACAGTCTGCCTCGCTCATCCCCCAGTCCACCAGCGGGTGTACATGGCTTGGATTCTGGTTATTTTTCCGTTCAAGCCTTTTCTGCTCGTCGGCGGCAATCCCGATATAATGCCGCATTTCATAATACGGCTTAAATGATTTCAGGAACCGCTCCCTTGGCACATCTTTCAGCTTATGCGTACACCACCTCATTTTAGGTCCTGCCCATCCGTGACCTGTCAGACCTGCCCCATACCTTAAAGTGATGGGGGAATCTGCGCCTCTTTTGATGGGCTGGTCAAACATCAGGTATTCAAATGACTTTTCTGACTTCACCCGTGTTATGGAAAATCCCGTTTCTTTCTCCACTTTGTCGATGTGTTCATACATTTGTGGAAACTCCAGTCCTGTATCACAGAAAAGAATGCAGTCAATGGGAATGTTTTTCTCTATCATTTTCAACAGCATTGCAGTGCTGTCCTTGCCCCCGGAAAAGGAGACTACATTAAATACAGGTTTATCCACGTCCGTTACCTCCGTCCGTGCCATCCTGCATTTTTACAGACTGGTGCACTCCTTTATTTCTTTCCTTATCCATTGCGATCTTCTCATGGATATTGGTATTATAGAGGTTATAGAGGTCCGTTCCTTTCTCAATGGTATTATCAAAAGGTATTACCACATTCCCGCACTTTATAAGTCCCATGCCGCTTGACGTGTTGGTAACAAAGCGCAACTGTGCCTCCGACACGCCGATCACTTCTGCCATGCGGGAACTGTCCGTGTTCGCCTGTTTTAAGAGCGCCACAAACTCCGAGTTGGCAAGCATGGTTGTCGCCGTATAATTTTGCAGCAAATCAACGATATTCTGGGTGATTCCGGTACACAATCCACCCTGCTTGCGCACCTTTTTCCATAACTGCTGTAAATACTTAGCGGAATACTCTGAATTTAACAAAACGTGGAACTCGTCTATATAGAGCCATGTTGCTATGCCCCTGCTGCCGTTTGCAATGATACGGTTCTGTATGCTCTCCATCATTACAAGCATAGTGATAGGCGAAAGTTCCGTTCCCAAATCACGGATTCCATACACAGTAAATCGGTTATCTACATCTACGCTCGTCTGGTGGTTGAAGATGTTGAGTGAGCCGTTGACAAACAATTCCAGTGACAATGCTATATCCTTTGCTTCGTCCTCCGGCTGGTTCATTAGTATTTCATAGAAATCGGACATGATCGGCACATACTTCTCCCTGCTGCGGGCAATCTCAATGTAGAGTTTGCGCACACAGCGGTCAATAATGGACTTCTGCCTTGAATTGAGGCTTTCCCCCATGCACTGTTCACACAGTCCAAGCATAAATTCGCCTTTTTCCCTGATCATGCCCTTGCTGTCGTTTACGTCAAGACTCCATACATCCATATCTAACGGGTTCACATAATTGTCTGTATAAGTTGACATGTTTACCACCGTCCCGCCGTAGGTGTCTGCAATGTCAAAGTATTCATTCATCGGATCAATGACGATAATCTCATCATTGCCGGAAAGGAACACGCTGCCCATTTCCATTTTACAGAAGAACGACTTGCCCGAACCGGGAACACCGAACACAAAACCGTTGCCGTTAATCAGCTTTTTGCGGTTTCCGATATTGATGTTCTTTGATACCTGGTTGATGCCATAATAACAGCCCTGTTTGTCGTTCAACTCCTGCACATTAAACGGCATAAGCACCGCAAGGCTCTGTGTCAGCATGGTACGCATGGTTTCCACCTGCCTTACGCCAATCGGCAGTGCGGTATTTAAGGATTCCCTCTGCTTCAGATAGTGTTCCTCTATCGTTACGGAGTTGCGTTTGCCTATGGTTTCCACTGTTTCCGTCATGCTGTCAAGCTCCTCTTTCGAGTCTGCCATAAGGATAATTGTTACAGACACATAATATAGGCACTGGTCATTTTCCCGCACATCGTCCATGATTTCCTCAATCTCTTTCTTCTCAATCCGCTTGTTGTATGAGATTTCTGACGAAAAATCATTGTTCTTGTTCCTCACACGCTGCTGTTTGATGATGTCTGACTCAATGCCGAGGTACTTTTTCTGTAATATCTTTGTTGTCATGTCCTTCGGAATCGGCACTACGTCAATGCTTGTGATTGAATGTACCGGAAGGCTTGTGATCTCATTCAGAAAACGGTCTGAAAGACTGGACGGGTACTTCTTGATGAACAATGCCCGGCAGAATTTCTTTTCATCCTTGAAATAATCAGGGTAAAACTGTATCATGCCATTGCACAGGTCATTGCGAAAATCTGCGCCGACTTTCCTTGCCTCTCTGATGTCAAAATCAAAGCTGTTTTCATCCCCCAGATGGTAATAATCATACAAAACCTTAATCCGCTCATTTCCGGACAGCGGCACAATCTCTGCGCCAAGCTCCCCGAACGCCTTATGCACTGACGCTTCAATGGTTGCAAACTGCGCCTTTGCTTCTTCAAAGTTTTTGCGCTCAATGGTAATTGTAAGGTAGCGCTCCTGCTCAATCCCCTGCCTGCCCTCACGAATCTTCTGCTCCATGATGTCATTGTAAATACTGCGGAAACCATTATAACCGTCATTCTTCTGCTGCAAAAATATATAGTCCCTGACCTGTTCCATGTCCTTGTTCTTGTTGTTTATCGTGATCTTGAAACTCACATCCAGTGAATTTAAAAACCTGCAGTACCTCTCAAAAATGTCAATCTGCTCCGTTTCATTTGTCGTGGTGTAATTAATGTCCTGAAAACGGTAGCACTTTGAGAAGCGGTTCAGGGACGTACTTTGTCCCTTGGCCACCTCAAAAATACCATTCTCTGCCACTTTCATAATCTCAATCGTCTGCTGTATGGATTTCGGAGACTTGTAAAGCGGTTCGCTTGCTTTCTTCAGTTCCTTGAACCCGTCTGCAAATATACCCAAATCTGACCTCCCTTTCTATGCTGTTTTCAGCATTGCCATAAGGTAATGCAGCCGGAGAGTCCCGGCTGCATTGATGCCGGAACTTCCCGACCAGTAAAGGTCAGTCATTCCATCTGTAGTTGCTTTCTGTTTTTCCTAATGCCTTGCCCTGTAAATTACTGTGCCGACAACGGCTCCCATTACAACTGCAGCGATCCCAGCCACAACTTTCACTGGAATGCCCTTCTTCCATGATTTCTTCTTCATTCTCATTTCCTGCCTTTCTTATTTTTTTTGTGTGGTTTCTGTTTCCCGCTGCCTTTTTTCCTGTTCTTCTTTTTATCCGTTTTTTTCGCCGTTTCCTCCTCCATACGAATTTCACGGATTGTTTCCTCACCTTCGGTGGAAACATAGGCGAGCGGACGGTTTGAAAAGAGCATACGCATCTTTCTCCCCATATACTCATAGAACCCCATGCCGTTAAATGAATAAAAACCGCCAAGCGCTATCGGTGCGGCAACCGGGATTGCCACATATACACTGGGCGTAAGACCAATATAGCGGTACAGCAGCAGCACAATCCCGCCGCCTGCCGCAACCGACGCCACGGAGAAGATAAGCTGTTTTGCCGTCAGCCCCATGACAACGGATTCCTTGTAGCGGTCAATATCCTTATTGATTTCAATTACCATCTTTCATGCCTCCTGAATAAGCTGCCTACCTGCTTCTTTCCTTTTTCTGCTTTTTTTCGTCCAGTCCGTTTACATGTTCATATATATCCGTTCCGTTTGGGCACAGTTCCTTTAGTTTTTCTGCCCTGAACTGGTAAAGAGGATACTCATGTCCCCCAACGTTCCGTTGCAGCCCGCTGAACTGCCCTATCCCGTTTTTTACCAGGAACTCCTCCAGTTCCGGCACGGTTTTTGTGTCAACAAACGCACAGTAGGGAGGGAGGGAATCGTAAAGGTCAACTGTCACATCCTCATATGGTTCATAGCAGATATCATCCAGCGGGATATAAAGCGATACAAACAATCCACACGATCCGGGGTAGTAGCTCACATCGACCGTTACCTGTTTTGTGTCCCCTGTCCAGTGTTCAAATTCCAGTGTCTTTTCTCCTGCCCGCCCCTGCCCTGCCGGCTTATAGGCCGATCCGCTCTGCTCCATAAGTTCCGCATACTGGCAGATGTGGACAACAGTGCCGCCAATTTCTGTATGATATTCGTCAATATAGCGGCATGTCTTTTCCGAAACATGCCCCCATGCATCCCTGACTTCTATCCGTTCCCCGTCTGCAATACGGAACAGCTCATTGTACCTGCTGTCAATAAACCGTATTCCATTTCTGGCCTCGCTGATGTGGTGGTCGAGATATTCTTTCACATAACAATGGATATCTACATTGTAGTCATCCCTTGACGGATCACAGCGTATCAGGAATGCATGTGTTTCTGTATCAGCACGGAACCCGTACTCTGTCCCGTTCTTTCCCGGCATTGCATTCTCCGGGTGCTGCAATGCATACTCCCGCAGCGTGTCAAGATTCTGTAAAAAACCATCCCCATGTGAACAGAGGTCATACAGGACTTTTGAAAGCGCTGCTTCAAATTTAGCTGTTTTCAGGCTTTTGCTTAATCCATGGAACACGGAACCAAATGCTTTCCCTGCACCGCATCTTCCCTGCACTACACCGATGCTTCCTGTCTGCCCCCGGATCTGCATACTCTGCCTGTAAGTGTATTTCTGTTCTTCTTCTTTCAACGGTCTGATTTTCATTTCATGCCTCCCCATATCAATATCTTATAATCCTAATGCCTTGCTTGTAAGCGACTGTGCACCTTTCACGCTCCCCACGGTAAGGGCAATCGTAAAGGTCATTTCACACAGGTATATCAGCGTCTTTGCCCAGTCCGAGTAGCTGCCCGTAAAAGACGGAAGCCCCGCACTGATGAACGCATTGCACAGCATGATTGCCAGTGCCATTGTGACCGCCTCAAACACCACGGATAAGAAATATTTGGCGTAGGTGCCTGCCGTATTCGCCACGTTCCGGTTGCCCGCCAGCGTGGAAAAGGCGATGGAGCCGATTGGCACGATCACCATAATCTTCAAAAAACGGAAATATACCGTGTATATCATAAAGAAACCGCAGATAATGACAATCACGCTCAAAAGCGCTGCCAGTATCAGCATGATAAGCCCCTCTCCAAATCCTAAATCCTTAATTACCTGTGCCTGTGCGCTGTCAATGGCAAGCGTGGTGTAGCTGCCCGCCGACAGTGCATTTACAAGGTTCCCGGTTGTGGTAAAAAATGCTTTCATGATTGTGACATTGTTTGCCACAAGCCATTCTGAAAGTCCAAGCCGTATCAGCATACGCAGAATCACCTCAAACCGCATTTCTTCCCGCACGTCCACGCTCTCCGAACAGAACCCTATCACGAAAAACAGCACCACAAGGGAGGAACCCACCGCAACAAAGATGGGCTGTATGCTTTCCACCAGCCCCCACGGACCGCCTCCTTTAAAACTTACCGGGGACTGCCCTAACAGGGCAAACACAAGGCTTACCTGATTGTTCCAGAATCCGAACACCATTTCCAGAAGGTCAAGTATCTTTTCCCCCAGTTTAAAAATATCCACTTAGTCCTCACCTCTTTCTTCCATCTGTACAGACCTCTGCATTGCGGAAGAACGCACACGCAGTACGTTCTTCCGGCTGCATGGACAGCCTGTTTTTCAACATGCAGTGTTCTTTTGCAGCTTAGAATCCGAGGAAAGAAAGAACCGTAGAAATCCCTGCCATCATAATCCCGGCTACAATCCCCTTGAGCGCCGAGTTCATGGTTGAGGAATCCTGCTGCTGGTATGCCTGTGCAAACTCCATGACGTTCTTTGCAAGGATGATGACACCCACCGCACCGATGACTGCAATCACAAGCGTTTTTAAGTTGTCAAGCGGCTGTGTAATCGCTGTTGTTCCCGCACCTGTCGCAAACACTGTCATAGGCAGTCCATTGACTGCAAGGTATGCTGCACCGCAGAACGCCGTCACCGCCTTTTTTGCTTCTGATAATCTGCCCTTTTCTGCTTTTGCCTCTGTTGTCTGTGTGCCTGCTGCCATTGTCTCTGAAATAATCTCTGTTCTACGCATAAAAATAATCTCCTTTTCATTCTGGTTTTAAATTGTTATTGGATTGCTGCTCTCTGTTCTATCAAAACGGGTTTCCCCGGAATACTGTTGAATCGGGCTTTCCCCGATGCGCTGCTGCTTTAACCACCGCCTTTCCAATGGGAACTGTCCCTAATTTTCTGAATGCCTTACTGTCTGGAATGTTTTTCTGATCTCACGCATCTTTATGACATCCGTTTCCGGGTAGAATACCGCCAGTATGGTCTTTGTGGGCATACCGAGCGCAATCATCTTATGCAGCTCGTCTTTCTGCTCTTTGGAATACTTCCACTGTGCCATACGGTTCATAATGGTATCTTCACCTTCCAGTCTGCGCCCCGCTGCCGCCTGTTCCGGCTCCGCTGCCCCGTGTTCCGGTTCCCCCGGTGCATACATGGGTTCATTGTCCTGCTCCCTGCCGGGCTGTTCTTTCTGTTCCTGTTCTTCCATGCTGATGAAGCGTTTCTTCATGCCGGCGTCCGTGAGCAATTCAAAGTCCTTATAGTCAATCCTGTCAATGTAGACATTTCCGCCTTTCTTTTTCAGCCCCTCATAGTAAGAGAGCGCCTTTGGCGTCAAAAGCTGATAGGACTGTGCCTGCCCGCCTTTTACGCTGTCCGGAACATGTACATAAGGCTCCCCTTTCCCGTCGGCGGTCTGGTCAAATGCCGGGTGTCCGAACGGTATGAATTTGTTGTCCATAATCGGATCAAAGCCACGGATAAAGATAATGCACTTTTTATTGTCCAGTTTCCGCACTTCGTCCGGCGTGAAAAGCTCCCTGCCAAGCACGTCATAATTGCGGCTTGAACTTCCCTGTCTGCCCCTTGTCTCGCCGCTTGATTTCTTGTCAATCGTGCCTTTGCCGAGCAGTTCCGAGACATACTTGTGCGTACTCTGCTCATTGCCTCCAAGATAGATAAATGTGTCATGAGGTAAGGTTCAGCTTATCCTCCGAAAAGGACTTGCTTCCCCTCCCTCCCAAACCGGACGGACACATCTCTGCGTATCCGGCTTTCCGCTTGTCGTCTGCGGTTTTTATGAATGAATTAACTCATGGCATTTTGGGCATACTACGAGCGTTTTTCTTCTCCTTCTGCGCATAAGGAGTACCCACTCTGCATCGCCCTTTAAATCTTTTAATTTCTTTACCTGATGTATCACCAGATTCCTGCAATCTTTACCGCACAATTCACAGGTATGGCGTTCCACTCTCTGTTTTAGGGTATTGGTTTTTGCATACTTGGAAAACTGCGGCAACTCATTTACATTATCAAACTTTGTTGCTTTTTCCTTACGCTTGAAACCGTCCTTATAGAAAGTGGTGGTTTTAGTGCCGCTTTTTGTTTCATATGCGAGTGTAAATAAATCGTTTTTACAGTATCTACGCTTAATCTCGTGGACGTTCGTTTTGTATTTGCACGCAAATGTCTTATACATGCTGTACTTCATCACATTGGCAAATTTCCCTATTTTATAGGAATCGTTTGCTATGGAGTAGTAATTATACAGTCCACGGACTTCCGCATTGTATCTTGCAAGGATTTCAATGTCGCTCTGGTTTACCATTCTGCCCCTGTGAAGGGCTACAAATCTTTCTTTTCCGTTTTCGTTGATTTTGATTTTCATTGCGTTATATTCGATTAGCTTTCCAACCCACTTTTCGCGTGGAACATACAGTTTGACAACTCCCGTCTGGCATCTCTGCACCTTTCCATTGGAAGTCTTTTTAAGCGTCTGGACTCTTGATACCGTAATGTCATATCCTAAGAATCTCGCCCTGTCACCTGTGTGCGTAACTTTTGTCTTTGTGTCTGACATTTCCAATTTCAGCACTTCTTGCAGGAATGTTTTAACGTCTTTCTTCACAGTTTCAGCGTCTGCCTTACTGCCAAGAACACCGATGATAAAGTCATCTGCATATCTCGTGTACTGCACCCTTTTATAGTTGCTGTCATTATAGACATAGGGCGTTAATGACTTTTCAGCCATTTCCAGTTCCTTGAGTTTTTTGCTTCTGGCTTTCTTTTCTTCATCAGTCAGGCTGTCCCATATTTCTTTGCCCTGCTTTCTGTATCTGTATGTCCTGCTTACACTCGACTTATATGCAGAGGAAAAATGTTTCCTTTTTGCTTCTGTATTGAAGCTGTCTGCATAATTCTCCATGAATTTATCCAGTTCATGAAGATAGATGTTCGCTAACACCGGACTTACTCCCGAACCCTGCGGCACTCCGTTGTAGGTTCTGCCCCATGTCCATTGTTCCATATACCCAGCTTTTAAAAATTTCCATATAAGCTGGATAAACGCTTCATCATCAATCCTCTTTTTCAAAAGGTCAATGATTACATGGTGGTCAAAGCTGTCGAAACATGCGTGTATATCACCCTCCACAAACCAGTTTGCACCCGTAAAAGTGTCCTGTATCTGTTTCAGCGCTGTCTGACAGCTCCTGTTTGGTCTGAACCCATGCGATTTATTGCTGAACACAGGCTCATAAATACTTTCCAAAATCATCTTAACGACTTCCTGCACGAGTTTATCGTCGCCCGACTGTATGCCGAGCGGACGTTTCTTACTGCTGTTTTTCTTGGCAATATATTCCCGTCTTGCAGGTTTTGGTTGGTAACTGCGGTCTCTCAAAGCCATAATAATCTTTTCGATTCTTTCGTCACACATGCCATCAATCGTAGTTCCATCAGCTCCGGCGGTCATGCTGCCGTCATTTGCATAAATGTTCTGATATGCAAGCCAATAAAACTCCGGATTGTACAGATTCCTGTAAAGTCTCTGGAATCTGTAAGTTTCATTCTTTGATTTTTCCGTCAGATTTTTCAATACTTCAGTTGGATTTCTCATGCCTCACGCACCTTCCTTCATTTTAGTATTTTCTGATAAGCTGCTTCCCTTCGCCATGTGAACGCCGCTAACGTCTCGGACTACTACGGAAGCTGTGTAGCCATGCCCGTTGCCGGGTTTAGGCTATCCCCAGTTAGTAAATACAGGATTAGCATTCAGTGTTGTCGGCACCGACTTTCGCCATTTACCCGCTGTCTTGCGGTTGTTCTCCCATGAGTATCGCTTGTTTTCATAACTGCGAAATGAAACCAACATGGAAGGCATACGTTTCAATCCCTTTCGTATGCAGGGCACGGGTTCCCCCACTCTGGCTATCGTTCAGGCAGTTTAGCTTTGTACCTCATACACTGATTTTTATTCTTGCATAGTCGGACTTCTTAGGATTGAAGCCTTTTCTATGCAGGCTCTTGTCTGATAGGGCATGACAAGAGCGACAACATGCTACACTCCCCTTCGGGTTTCCCCTCTCGGATAAGTTGCAGAATAATAGGCTGTGATTTTTCATCACTTGATACTTTTGCCTACCGCTTGCTAAAGGCGATATCCTGTAAGTACCACGCCGCCGAATTTATTATGCGCTGGCGGCTTCTGGGCGCACGCAGTTGCCCGGAATGGTTTCCCAGGTATCCTTGAAAAGCGCCTTTAACTGGGCGAAGTTCTGGATAATGATGATACTGGAAATCTCCCTGGACCGCATGGTTGATAAGAGGGAACAGTAATCATCCGGCAGTGCGACGTTTGCAAATTCGTCGAGCATGAATGTCACATGGATCGGGAGCCGTCCGCCGCAGTTGAAGTCTGCCTGATAGTAAAGCTCCTGAAAAATCTGCGTGTAAAGCATTCCGATGATGAAATTGTAGGACTTGTCGGAATCCGGTATGACACAGAACAGCGCCGTTTTCGTTTCCCCGTCCCCGTTCACGCCAATCCCAAGTTCCGCAATGTCTAAATCATCCCTTGACAGAAGCCTTAACACCTGTTTGTTCTCCAAGAAAGCAAGCCGGGAGTTTGCGCTGATGATGATGGAACGGACGGTATCGCCCGCACCACGCATACATTTGTTGTACTGTTTCACCGCAGGGTGCGCCGCACCGAGCTTTGATGTTTCCTCCAGGAATTTCATGCGCACGTCCAGCCTTGACGGTTTATTCTGTTCCGTCACTTCCGCCTCCCCCAAAAGCTGCAAAACCGTTTCAAAGTTCCTCCTTGCAGGCGGTTCCTCCAGCCACACATAATAAATGATTGCCTGTAAGAACAGTCCCTCCGCCTTTTCCCAAAAGGGATCTGAGGGAGTTGCGCCCTTTGGCGTGGTATTGCTGATAAGGTTCGTGATCAGCTTTACCACGTCCGTTTCCTCACGGATATAGGAAAAGGGATTGTAACAGTCCGACTTTTCCATTTCCAGAAGGTTTATGACTTTCACGCTGTAACCGTTATTCCTTAACATCTCCCCGCAGCTCCGTAAGATTTCCCCTTTCGGATCAGTACAGATAAAGGAACAGTTATGCGGCATCTGCATCAGGTTCGGCTTTACCTCATAAAAAGTCTTTCCTGCGCCAGAACCGCCGCATATCAGGATATTCCCGTTAAGTTTCAGCCGTCTGAAATTCAGTGACATTTTCACGTTCTGGCTCAAAATACGGTTAAAATTCTCATCCTTGTCTGCCAGTATCCTGTTTGCCACCTGCGGGGATTCAAACCTTGCCGTTCCAAATTCCTTTCCCGGCATGAAATTCCGCTGGCTTGTGACATACATTAAAAGGGCGGTAGCATAGCAGGTTAAGGCTATCACTACCGCTTTTAAGGTTGTTTCGTTATAATAATCTGCAAATGGTTCGGCGCACACACGGTCCACCGACTCCAGAAAGGCGTTCATTTCCATTCCCGGCTCCCATGCGCCGTTTAAGAGATACCCCGCATAGGCGCTGAGCAACGCTCCCACCACGATGAACCACATGGACACTTTTTTCTTGTTCTGTACCATAAGCGGCTACCCCTTTTTTGGCGCAGGTGCTTTTTTCGGTGCAGGCTTTTTCTTCCTCATAAGCTCATGTTCCTTTGCTTTCCGTTCCATGTCCGCATAGCGATTGCGGACTTCCGCACTTACCCTGTCATAATGACCGTCATAAAGGTCTTTGCCTTTCATGGTTGTGACCACACGGTTGTCCCCGGAGTAGATCTTGTAATCCTTATTACGGTCAAGAAAGGTCAGGATTGTCCTGCCCTCATGGATTTCCATTGCCCCGTCCTTGTTTATCCATACATACTGTGCGTTTTCGCCCCATGTCCCCGGTATCCTTGTCTTGATGGCATGGTCATTTTCCTCCGTTATCAGTTTCTTTGTGATGGTGATGTCCGTAAGGTCCGGGTTCTGTGCGGCAGCTACTGCCTGCACACGCTGCGCAAGCTCACGGTAACCCTTCATACTGCTTAAAAAACGTTCCTTGTCCATCAGCACCTTATGCTTTCCGTTTTCCTCTTTGGAGATGGCGCCGATCCGCTCAAGCTGCCCCACGACGTTTTCCGCCTGTTCGTTTTCAAGGCTGAAATTCTCCTTTACTTCCTCCACACTGATGCTCTTTTTCTCCACCGCATAGCTGCCGACTTTTTCAATCAGCCCTTCGAGCGCTTCACCCGCCCTTGCCGCTTCTTCAGTGTGGAGGTTATCGTTTCCCTTTTTCTGCCCCTTTAAAAAGGACAGCACTTTATCCATTTCCTTTTCATCGCCGTTTTTCAGGTAATCGTCAAACGTGGCAATCCTGCCGGATTTTAGTTTCTGTATCATCATGTTCACCCGTGGAACTGCCTCCGTGTGGAAGATGATTTCACTCATGCCGTCCGCCTTGTTGATGTCGGGCAGGACGGAGTAAAGAAGCCCGTATTTTTTCGCCATCTTCTCCACTTTTGCCCTGTCCTCCGCCGGGAACTGGAACACCTGCAAGTCCCCGCCTTTCATAAGGAGCCTGCGCATGTCCGTCTTTCCCATTGTTTTCTCATGGTCCATGACCGCAATCAGGAAATCGAGCGCCTTTTTCATTCCTGCCATGGTGCCGCCGCAGACTTTCATCGCAATCTCTATCCCGTCATAACCGACACGGATAATCTGGACGGCCTCCTGTATTTCTTCCGCCATGTTCATCCCTCCATTCTATAAACTTGCTTCTTTCTTAACCCTTGCCTGCATCTGTGCGGTATCTGTCTGCCTGATTTCATCCTCACTTATGGAAATACCGCAGGCGGACAGAAGCTCCGATAAGGTCTTTACTGCCTGTTCCTCCTGTACACGGTACATCTCAAGCGATATGAGCAGGTTTTCAATCCGCTGTACCCACTCTGGCTGAAAACCTGTGAGTGTCTGGTATTTCCTGCACACGGCATCCCTGTCCGCACCTGCATCCGTAAGCTCATCAATCAGCTTGTTTGTCAGTTCCCTGTCATTCGTGCGGAAAGCAAACTGTACCACAAATTCCAGATCCCGCTCTGTCATGGATATATTTTTCTGCCGGAGCATCCCTGCCGTTTCCGTTACCGCAATCAGTCCCATTACTGCACCCCCTTCATCTTATTTTCATAGACGGCGATGTTTATGATCTCCTCCATCTGCACCGCCGGGATTCTGCTGTTAATCAACACAAGCAGCTGCTTCTCTGACAATCCTTTTTCAATGGCGGTCCTTATCTGCACAAGCTGTTCCGGCGAAAGGTCTTTTTCCGCAAGCAGTTTTACAATGTCTATCTTCCTTTTGAAAGACAGCCGCGAGAACATGGAACCCATCATGCCTCCCCTGTCTTTCCGCTTCACGCGTTCCACCGGGACAAACCGGACAATGCTGCCGTCCTTATCCACAACTGCCGCATGGTATTCGGTTCCGGGATAAAGTGTGGATTCCGGCATGGCGGAAGGGCTGCTTTCTGCCTGTGTTTCCGTTTTTTCTGTCTTTTCCGTCTCTTTTGGTGCTGCCGCATCCGCTTCTGCCTTTTTTGCCTTTTTAACCTGTTCCTCCAACGCTTTCCTCTCCTTCCTCATTTCTTCCATTTCCCCACGCAGTTTTGCAGCCGCCACCCTTGCCTCGTTCAGTTCGTTCTGCTGCTTTTCCAGCATTTTATCCTTTTCGGAAAGCTGTGCGATAAGGTTTCCCTGCACATGTGCATCCTGCCCCGCCGTACCAATCTCTTTGAGTTTTTCATTTAAGGCATCATACCGTTTCTCCTGATAGGAAATCTTTTCGACAACTTCACGGATCTGCGCCATAAGCTCTTTTGCATATGCCATATCCTGTCCGCCTGCCGGCTCTGCCTCTTTTGCTTTATGAAGCACCTGTGAAAAGATGCGTTTCATGGTGTAAGCCGTATTTTCCGCACTGGAAAGCACCCCGGTTATGGTTTTCATCGGAACGCCTTTTTCATAAAATTCCAGCGCAACCTCCATCTGCTCCCCGCTTAACCCCTCTTTTAAGATTGCAGCTTTTTCCTCTTTGCTGTAATTATTGCGCAGACACTTTGAATACACACACATCTGCCTGTAATCGTACCTGCCGCTGCTGTATTCCTCCGTTTCCTCCTTTGTCAGACCGAAACGGAGGTCATCTTCTATCAGTTTTAAGATTTCCTCCGTATACTTCGGGTTCTGCCTTAACCTGCCAAGATATGCTTTCAGATCCATGCCGCTAAGCGCCGTCCGTTCCTGCATTAAAAACCCCCTTTCCCGCTACATCTGCGAATTTGTGCGCAGGCGCACATAAAACTCCAGTCCTGCCCGCTTTGGGCAAAACAAAACAGCCGTTCCCGGCTGCCATATCCTACCTGCTTTTTTCCTTTTGTACCCGTTGTTTTTCCTCTCTCTTTTCCGGTTCCGTTTTTCCTGTCCTTTCCCCTGCCGTAATCTCCGCAAGGATACGGGCGGCAATCCTTTCCTCTTTCGCCGCAGCCTTTTCTTTTTCCCTTATCCGTGCAATCTCACTCCGGTAATGTTCCTTAAATTCTGCAAGCTGACATGCCGTGTACCCTTCCTTTGCAAGCCTTGCCGACAGTTCCAGATAGCGTAAATGTTCCTGCTCAAACAGGCTTTCCCCACGCTGGAAACAGTTCTCACACTCTTTCAGTTCCTCCAACTGCCCTGCAATGTCAAAAAGCGGCTTCATCCTTGCACGTTCTTTGAAAATGCGACTTTTTTCCCTTGAAGTCTCTTTTTTTCTGTCTGCCATCTGCAATGCCGTCTGTCTTATATCCCCCACCGTGGAAACATCATGTCTTGCAAGAAAAAGATAATCTTCCTGAAGCTTCTGCATCTCCCTGATGTCGTCACGGTACTGCCATGCCTTGCTGTATGGACGTTTCTTTAAAAGCCCTGTTTTGTATAACCTTGCAAAGTAGCGTTTCTGTACGCCGGACATCTTCGCCCTCTTATAACGTTTTATATGGCAGCGCACAATCCTTGTCTCCCTCACCGCCTGTATCTTTTTATAAGAAGAAAGGCTCTCCTGTCCAATCCGTTCCCGTATGCGTTCCTCCGTATAATTTTCCCCAAGCGACCTGCACCGTCTGAACCTGCTCATGCCCATAGGTTTGATCGCAAGGTACTTTCCCTCCGTTCGGTATGCGTTCTTGATCCCGTAACCCATACCGGAAAGAACGGATAAAAAGGACTCATAGGTTGCCGACTGCATGACTGCTGCGTCAATGTCACGCTTTATCATGTCTGCCCACACAAATTTCCCATCCCTGAAATCATTCCACTCTTTATAGTTTTCAGACTTCTTTGCCCTATTTTCTGATATTTCAATCGTGGACAGCCCGTATTCTTCACACAGACGGTTCGTAATGGGCTGTATCTCCTTTGCCCAGTCCCCTTTCTGATAGCGGTACTTTTTACCGTCACGGAAACTGACGCTGTTAAAGATGATATGGCCGTGGATATGGTCTGTATTGTCATGCACCGCATACAGCGCCTCATAATCTTTTCCGAGGTATTCCTTTGCAAACTTTCCAATCACTTCAAAGGCAGTGTCCGCATCCACTTCCCCCTCCACAAAGGATATGATGAGGTGGTAGCCCTGCCTCTGATCCGTCTTTCCAAACTGTTCCTTTGTCTGCCGCATCTGCTCATACACCTGTTCCTGCTGGCAGTTTAAGGAACCCACAAGACGCCCGCCGCCTGTTTTCTCAGGGACTGTGATATAATCAAGCGCCTGTTTTAAGTGTTTCCCCGCATACCCGGCACCGCAGTCCCCGATATAAAGTATCTTGCTGATTGCCAATCTTCCCCGCCGCCTTTACTTTGTTTTCCCTCTCCTTACAGATTTCCTATCTTATCCGCCGCCTCCCTTACAGTCATGTTCAGCTTTTTCATACAGGCGCATAAAAGCTCCCTGTCCTCTGTGCGGTATAACTTTGAATTGTAATTCCTTGTAATCTGGTTGATGTTGTTCCCGACTGCGTTAACCTCGTTGATCAGTTCCCTTAATAAAATACGGATTTCAGGGTAATCGTTGGGTTTCTGTGTGATCAGCAGGCGCAGGTAATCAGCTTCACACATCCCCGCCGCACCTGCCTTATCCGAAAGCGCCTTTGCCTCACACGGCATAAGCCGCAGCGTTTTCCTTACGGAATGTATGCTGTCCGCCATTTACCTTGCCCTCCCTTTCTTCTGTTCAGGCTGTTCCTTTATACCCTGTACCAGTTCCTTTACCGCCCCGTCAATATCTCCCTTTGACTGCAGGTTCTGAATGAACTGTTTTGCAAGCATCTGTGCCATATGCTCTATCTGTTCTGCATATTTTGTCCTGTCAAACACGGCATCCAGTATCTTTTCGTCTGCACATAACTCCTCATAGCGGCTGTGCTGGAACACAAAATCCGAAAAATTATCCGGATTGTCCATGGATGACTTTGCATCCTGCAAAAGCTGGTAATTCCACTCTGCCGCAGAATCTACAAGATCATCTATGGTTGTTTCTTCCCATACCGTCCTGTCTGTTTCTGCACACAGATCCCCACGGCAGAGCTGCCCGTCCTTTTGACCGACTACATAACCATGACCGTCCATATAGCCGCAGACCAGGTCTGCTTCTTTCTCATTCAGTTGAAAAGATATGCCGTTTTCTTCTATGAACCTTATAAGTTCTGCCCCTGTCAGTATTATCTCATATTCCTCTGTATCACGTTGTCTGCCCTGTACCTGTGGGAGATACATCTGCCCGCCTGTATATCCGAAATCCTCATAACCAAATTGCAGCGCTTTTTCTTCTCCCAGTTCCAGTTTTTCCGCAAGAACTACAGCACCAAAGTAATTTATCCTGACACTTTCCTCCACGGACACTGGAAACCCGTCGTCATCGCCATGACGCAGCTCATAGCAGTGCATCCCCTCCGGCACTGCTTTTTTATCCACACGCAGCTCCGTAAAATATCCCGTCCTGCCAAGCAGTTCCACTTCCTCAAGCACTTCTTTCTGAATGTCAATGACTTCCATCTGTAGCCACCTCCTTATCCGTATGATACAAATTCACTGGTTTCCGCCCCAGTCCAAATTCCGGGGGGAATTTGCCAGATACGCATGAGAGACGTCTCATGCCTCTGGTTAGGGGGCTGCCCCTAAAACCCCGCTGATACATATAGTGAACTTAAAATATGATAGTATATTTCTATTTTGATATTACTTTTTGCTATCATTTTCCTGTTCTGATAGCACTTTTTAAGTTCTTTTTTCGGGGAGCGGGCATACCTTTTCTTTTGGCTTTTTTCAGTGATTGTACTTTTTGCAATCACTTTTGCAGAATGATAGTACTTTTTCAGTTCTTTTTCCATAAATGAACTCACATTTTACAATCACTCACATTTCCGTGCCATTTCCCGTTTGGGAGCTGCGGCACAAAGGCATTTTTTGGCCTCCTGTAACCACTGGTTATAATCCTTGAACGGCTGTGGCGGCGGGCAGTCCTCCACCTCATAATCCAGGCAAAAGTATTTTTCCATAAGCGCATCTGCCGCTTTCCTGCCCGGTCCGTCATTGTCAAGGCAGAAAGAAATCTTCCTGACTTTCGGGTGTTCCTCTAAAAACGTTGCAAGCGGCGCATCGGAAAGCATACCAAGAGCCAGCTTGTTTGTCACATAATCGCCACGGATCTCCACATAGCTCATCAGGTCTATTGCTGCCTCAAATACCATGACTTCATCGCTGTCCCCATACCAGATGTTGAACCCATAATTCTTGTCATTACCCTCCACATCACATTTGAAACCTTTCCCGTTATGGTCAGACACGCCCCTCATGCTTGCAAAACGTGTTTTCCCATGCAGGTCATTCCCCTTAAAAACAATGTTGTGGTGGCTCCGTTCCTCATAGATCAGCCCGCACCTTACAAAATACTCCACGGTATGCCTGTCAATCGCCCTGTCCCCTGTCAGATACGAATAAAGGCAGTTATTGTTCTTTGCCGGGACGGGCAGTACAAACTTCTTTTTTTCCCGCTCCCTTTTTTCCACATATACACTGGCATTCTTTTTCTTGCAGTCCCCGCTTCTTAAGTATCCCGAAAAATCAAGCAGCCAGAAAACAGCCTCTTTGACCTCCATGTCTGCAAAGACGCGCAGGAAATCTATCTGTGAGCCGCCGTTGTTTCCTTTCTCATGCTCCCTTGACCACCGGAACCAGTTGGTGCGGTTGTAAATCCGTATGGAATCCATCTCTTTCAGCGTGTGGTATCTGCCCACTTTTTTCACGGTAAAGCCGAGGCTTGCTGCTACCGCCGTAAGGTCAACGCTCTTTGCCAGCGCAAGTTCCTCTGCCGTAAAATTTTTTCTTTCTTCCATTGCCTCACCTTGCTTTCCCTTTTTCTGCCACCATTGCCGTTTTTCCAAAATCCAGTGTTTTATAGTCCGTGGAAAGGCATACTGACGGATACTGCAGCAGTTCTTTTTCACAGAAGCTGAAATACTGCCTGTTGTCGCCGCCAACAATCACGTGGTCAGCAAGCCTTATTCCCATAAGTTCTGTCAGCTTCAGCATTCGGTCTGTTATCATGATGTCCGCTTTTGAAGGTACAAGTTCTCCGCTGGGATGGTTATGCACAATGATCATCTGTGCCGCATTGGAAAGGATGCTTGCCTTAAAAAGTTCCCTTGGCTCCGCAATGGCCTGGCTGACTGCCCCCACGCTCACGATATTACAGTTAATGGGCGTTCCATCGCATTTCAGGTTAATGACGCACATTACTTCCCTGTCCATTTCACACAGGAAATCACCCACTACCTTTACGGCTTCCGCAGGACCTGTAATCTTATGGTCTGAAAACAGCGGAGCATCCTTTACCAGCCTCACCGATACCACTTCCAGTTTAAAGGGTTCCTGCTGCTGCATCTGTTTCCTCCCCTCCCGGCTCGATACGGATAATAAAGTCGCCCTCCTGCCGCCGCACCAGTTCCAAAAGCTCCTTTACAGTCACTTCCTTTTGTGTTTCTTCTATAATAATAACAACCTCCTATCTGGACTGCCCTGCCTCATAAACCATTCCCCGTTCTGCCACAACGCCATCCAGACGTTTGTTTGGTGTGTCGGTTGCAAGCGTGATCTTCCGCAGGTCCTTGTCATAATGGTAGACCTGATTGGAGAGCCTGTCTTCCAGCGCTACCTCATTCATGTTTATTTCAGCAACCATCCCTGCCAGTTCTTCCGGTTTTCCCATCTCTACAGATACGGCAATGACCTCATGCACAGAAGATGGCATGACATACAGGTCACTTTCCAAATCCTCTGCCAGCCCATGCAGCTTTTCCTCGTAAAGCATTGAAGCCGCACCACGGGTTCCATAGTCATTTGATATGATCCATAATGTTTCCTTTGGCTGCGTCTCCCCGACCATGAGGTCTGCCACTCCCGGCGGCAGCCCGTCAGCCAGAAGCATATCCCTGATAACTTCATTCATGGATTTTACCGTAGGAGGCAGTATGCGTCTGGTATTCACCATGGCCGCCCTGAATAACTGTTCTTCATCCATCCCCAGTTCCTTTGCCAGCCCATTGTGGATTACAACACTGGAAATCCCTTTGTCATCCGCACCTACCACCCATCTGTAGATAATGGATAAATCCTGATACTCCCTGTGCGGCATGTTTTTCAGCATATTTTCATTCTGCATGGTGTTTACAAGCTCGAAGATCATATTGTCCTTTGCACCCCGCAGATCAAGCGGTGGCATGGGTCTCTCCCTAAACACCCTGTCCAATGCGTCTGCCGCATTCTGTAAGGATTTTTCTAAATCCCCCGTCCTTAAATATTCCTCATAAATGTTATTGATATATATGGTGGGTGAAACCATGCCCGCCCCGTCCTGCCTCCGCAGATCCAGCCCGTCCAGTTTGCGGTTGACCTTTTCCACTGGGACAACTCTTACCTGCATATCCTGATATTCTTTCGGCATATAGGATAAAAACTTCTCCGTCACCACATCTTTAAATATCTCATAATTCATCATAAAATCCGCCCCTGTCTTTAGGAGCTGCCTCCTTTCCTGTACTTCTGTAACTGTTCCATCCTGAAACTCCTGCATTTCATACATTCCGGTACAGTACAGCATAAACCGTCCACAGACACGCCAAGGGCATCTGCAATCTTTTTAAGGGTTTCTGCCTTTGGAACTCTTGCGCCGCCCTCATACTGTGCAATGCGCACGTCCCCACTGTTTTGGAAACCCGCCTTTTTGCCAGGTTCCTTTAAGGTCATTCCTTTCTGCCTGCGGTAAAGCCGTATCCTTTCCCCTGTTGTCATATCTCCTCCTATTTGGGCAAAAAAATAACAAGCCCCTTAACAGCCTGTCATTTTCTGGTCAAAATCCAATCCCTGTCTGTGTTCCATTCGGATTTCATACCAGTTCAGGATCGTCCCGTATTCTATGCATAATTTACCTCCCTATGCTGCTTCCTTTTTTGATTGACATTCGTATGCAGACAGCATTTCAAGTCAATTATCCTTTGCATATGCCTTGCAGAATTGCAGCTTCCACATACCCATCACCTCCTTCAACGCTGCATTCATATCTGCCTTTCCTCACTGCTTTATCTTCGGGAAATACTGTTCTGCGGCATACCCCTACCATTTCATGCCTGTTTCTTCTTCCGTCAGTTTCGCCCTTCTCATTTACACCCCCCTCACCACCTGACTGTCACAATGCCTGCCATTGCCAGTACAATCCTCATAACAAGGGCAAGGAGCAGCAGAAACAGTTTTGCCATCCCAAGAACCAGTTTTAATACCATAAGCGCCGCCTGCAATATCCATTTTAGTATGGTAAGCAGTACCACCATCGTCTTTCTTAGAACATTTCCTGCCATATGTCATTCCTCCTGCTATCCCCAGTTGTCAACCAGTTCCATCATGGTTGAATCTGCGGGTTCCTCTTTCATATGTGCTCCTGTTTCCTTTTCTGCAGGTTCCACAGCCATTCTTTCCCTGCCGCTCTCTGCTGCCCGTGCCGTGCCGCTCCCAAGGGCAGCACCAAGCAGCATAATAATCTCATTCTTAACGTCATTCTTTAGTTCTTCACGGATACCAGAAAGGTCACTCATTGAAATATACTGTTCTTTCTTTTGTTTTCCTGTCTCCCTTATCAGATTTTCACTCTCAAAGTTGTTTGCATAGTAATCTATGGCATCCGTTATAAACTGGTTTACAGACTTATGAATGTCTGTATTCAGTTCCGCAAGCACCTTGTTTACCCTGCGCTGCTGTTCATTGTCAAGGTTGAGGCGGTAACTCCGGAAAACAATATTTGATTTTGCCATGTGCGCCACCCCTATCCTATCTGGTTATGGTGTTTTGCAAGAAAAACCCTGCCAAGCTGCTCATACCCCTTTGCATTTGCTTTGATGTCCTCAATATAGCGGAAGTTCCCGCCATCCTGTGAACCAAACAGCCGCATGACTGCCGCACCGCCGCCTGCAAACACAATCGGTATCACATCAAGGTTATATCCGTGTTCTTTCAGGGTATTGCAGACTTTCTGTGCGAAATCACGCAGGCAGTCCCTTACAATGTTCATGTACTTATCCGGCAGGGCCGCCTCCCCGGTTGCCATGACCTGCTGTATCACGTTTTCCTCAAGCTCCTGCCCAATCTGCCTGTTACATTCCTCATTGATTGTCCTCATGCATCGGATAAGCCCCTGCTGGCTTGTGATGCACTCTGCCTCATCCGGCTTGCCGCTTAGTATCGGCATGATGTCAATTGTCCAGCTGCCTATATCCACAACCACCACGCGCTCCGGCAGCGTTTTCAGCTGCTCTGCAACCGCCGCATAACATTGTGGGAACACGGACACCCTTGCTATCCTTACAGTATATCTCTCTTTTTCAAAGAAGTAGCTGACTTCTTTCTTCCTTGACAGGTAATCAATAAAGTCCTGCTTTTCCGCACCAAACCTTGTCAGCGGAAGCCCTACCGATAGAAGGACATCTGTATTTCTCATTCCCCGCTGTTTAAGTTCCTTTGCGACCGCCGCAAGCGTAAGCAGGTAAAAGTTGTCGTTTTCAACTTTTGTGTCCCTGACCTCAAGGCGTTTGCCCCCTACCTTGTAATACTTTCCGTCCAGTTCCACCACATCATCATAAAATGCGGGTTCTGTCGTAATCTCCTTTACACCTGTCGTAAAAATCTGTGTTGCCGTTTTCATGTTTGACCAGCCGTGGTCAATCCCGATTACTTCAATATGCTTCTCCATTTTATTTTTCCTCCATAATTTATTCATGCAGACTTATCTCCTTCATATTTTTTTCCTGTCCGGTTCCTGTCATCTGCTACATCTTCTTTTCTGTTCCATTTTCTTTTTTCGCTCTGCCTCCATCTGCCTGACATACTCACGAATATCAATCAGATTTTCCAAGTCATAGATTTTGGAACCCATAGCGCGCTCAACATTTTCAGGCGTACATTCACCATGTTCTGTTAATGCTGCTATTACTTTCTGTCTGATTTCTTCCTGTACAGAATCCGGCAGCGCTGCTATATAATGCGGCTGCTTTGAAACTTCTGCCTCGGTCTCCTTTTCATACCCGTATCTTTTTTCGAAGTCTTTAAGGAATTTTTCTTTTGCCATGACTGCATTTGCCTTGTTTTCCTCACTGGCTAACTCCACCAGTTCATTCAGGAACTCAATTAGCTCTTTCTTTGTAAAGCCCATCTGTTAAATCCTCTTTCTCCAAAATAAAAAGGCAGAAACAGATTAGCGGTACAAAAACGGAATATCCGTTTTAAGAGCTAATTTAGTCCTACCTAAATAATTTCTATATATTATTGCATCAGAAAAACAATCTTCACTCCTTTAAACCATATGACATATATCCCCGCCGGAACTCTGATGCGTCATAGGCATTTGCGAGATATTTGATTGGTATAACAGCGCTGCCTCCATCAAAACCTTGTTTCGTTGCAAGTTTGAGAAAGGACTAAATCAGCTCAAACCCTTGTATTTACTGGGCTTGTCTAACTTTAGTCTTATTTTACCATAGGCATCGCCAATCCTACAGCCCGTCCAAAAGAGGATTTCAAAGATTAAATAGTATCGTGTCCCCGGCTCTATCGTCTGAATAAATCTCTGATATTCCTCTGTTGTCCAAAAGTCCAAACTTCTTGAATCGGAATTTCCCATGCGCTTCACTTTCTTACATGGATTTGTGTGCAAATCATAAATGCGTGACGCATGAGTAAATATACAGGTCAACTGATTTTGTATCATTCTTAAATAGCTTTCCGAAAATCCCTTTGTCTGCATTTCGTTCTGCCACTGTATGATTTGTGAAGCGGTAATCTCACTCAACATCTGTTCGCCAAAGTAGGGAATAATGTGTTGCTCCATCATATACCGTTTATTCTTCATGGTGCGGTCTTTCAATTCATTCTGCTTATCCTCAAAATAGACCTCCATAAATTCACTCAACTTCATATCCATGCTTCGGCTACTGCTCAATTTCTTTTGCCGCTCATACTCTAACGCTTCTCTTTTTGTTTCAAATCCTCTCTTTCTTCGCTTTTTCTTCTCCCCCTTTGCCGTTGTTTCAAACCATTGCGCCGACCACTTTTTTGTGTCTTTCTCCTTATAAGCCATACCGCCACGCTCCTTTCCTTAGCTTATTGATAACTCATAACCGTACATTTTCTTTGCCCAAAACGCCCTCGGAATACGTCCTGCCATTGTAATATACCCCTGTCCTGCAAGTTCCTTGTTCAGTTCTTTTACAATCTTGTAGGCATGAGATTTTGAACAATTTAACTCTTTGGCTATATCTTCCGCACTCAACATATAACGGTAGTTTGCCACACGTTTGTCCTCCTTTCCCCTTTTAGAAATTCATTACACTATTTGTATTTTGTTGTTGTACGAATTTCGTATATTCATATTAACACCTTATCCGAGCAATGTCAACACTTCGTAAAAATATTTTTACGAAGTTCGTATTTACATTTTTTCTATTTTACTCTTTTATGTTTTTCGTATATGTGGTATGATGATAAATAGGATTTATGCTTTTCGTAATTATTCAACATATGAAAATAGGAGGTCACTATGGGCGATGGAAAGAAGCTGAAAGAAAT
>ERZ808028.468-NODE-468-length-34127-cov-13.071454_pt1 | contig 34127 bp, 42 predicted proteins | sample MGYA00380184_ERZ808028 | MGnify/ENA primary metagenome ERZ808028 (study PRJEB31490, sample SAMN06133397) | mouse gut metagenome | isolation source: J8_1 | host: mice | place: China: Chengdu | collected 2015-05 ...
GTGAACTCTTCGTCCTTGGCAGCTTCATATCGCTGGCGATAGTGATCGAATATATTCATGGTATGCCGTCCTTTCGTATACTATGGGAACATTTTGATTTAATACTTTTAGCGTAGTTCTTCAACGGGATAAAAATTATGCTCCGTCCTATATGTTATGAGCGAGTATCAAGCATTCAGCAAATCGAAGGGGGCGGAGGTCTGGATGACCAACGTTCAGCATTGGAAGGTTATTTAGACAGAAACTCTGATAAATTCAATAATGAAAGAGTATTCATTCAGGATAGAGGGGTGAGTGCATTCAAAAACTCCAATATATCATCGGAGTCACAACTTGGGATATTTTTGCAAGATGTACAAAACCGCAAGTACGGCGAAGGTGACGCACTCATTGTGATGTCGCTTGACCGCATTAGTCGCCGTTCCAGTTGGGCAGAGGACACCATCAGGTTCATCGTGAACAGTGGGATCGAGGTTCACGATATTTCTGCCAGTACTGTGTTACGGAAAGATGACCCGCACTCAAAACTTATTATGGAGCTGATTCAGATGCGTTCTCACAACGAGTCGCTAATGAAGTCAGTACGTGCAAAGGCAGCATGGGATAGGAAAATCATTGAAGCAGTACAGAACGGTACAGTGATATCAAACAAAATGCCTATGTGGTTGAAGAACGTTGATAACAGGTATCAAGTGATTCAAGAAAAGGCGGATCTGATCATCAGATGCTTCGAGTGGTATAGGGATGGATTCAGTACTGGAGAGATAGTCAAACGTATTGCCGATCCCAAATGGCAAATGGTTACAGTTTCAAGGCTAGTAAGGGATCGTCGGTTGTTGGGTGAACATAAACGTTACAATGACGAGGTTATTCATAATGTCTATCCGAAAGTCATAGATGATGATTTGTTTCTCACAGCTAATCGCATGATGGATCGTGTTATGTTGGAGAAGAATAAACCAGCAGAAGACCTGCTACTTGAATCTGAAGTGGTGCAAGAGATCTTTCAGCTATATGAAAGTGGGCTTGGATCGGGGGCTATCGTTAAGCGTTTGCCGAAAGGGTGGAGTACTGTAAATGTACTAAGGGTTTTACGTGACAAAAAGGTAGTAACGCAGAAGATTATCGATAACTTAACTTTTGAGCGTGTTAATCAAAAATTGTCAATGAATGGTGTAGCTAATCGCATTCGGAAGGATATAACTATTGCACAGGATGATTACATAACTAACTTATTCCCGAAGATCCTTAAGTGCGGTTATTGTGGTGGTAATATTGCAATTCACTACAATCATGTTAGAACGAAATATGTGATTTGTCGAAATCGAGAAGAAAGGAAGATCTGTGATGCAAAATCCATACAGTATATTAGAATTGAAAAAAACATACTCAAATGTGTGAAGAATGTCGATTTTCAAAAATTAATGATAGAAAGTACTGGCAGTGAAACTTCAGTGCTGGATGGTCTGCGTGAAGAGCTATCATCATTACGCAGAGAAGAAAGTAGTTATAACGATAAAATAAACGAAAGAAAATTAGCAGGTAAAAGAGTTGGTATACATCTCAATGATGGGTTAACGGAGGTGCAGGACAGAATTGAGGAAATAGAAAAAGAAATTATCAGTGCTCAAACTGTAAGAGAGATACCTCAATTTGATTTTGATATGGATGAAGTACTTGATCCAATGAACATAGAGCTACGGGCGAAAGTGCGAAAACAGCTTAGGTTAGTACTTAAAGTAGTGAAATACTGGATGTTCGATAAACGTATTTTTGTTCAATTGGAATACTTCAATGATGTACTTTCACATATGCTTGTAATTGATAATAAACGTGGCGGTGGAGATGTAATATATGAAATGTCTATTGAAGAAAGAAAAGGTGAACGAATCTATACGGTTCATGAAAATGGTCATGCAGTTTTCATTGCATCAGTAACTATTGGCACAGATTTATGGTCGTTAGCTTTAAGCCGCACACGTACAATTGATAGCATTAGCAATTACCTAAGCCTCCTTGCTCGTGAAGGTTTTGAGATCTTGGTGAACGAAGATCAAATTGATTGGTTTTAGTGTTGCGGCTTACCGGGGTGATTATCGTTCAGATAAATTAAAGAGAAGGTAGGTTGCCGCTTCTTTCGTTTTCGGCTGATAAAAGTACATCACTTAATTAGCGACAAGTGTCATATAACTCTTAAGATAATCTAGAGACATTATTGTGGGAGGAAGTGCTGATTTACCTGTTAAAAAGTGAATTTCGACCTCACCAGACGTTCTATGTGAGGTTTTTTGTATAAGGGTATACATTTGCCATGCCTGAAAATAGAAGACCGCGTACATAGCGTTACAGGGGCATTTATAGGATTTAACTTAAGTAAGGGCTGTTGGCGAGCTATACACTTGCTGCTGCAAAAGGCGATGGGCTATGAGAAAAAGGGAGGAAATACTTCTAATTCAACCGCTTATGTGTTTTTTAGGATAATCAACTGAAAATCGATTAAAAAAAGATTAAAAAACTAAGAGTAGATATAATAGGTTAAAGCGAAGGGAATATGATTTTTAATAGGTGAACCTATCACAGAATTTATAAAAAATCAATATCGGAAATTACAATTTCGCACCCGGTGGGTTTGATTTTCTCTCTAAAACCAGATTACCACTTTAGAACGTAACTTGTCAAAATTATGTTTGATTTCATTTAAGTAGCTTTTTGACTAAGCCGTTTTCAACCCGTACCATAGCAACTGTCAACACCACATGGCTTCAATATACGAGTAAAACAACAAGTCACAGGAGGTCGCCCATGAGATGACTTTTAATTTAGCCAAAAGGGGGTCTCACTATGACCGTATCAAAACGTGGCCGTGTGCCAAAAACAATCAAAGAAGCCGTACAAGAGCAGTTCAGTCGCATGGGGGAAAGCTACTATGCGAACATCAAGTGGGCGAAATCAGTTAATGCCCATTACTTCAAGGTCATTCGGGAATCGGATCAGCCAGAACCGATTTTCTACACCTTCTCAGTAATTGATGAAGAGATACATTATACATATTTTGACGTGAACACCTTTGAAGCAACTCAGCTATCGTTAGCTTGCTCAGAGGATGCGTTCTTTCAATTCATGTTTAGGTGTGATCTACCGTTAGACTTCGATGCATTTACCGAAATTATGCGTTTGATCTCATTGCATGGATTAGATGTCACTGCCTTTTATAAATAAGACATTATATCAACTCCTATTTTTGTTAGTCGTGATAAATAAGACTGTAAAAATAGGAGGGTTGATTATGACTTGGCTCAGTAATGTACTCATTGAAGTACTCATTGAAGTACTCGCAACTATAATTTATATGTTTGTGCTATTTCCATGTTGGATAGTACTGCATCTTTGTTTTATGGTTTTGGTAGTATTACTGCTACCATTTAAGATTCCAGCTATAAATAGATATGTAATGACAAAGATGAAACGCCAAAAATAAATATGGTATAATATCACTATAATTCCTCCAATAATTTGCCCCAATTATTTGGGGTGCTTTTTGTGTGGAAGAAAATCAGAAAAGTTTAACAAAAGGATATTGTTATGAAAGAAAAGAAAACGATTAGTGTTGGAGTGAGATTAAATCCTACACAAGAAGAAATACTAAAATCACTTATAGAATGTGGTAAGGCTACTACGATTAGTTCAGCCATTCAGTATCTGATACATCAGTATGCGATTTTAGGTAGCAAGTAAGGGTTTGGTACTTTCACTTTAGAAAAGTACTGGCAGTACTTCAGGATGAAGTACTTATTTTCAAGGAAGAAATATGAAGAAGGAAAAAAGAAATGACCTAAAAGGTCAGGCACTACCACGTATAAAAGAAGCACTACGAGTATGGAATAATTTTCACTCAAGAGTACGTAATAACATCAATTACAGTACTGTTACTATCTGCGATGACTGGTATCTCTTTAGTAACTTTTATTACTGGTATGTTTATAATGTCGTTGATGATTGGCACTTGGATAAAGACATATTAGGAGGGGATGAGTACAGCCCAAGTAACTGTATCTTTGTTCCGAGAGAAATCAATCAATTATTTCGGGAAGTACCAACATCTTTATCAACTGGCGTAGTCGTTAATCATAAGGGCTATCAAGCACAAGCTACGTTTGATAAGAAAGTACATAAGTTTGGAACGTACTCTACGGTAGAAGAAGCTCATGCAGCTTATGTTACTGGACGTAAGTCATACATATATAAGCTATCGCAGAAGTATAAAGCATATACGAAACTTAGTGCGGTACTATTACACAAATCACAATAATAAAATGGCCTGAGTACTGGAAATACTACAGGCCATAATTAATATCTATCATAGGAATATTTATCATGACAAAAAAGAAAGAACCGCATGAAATAAAGAAACGTGGACGAAAACCGAAAGAACACGATAATGCAGAATTACAAGATCATCTAAGGGGAGTACGCTATCTCAATCAACTTACAGATGAATCACGTAGAGTAATATCAAACGCTGTTAAAAATTACTTTGAAAAGAACAAAAAACGGAAGACTTTCTCAAACAAGAATATGCTACTTCTGGTAACATCGACTCGATACATCACAGATGAAGCGATAAAGAACAATATTGAGTACTTTGATGCCTTTACACTCAATGAGTACGGTGATTCCTCAGTTCGAGATTATAAGATGGTCACGATTGCTATATGTGAAGGTCTGAATGCACTTCTAAGCAGTGGTAAGCCCGTAAGAAGTGATACACCAGAAGGAGCACAGTACCTAACAGGTGAGGAAGCGTATCAACTACGCGAAGCTATTGATGCTGGGTGCTCTAAAGCCGATTTACTAAAGGTTATCGCTTCAATTTATCCCGAATTAAAACATTCTATGTAGTGTTTTAATTACGGTCAAAATGTCGAATTTCGGGCTGAATGGAGGTGTTAGTGGGTATAATTGATGGTTTTGAGATGCATATAGTATGTTTGGTGAGCTAAAATACACTATATATGGAGCTTCCCGAATTTCGACACCATAATTAGAAATTATTAAGACCTCTTGTACTACGTCCAAATCAGTCTTTGAGTGCCTACACTCCCTGCGGTCGTATAGTCACTGAAAAACAAATTAAACCGATCCTTGCGTTTTTTCTCGCTATTACTCGAAAACCCGCAGGGGATTTACTCGCTTTCGCTCAGACAAGTAACAGTACTGACAAATGAAGTACTCAAAGTGATTTGGCAAGTGCTCGTGAGTAACTACGCGGTCGTAAACTCCCTTGTCGTGGTGTTCGGCAGTTAAAGCCTCACATAATTACTTTCTAAGTACTGGCAAAGTAGGTGATCAAAGTATTCGTGAGTCGCAATCGCGTCCGTCACGCAGCAGATCTAGAAAAAACATACTGCCACTCTATCAGCTTGCCTAACTACTTGATATCGGTGCATAATGCTGCCTTGCTGCCTTGCTGCCTTGCTGCCTTGCTGCCTTGCTGCCTTGCTGCCTTGCTGCCTTGCTGCCTTGCTGCCTTAGGTGATCATTACTTAGCAATACTTTCATTTGTGCTGAAAAGGATTACTGAATAATTATTAAGAATGAGGTGTGAATGAGTTGGATGAAGGATGCTTCGAATCGGTTTAGAAAAGATGAACTCAGACGGTCAATCTCTAATGTTAACTGGTATACATTTAAACCGAAGCTTAAAGAACAATTAATTCAGCTAGCAAATATACTTTCAGATGAAGACAATGAACTATCTGTAATTGACATGAATGATGATCCTGACGGTTATGGGTTTGATTGTTTGACACTTTGTTTTAGGGACCGTATGACTGGAAACATGCGTCAGGAGACTACTAAGGAATACACAAAATATAACCATCATTGGCAAAAAGGGGCAGCGTTATCAATTACCTATAGTGCAACGGGTGCAGTCCATATGATTATATTTCCTTCTACTTCTGAAGACTCGCTAGCTAAACATGACTCATTGATTTTGCATCATTCATACAATGTAAAAGATATAACATCTAAAAAATTAGAGAAAGCTGTCAAAAACTTACTTCATTTCCATCGCGTGACAGGTGTTTTACATAAGGCAACGTTAATAGATGTCTTGATAGTAAAACTCTTGAGACTAAAAATGTATTTCATTCAATATGCAGATAAAGAAAGTAAATTTAAAAGAGTTACTGCTCTGTATATACCCTTATTGAGTCTGCTAATATCACTATCTGCTGCTGTTGCTAGCATACTTGCATTGATAATAACTATGAAAAATGCAAGTTGAGGTAACGATTACGGTATTGTACAAAAAAAGGTGGGCTTTATAATGGAAATATTCATGTATATGTGAGGCTGGTATGAGTTTGGTGTCTTTAGCAACAAAATATAAAGATGTTTTAACTGTCGGATTTTCAATGGTATCATTTATTATTGCATGCACATCCTTGTTCTTTTCAGGAAGAACTGCATGGCATGATAGAGCAAGATTAAAAATTAAAGGAAGAGTTGTATATGATGCCGTTTACAACAAAGCTTATAAAATTGAAGTTACAGTTCTCAATATTGGCAGGCGTGATGCTGTATTGGAAGGCATCCTTTGTCACTATGAGAGCGGTAAAACTAGGCATAGTTATGAAAAAGAAGGCATTGCAATTAAAGAAAAACAAAGGAAAGTATTCATTGTGGAAAATTTTGACCTGATCATTTCTGATGACGAAGGTGAGGTATATCAGCTAGAAGATATTACTATATTAGATATTGAAGGGAAGGAGCATGAAATACCTAACTCTTATAATATAGTTTCCAAATTTATTAAAGATGTATGATTCGGTAAATTGAATTCGGCTGTAAAATAGCAGTTGAACTGCTGCTTTCCCCGAGTAGTAGGAGGAATGAAAAGGGGCTTTATAAGGCACTATAGCCAAACGGAGATCGCAATTTATCGTCAAAGTACTGCTATTCCTCAGATTCAGCCAATACGAGCAGCCAGTGAACTACGAAATCGTTTGTCACAGATACACAAATCAGGATAAAACGAGTTGTCACGGAGAAATATCTAATATATATAGATCTACTTGTAAATTCTTCCGTGACAACTATCTACTGCCTCGATCCAGTGATCATGTGCGTCAGAATGAGGACAATTAGATTCGGATATGCTCAGATCAGATTGCTAAAATGTTATAAATAGTTTTCTCAAATCGCGGTCGTTTGAGAATATATAGTTCTTCGCTTCAAATAGATTATGAGCGTTTTTTACAGTTAGAGGAATGATGCTTTTGAAGGAGCTATATGATTTTTGTCTTACATGTTCGAATTCTGACATTTTTAAGCCACGCAGGGTCATTATTATAGTTCTAATGGATTGAATTATAAGTTCTATGATATTGATTAAGCCAAAATGTATTTTATCGAACTCATGAACGGGCTTGTATCTGAATAACTTCATAGTGTTAAGGTCGTTTGCTAAAAGCTGAGTTGTGACTTCTAATTCAGTTATTGTATCAAGCAAATATGATTTCATTGATTCGAGAACCGAGTCCTTAAGATGATGGTCATAGCCGTTGATTCTAAATTGATAATTTTTAAGTTTAAACTCCAATTCCTCTACGGTATTGAAAATTTTAGGGTAGTGTTGAGTTATTATTTGTTTTTGTATTGTGTATGCGTCATCCCTATATTTCTCTTTTTGCCAGTTCGAATATACATAGCCAGCAAAGATGAGAGTGATGACGCTAGAGCCAGCACTTAACAAATCAGATACGCTCCCCCATTCGAAACTATCAGAACTAGAAAAGAGTACTTTAATGAAAGCTAATATCGCTACCCATAGAAGTACTATGACGGTAGCAACTAACAATTTGTTCCATCCTTTAACTCTCACATTCTTAACCCGTAGCCTGGTTCATGGATGAAAAATTTTACCATTTGCAGTTATGTTTCGTAAATGATCATCGGAAAGTGATAATTTAACTTAAGTGGCAGTTGCAACGTAGTTAGGTGGAGTAGTGCTGGCTGAGATCACTATTTCTTTGAAAAAAACGGGGCAGGTTGCTTTGAACTGGTTAACATAGTGGGATTATAAGCACCGAAGTAGTACTTCAGCAGGAGGCGATATGAACAGAAAGCAATTCATCCAGTCACACGGAGCTACTTGCAGTAACTGGACGTGGAGTTGGTCATTTGTTAACCATGAAAAGAAGATGGTCATCTTTGGGTCATGGGATGTTGAGAGTGAGCATGAGCGATCTGTAATACTCCGTGAGAAATGGGAATACAACTCAAACAACAAAAAACAACCGGGATACACCCAGGCTCTGGAACACATCAGGTTAGTCCATGAAGGCTACGAACTTTACACCTTCAATATGGTTTTCGCAGAACATCCGGATAATCCCGAAATTGCAGTAATCAAAGATTTTGAGCGTAAATTAAACAAGCGATATCTTCGTAAAGAAGGCGTTGTTTGGTATGCAGACTTCTTACCTAATCCATTCCCCGATGAAATTCCTTCAGGAGAGAGTTTTGTTGAAGGTGCAAAGACTCAAGTAACAGTGAACTACTACGAACGCGATCCAAAGGCCAGACAAGCCTGCATCCAGCATCACGGTACTACCTGTAAATGCTGTGGCTTCGATTTTGAGAAGGTCTATGGTACACATGGCCGTGGGTTCATTCATGTACATCACATCAAGCCGCTTCATACGATTGGGGAAAACTATGTAGTAAACCCCGTAACAGATATGATCCCATTATGTCCAAACTGCCATGCAATGGTACATCGTGGAAGCGGTGTACTTCCAATTGCAGACTTGAAAAAGAAAATGACATTATGGAGCGAGTAAATGGATTTATCACAATTGAGTAACGTCGAATTGATGCAACTGAATCAGTTGACGCTTGATGAGTTAGAACGACGAGAGGTTATCAGAACCAGAAACAATCCTATCAGTGAGTACACTGAATGGCTGATTGCGGAAAAGATGCAAATGGTACTGGCTGCACCTAGTACTAAAGGGTATGACGCTACAACGATTGATGATCGAAAAATTCAGATTAAGTCTCGTAAGAATAATTTAAAAAACCGATCGTTAATTCTTGGAATTATCAGAAATTATGATCTGAACCAATTCGATGAACTCATTGCCGTAATATATAACCATGATTTCTCAATTCGTTATGCTATATCCATACCACATGGATTAGTGAAGGAATATGGTTTTTATAATGAGCACCAGAATGGTTACACTCTAAGAATCAGCAATTTATTACTTAATGATCCACGTGTAACAGATATCATTGAATTCATTGATCCAGACACTGAACGTTCAAAGGAAGAGATCACGGTGAAGCCAGATTCAAACACTATTCGGGATGTACAGACAATAGGAATGCAGACATTTGTTGAGTACTATCAATATGTTGAAGGTGGAATGGACACAACTGATCTTGTTGAAAAGATGATAACTGACCATCCAGAGTGGAAGGAAAGTACTGCAAGAACAAAGGCATCTTCAATGCGAAGAGTATTCAAGAATGGCGACAACATTGAGGTACTAAAAATCATCTATAAGTCGAATCACCCAGCAATAACGCATGAGATTAAGAGTAAACTGATGACGCTTTGGGATAAATGAACAAAGTTTGGGTTATATTTTTGACACAAAAAGATATAATTGTAGTACTTCCACCATTCGCATTTGGGTAGGTTTGTTTGGGCGATTGGTGGAAGTGTATCAAAACGGTAATTCTCCCTGCTCACAAAACCATCCATCTTTATCATGCTGCTTATAGACTGCATTCTCACTACTCAGATATTGCAAACCTTCCAGTACTGAACATAGCTGCGTTTCCAGTATGAACACGAAGCAAACACGCTCAATCGTGCCTAACCAGTAAGTACCTTGCTGGTGCTGGAAGAATACGCGATCCCCATATACAAACTTATCAAGGCTGTATCCCCAATAGCAGACAGTAGCCCACTTGCCTAAATGTTCAAACTGCTGTGTACCGCTTTTGATTGCCGGATCAAAACCATTCTTGCCCATGTTACACCCTCGCTACCGATACTGTTTATCCATACAGTTTGTCACCACATTTCGCACAGATCCAGCCATCAAGAGCACTTACCACTAAAAATGGTAGAAATTAAAATATCGATCATTTTAATTTGATCATAAGTTAAAAGTAATTAATTATCAATCAGTTATGGAAACTGAGAGAGCAACATGAAACTCGAACATTTGGCAATTCCGATCACTTCATTGAATGGAAAATTACTCGGCGTTGAGCTGGAAACACGTGTACTTATAGATGGTTGCCGGGTGTTGGTTGGTATAGGTAAGGAAAGTGAATACATACGTCACGTGGTCTATCAGAACCAGCTAAGAATGATTCAGGGCAAAGCCGCATGGTTTAAAGAAAAGGGGCTGTTGTGCGTGCTCAGTACTGGCAGGGGTACACGGTATGACGATCTACCATTCATACGGTACATGGCTGCTGAACCACTGCTAACCGACGGTTACGACGTAATACGACTAAATAGACGGTTCACTGAAGAACACATCGAAAGGCTGATTTTCCCGGTACTCATCAAGAACATCATGCAGTACTGCGACAAGGTGATCGTACAAGTCACTGGCAATAACAATCACAGGATTCTACGAGAGTCGGGGATATGGGCAGTACAGGGAGAGTACAGGCCAATCCGCTTTGAACAATGCGAACAACTTCTATAGGGAAATAACAATGAAAATACTAATCGTCATGTTGGTAGTACTGCTCACATGCTGCGGCAGCGTACATCACTCATTCATGGATAAAGCCTTTGTAGGCACCGTAGATAACAAAGCTACAATAGTACTGTTCGACGCTGGCACACGAAACGGGGTGAAGTACTACCGGCCTCAGTTTCATAGTGATTGTGGCCGCACCTACAATCCGATTTACCAGGTGGACAATGGCAGTACTATGTGCTTAATACGAGATACACGTATTACTCATTTAAAATTATACAATATGTATATGGTTAAAGTTATTCCCAATGCAAACGACAGTATCTATGAGAGGTAAGGGGATAAAGACTGTGGTTGTATGTAATTAACAATCAATAAAAGAATACACTTAATCCTTCTAATATGGCTCTGACACCTGATGTAACTTTTTAGTTGCAAAGTAAAATTTATGGTCCATAATCGATTTATATTGCTGGTTGGAGCAGGTTTAAACTAAGATAATTAATGGTGCGAAATGAAAATTACAGAAGAGTTAATTTATAAAACATTCAGTAATACCTTTGAAGGAACAATGATATTATTAAAGATTTCAATTCTTAGTACACTAATAACTTTATTCATTCTTATTAATGGTGCAGATCCTGGGGCGATAGAATCCATAAAGGTGGTCTTTGCTACACTTGCATTGTATGCGATGTCTGTAGGGATTGGCTTAGGTGCAATGTTGCTTTCACCAATTACCTATAAAGTGGCTGATTGTTTCGAACTTAAAGCAAATAGCCCCTTATGCAAAGTGATTAGTATCGTATATGGGATGGTGTATTTTGCTACAACATATGTAATAGCTACTTATTTGACTTATCTGATTACTGATAGTTATAGGACAGGAAAAGAATTAGTAGCTGTTTACGTAATTAGTACTGTGACAATATCTTTTATCCAAGCACGTCGTCTCTATAAACTCATTGGTCAATAAACTGGCCGTGGTTATTGATGATTTAGTAAAGGCCCACAGAAGCGGGCCTGTTAATAATATATCAAATTAAAATTCATCTAAAGTACTTCTTTTCTCGTCTATTACATTAAACTCTAAAAGTCCATCATTAACCTCAAAAGTAACGGTGGTTGAATATGAATCATCAATATCCATATCCTTACACATGTTATAAATGAAGTAGCTAATGCTATAATGCAAAACGTAGATATTTTCGTCTAAGTATTCAATATCATCTATAATGAAATAGTCAGTAGATTGTGCTCTTGAATCAATGAAATCTAAATCAATATCCAAAATCTTTTTTAAAGTTATGTCACTATGATTTTTATCTAAGTAGTCATAGAGAATTTTTTCAGCTTCTTTCCCGTGGGTTGGAAGTGTTAAATTGAATGGATAGGTAGTCATTACATAAACCTTTAGTCAAATAATTAATGGTTAACTTTATAAGTACTAAAATAGCATGATGAATTAAAATATTCAATGAAAAGAGAAGGTACTCCCAACACAACTACCAATACGCGAGTTTTCGGCACCGAATGCTTTCATTCGTATGTGACATTTTAGATGTACACAAAACATAGTCCTCCTGATAAATAAGTCAGGAGGACTTTTTTATGCCTAAAACAAGAACAAATAAAACCAACCTGTCAATTTCGTATAGCGAGTTATCACGCCGCTATGGTTATGACGTTTCCGTTATTAGTCGTGAGTGGGTGAACAGGGGATTAGACTGTACTAAAACAGAACCAGAAATCTACGAATGGATACGTGAGAATGTCCTAGCTCCATTACGTAATACGGATACGAAAGAACAAATAGAACAAGAAAGATTAAAGAAGTTAAAAGCAGAAGCGGCATTAGCTGAACTTGAACTTGACGAAAAGAATGGTGAAGTAATCAGTACTGCATACATTGAACAAGTACTGACTGAGTATCTCTTTCAGGTAAAAACGGCAATGAGGGCAATCCCTTCTAAAACATATCTTGAACTATTTGCACAAACGGATGCAAAAGACCTGCGTGATTTACTGAAAACTGAGATAGACAAAACATTATATCAATTAGGTTCAATGGAATTTGAACTACCCACGGATGAAGAAATATTAGAGTATGGAAACGAACAAGATAAAGCTTACGAGGATATTACAGAAAGTACTACCGACAATACAACCGCCGAAAATCCAGAGAACGAGTGAATGGATTAGTAATGGCGTAGTGAAGTTTGTTGATGGCCCGAATATGGGGCTTGACTGGATTCCATTTAGTTTTCAAAAAGAACCAATGGATATTGCCCAACTGAGAAGTACTAAGAAGATTGTACTTCAGTCGTGTAGCCAATTACTAAAGACTACCGTCCTGCAATCAATTGCATTTGGTGCTATGGCAAATGATCCCTGTAACTTCGCATTTGGTAGCAGTTCTGAATCAGAAGTGAAAAAGTTCAAAGATGGTAAATTTCTTCCTGCAATTGAAACCAGTGAAGTACTCAAACCTTTAGTCACAGATAAAAATGATAAGAATACAGCAAATAATGCGAAACAGACGCAATTAGTTAACGGTACTTTTATATATTGGCTGAATTTAAATACGCCAGGTAATCTACGTGGGATTACTTGCCGTATGGTGTTACTTTGACGAAGTTAGTAATTGTGAGATTACGAATGAAGGTAATCCAATAAAATTAGCCGAAGCACGTACCAGTACCTTTGGCGATGATTCACTTGTTGTCGTATCAAGTACTCCACTATATAAAGATGATCTGATTAATGCTGAATATAATCTCAGTGATAAACGTCGATACTTTGTTACTCATTCATGCGGTCATGAATATACATTTGAATGGGAACAGGTTGCTTTCACGTTTAAAACATTAGAAAACGGTAGGGCAATACCTGACAGTACTACAACTCGTTTAATTTGCCCACATTGTCAGGGAGAGGTAGATGAGCATACACGCCATCAGATGATCGATAAAGGTCGATGGATTGCCACCAGTTCAGATGGTGAGCCGGGTGTAGTGGGTTATCAAATCAGCCGTATGTATTCACCATTAAATACAATTACTGAAATGGTCAGTAAGTATGCCGATGCTCTTTATAACTTCAATTTACAGACGTTCTATAATAACGAATTGGGATTACCTTATGAGGATGAATATCAGAAAGAATTAGACATTCTTCAACTTGAATTATTACGCGAAGATGAATTTAACCTTCATACCATTCCCGAAAGTACTTTAGGCATTACGATAGCCGTAGACCAGCAATTAGATCGTCTTGAGGCTACGGTACTTGGCTTCGATGAGAAGAACATTTATGTACTTGGTCATGAGTTCTTCTACGGCCACGATTGTACGAAGATTGAAAGCCCGGCATGGAAAGAGTTAGATCAATTCTCCAGGCAAAATTTCCGCACGGTAGAAGGGCGTTTAGTACCAACTCTAGCGGTATTCGTGGACAGTTCAAACGGTAATGCTACAGATACCGTGAAGAAATTCACCGCACGTTGGGCTAAGTACCATCCCATTAAGGGCAGCAGCTCCACTACTGGCGATCTGTTCAGGCAATCCACACAGGCGGGGTACAAACTCCAGATCCTTAACGTTCATGAGCAGAAGAATACGATACGTAAGCTACTCAATCTCATGCTGTCAGAACAGGCCGATCAAGCCCCTGTGCAGTTACGCTTTAGTAGTACTCTCCCTTCTGATTACTTTGAACAACTTTCAGCAGAAGAACTAAAACCTGCTGGTGGCAAATTAGTATGGCGATTGAAGAAAGGGCAGAAACGTAATGAAGCCCTTGATTGTCTGGTCTATGGAATGATCGCGATAGATTACGCTCAAAGTAAATTAGGAACTCAACCTTTCAGAAAATTACGCGAACATAAAGCTAAGTCGAACGAAAATACTAAATATAGCAAGGAAGCTATAAATAAAAATGAAGAACCAACACCCACAACGACAAAACCTGCAAAACGCAGGCGTACAGGTATGGGGAGTAATTGGTTCGGCAAATGATAAGGATATTAAATGGCATTATTATCAGAAAAGATCTATATGGTCAGCAATCCATATGATCTCCCGGTAACGTTACCCGCCAGAACAATACTTGTAGTAAGTTTTACTTCATCCGGTCAAAGTACTTCATTCGATAATCTACAATCTGATACTTCAAGGGGATTTACTCTAACGTTAGCAATTGATACAGCAGGTGAAACACTATTCTGTACTCAAATTACTAATGACAGTGTGAGCACCTTTACCTCCGAAGTAATCAACCCTGTTATGCATACTAATGAATACGCAAAACTGAAAGGGATGATTGATGAAATTGATCAGGTTATTGCAGTAAAGATTTCTGGTGGTGCGAATTACAGCATAACAATTAATAATAAAACATTAGTAAGTGAATCTCTTAATTCTCTTGAATCCATGCGTGCACGTTATGTGAAACGTGCAAACACTTTATGGGCGAAGATGAATGGAGTTAACGTCTCAGGAAACGGAAAACCAATCAAGAGTATTACCGTGTTTAAACCTAACACATGGAGTACTCGATAATGTTCTGGAAGAAGAAAGAAGAGAAACAACTACAGCCAGTACCAAAGAAACTACGTCAGCGTAATGCACAATCCAGTACATTGAAGAAAGATATTCAGGCAGCACGTAATACGTCAGTAATGAATTTTGGGTTCAATACAAATACGGGAAGTAATATTAACTTTCTGTTGATGAAAGCGTTACCTACATTCCGTGCTTTTAGTCGTGATGCAATTTTGAAAAATCCGATAGGTCGTAAGTATATGAACCTTTCGGTAGATGGGGTAGTGGGTAGTGATGGGGTATATGTAAAACCCGCCGTAGAACTTGAACAGGATGATGCAGTACTTAACGAGATTAACCAGCAGTTAGAAAAACTGTTTGACCGATGGGCATACAATCCAGACCGCTTTAGCATCGATGGAGCATTGAGTTTCGACTTATTCCAGCAGACGGTTGAAAAGATACGCGTTCAGGATGGCGAGTGCTTCATTAGAATCCATACAAACAACGGACAGATTCAAATTGAAATTATCGATGCTGCACGATTAATACAGCTTAATAATCAGTTCTTGTCTAATGGTAACTATATTAGCAACGGTATTGAGTTCGATAAGTACCATCGTTCTGTGAATTATTATTTTTGTACGTTTAATCCTGTTACTTATCAGTTCAATACAAGTGATTATGAGATTGTTCCCGCAAATGAAATTTGTCATTACTTCATTGCCGACATACAGGGGCAGGAACGGGGCATTCCCGATATGGTTGCTACCAGTAAATTAATGACCGACTTACAGAACTTCACTGAAGCGGCACTAACCGCAAAGCGTGTGAGTGCGTCCAGTATGGCATTTATCACGAACAACAGTGATACCTCTCAAGTAGATCTCATTGATGACAATCGTGAGGAAGTTACTCCTGTCTATACAGAGTACTTTGAAGCGGGATTCATCGGTGAACTTGGTGAAGGGCAGGATATTAAAACGATTACGCCAACAAATGGTGTCGATGGGATTGATATTTTCACGAATGAATTGATGAACCAAATCAGTATGGGTCTGAACGTCACTAAGCAAGCCCTATTATCTGATACCTCTAATGCATCATTCAGTGCAGCACGACTTACAGAAAAACTCCAGGCTACGACATTCCGTACCAGAACAAATGTACTCATCAGTAAAGTACTGAAGCCAATTTATGCCGCATGGCTGAAAAATGAAATGCTACATAATAATACATTAAAACTGAGTTTCTCAGATTTTGATGATCTTATTTGTGCTCGTTTTATCTCTCAGAAACCAATCAGCCTTGATCCAGTGAAGGATATTCAGGCTGAAGTAATGCAACTCGATGCAGGTCTTAAATCCAAAACACAGGTTATCGCAGAACTTGGCGGTGATCCCGTGAAGGTATTAGCGGAGATCGATAAAGAAAAAGAAGAGAATATTAACAAGGAAGTTAATCAGAATGGAAATCAGGAACAAGAAGAGGGAGCTAACGATCCCCCTACAGGCGATTAATACGGAATCGCGAACTATCGATGTCGCCTTTTGCTCAGAAATGCCAGTAGAACGTGAAATTAATGGCGAAATCTATAACGAAATTCTTTTGTGTGGCTCAGAAAACGCAGACCTACGCCGCCTGAATAACAATGGTGCAGTACTTTATAACCATAATCGTGATGATCTTATTGGTGCTGTTGTTTCGGCTCAAATAGATACAGACCGGGTAGGCAGAGCGACTTTAAAGATCAGTACTACAGCGAGTGATATGTGGGAAATGATCCAGGAAGGAATCCTCCAGCATATCAGTATTGGCTACAACATTAATGATTATCGAATTGAGGGTAATAACATCTATGTTACTCAGTTTGAAATCTATGAAATCAGTTTAGTTACTGTACCTGCTGATACTAATGCGGGAATTGGTCGTTCTCTCGAAACAAATGAAAAGCCTATTGAACCTGAATCACTAAATACAACCAGTGAAACAATTCAAAAGGAAGAACTCATGGAAGAACAGAACAAACCTCTTGAGACGAAAATTACTCAGGAAGTTGAAGTTGAAACACCAAAAGAACACAGTGATGAAGAACTGTTAGCCATTATCGCTAATCGTCCAGAACTACTAAATAAACTCACAACTGTAGAAGAAACAGCAAATAGTAATGAATTAACCGAAGCAGAATTAGAACGCCAACGCGAATTAACCTCCATCGGTAAAGTACTAAATATTGATGTGTCGGAAGCCATTGGTAAAGGAATTACCGTCTCCGATTTTAAACGTCATTTAAATGATAACAAAAATCCTGTTCATGATAAGGAAATCAAAACAATGGAAAAAAATCTAATTAAGGATATGGTGCGTGCTATCAAAACTGGTGATAAATCAGCACTTGAAGCATATGAACGTGGCCTAAATGGTTTTGTACGTGCCGTAGTACCTTCAACCAATACCAGTACTGCTGCGGGTCTGGTCGTCGAAGATCTACAGGATCAGTACATTCCAGAACTACTAAAACTATCCTCACTCGGTGAACTTAATCCGACTGTGTACAGTGGCCTTGCTGGTCGTGGCAATCTTGCGATCCCTAAAGCTGATGGTGTCGCACCAGTTTTCAAATTCTATGCAGAAGGTGAAACCGTTGTCGATTCTATCGCTTCCTTCTCAAAAGTCGTACTTACACCAAAAACATTTGCTGGTGCTATCCCTGTCAGTAAGACGGCTATCCTAACGGCTCCAAACATTGAGACATTTGTACAGGCAGAGTTACTCCGCTATGCCGCTCAGGGTCTTGAACAATCCGTATTCGATAGGATTGCTGCGGCTGCTCCAGTTGTTGAATCTGCTGACGCTGGTGTATTAACCCAGGCTGATGTACAGGGGGCTGTAGCTCAATTGGGTTCTGCTAATGTTGACGTTCGTCGTTGCAAGGCTGTGATGAACAGTAAAATGCTATCCAAAATGCGTCAGACTAAGGTACTCGATAATACTGCTGCTGTAGCAATGGTTGAGGGATACCGTGCAGATGCAATGTGGCTAAATGACGAAGTACAGGTAGTCGTTTCTGAATTTATTGAAGACGACACTATTTTGATTGGTCAGTTTGATAATGTCATTATCGCTAATTGGGAAGGTCAGGAAGTTGATTTTGACGATACCACTTATCGTTCTTCTGCAACAATTGTATACCGCGTTTGGGATTATACCGATGTTGCAATTGCTCATGATAACGCATTCGTACAGCTAACTATCAAGGCATAATAAGGATTAAATATGAGAGCGTTTAAAGAATCGCAATGTAATGCGTTTCTGAATGCTTTCGGTCAAATAATCCAGACTTCTACGGGAAGTACTTTCACTGGCATTGTAGAAGTACTTCCCGTTTCTATTGATAGTGGTGGTGGATTTATCGAAAGCACAGAAACATATGTAAGTATGAAAAAAGAGGATTTAGCTACTGCTAACGTGGCACTTAATTCAGTACTGATAATTGATGATACCAATCAGGTTGTCTATAACATCGAAGATGATCACTCCGGGATGGTGAATGTGTATTACCGCACGCAAACAGGGCAATCATTTGCGGAGGATTACTAATGGAATTAGTCAGTAAAGTACGGCAAACAATGAAGCAACTGATTAATGCTTCAAAGAACCTGACGGCTTCTCGTGAAAAGGATGTGTTTACACAAATTGCATTCGATTATTCATTGAGTAGTATTAATTTTGGCAATCAAAGACAATCGGCATCATTTGCTATTCAGTACCTTGTTAGTCCAAAACCAGAGAGTACTAACACGGCTCCTTCAATTACTTATGACCAGATTATCAGTACCTTTGATGAGCAAAAGTCACATGCATTTAAATATGCTGGCTTGATTATTCTTTCTTATTCATATGAACAAAGCGACATAGTAACAGATCCCGTATCTGGCTCTGTAAGTCTGTCATTCACGATAAATATTCAAGTTACGGAGAAAACAAGATAACTAAAAGGATTTAAAATGGCAGATATTTTTACAGGTAATGGACTTTCATTATCATATAACACCGATACGGGGAACAGATCACCACAGGGAATTGGCAACGTCCAGATTAATGAAGTGGCAAAATTTCCAGTACTGGAGATTGAATCAGAGGTGAATCAGTACGACACCTACAACAGCACATATAACAGTAAATTACTTGCAGAGAAATCCGCTAATCCACTTGATATTGTTGTTAATTACCTTCCCGATGATTCTACACATCAATTTCTGGATGAAGCAGCAGAAAATCAGGATGTGTTCCAGCTAACCATTGCCTATCAGGAAGAGGGCAGCCAGTTAACTTATGCAATGGTGAACGGGGCGATTACCAGTACTCAACTCTCCGGGGATAAGGATAGCGTAGTAACCAAAACCTATGAATTTACCCCAACTGATGTTGTTGCCCGTAGTCAGGCGATCACGGCGTTACTTCCGGTCTATCAGGGAGATTATGGTGTAGGTTCAAACACAACGGATGTTCCTCAATACGCACCGGCTATCCCTACGGGTAACGGTTTTATCAAAGTACCGTCAACACAGGCGGGTAATCCTGCTGGTGCCGACATGATGGGGATAGGTTTGGTTGATGGCTCGGCTGTCAGTTCCCTTGCAATGACGAAATCGGGAACGCTAAGTATCTATGCGAAGAATGCCACTACGGCGTGGACTCGTATCTATACCGCTACGCAAATGGACACACGTTATGTTCCTCTCACGCGAACGGTGAACGGTAAGCAATTGAGTACTGACATTGTTCTGACTCCGGGTGATGTTGGTGCTGTTCCTGTAGAACGTACCGTTAATGGCCATGAACTTTCAGGTGATGTAATTCTGACGAGTTCTGATACAGGAAGCGTACCGGACACCAGAACGATTAACGGGCATATACTTAGTGATGATGTAGTACTTTCGAAAGATGATGTTGGTCTTGGTTCCGTTACTGACGATGCACAATTGGCGATCAGTCATAACCTTTCAGACCTTACTGATACTGAAGAAGCCCGTACCAATCTGGATGTTTATTCAAAGGGTGAAATCGATACTTTTGGCGAGAATTATGTACAAAAAACCACGACGGTTAACGGCAAGCCATTAAACAGTAATATCGCTCTTGCAAAAGGGGATGTTGGCTTATCCAGCGTAACGAATGATGCACAGCTTAAAATCACATCGAACCTATCGGATCTTGCGAATGTAGCAACATCACGAACTAATCTCGGGTTAGGTAGTCTCGCAACGCAGAATGCTAACGCAGTCGCTATCACTGGCGGTACGGCAGCTTTATCGTCGCTATCCCTATCTACGGCCTTACCCTTAACGAGTGGCGGTACAGGAGCTACAACAGCGGCGGCAGCACGAACAGCTTTAGGAATTGGTACGGCTGCTACAGCGAATATTGGTACTTCTGGCAGTGCTGTTCCGTTGCTCTCGACTTCTAACACGTGGAACGGTGTACAAATATTCACAAGTACTATTCAGGGTAATGTCTCAGGTACAGCGAGTAATGTTACTGGCATTGTACCGATCAGTAATGGTGGTACTGGTTCAGCTACGATACTGGATGCTCAAACAGCACTTGATGTGTATTCGAAAGCAGGAACACTTTCAGCAATCGGTATTGGTCAAGATCCAAGACATATCAGCGATATGGCTAATGCTGTTCAATACAAAGGTTTTGCAAGAATCACTGGTTCAACTGTTGGTAGTCCAGGTACATTCGGTGGTGCTGGTTTCATTGCACAGTTCGATGGTTCTCCGTCTTATGCAGGATTATTTGTACAACCGGACGGAAACAGAGTCTTTGCCGTAGGACAAGCTACACCAACTGATTTATGGCAGTTTCATGAAGTGCCAACATTGGATCGTTCAAATAATTTTTCGACGGTTCAATCAATATACAATTCATTGGTTATTACGCGTGAAACATGGCCCGCGATTGACTTTCTATCCACAAGTTTTACACCATCAACTATTGGCTATAAAGTTCGATTTGAAGTTAACGACGCACTAACTCCGACTATATTCTGGAGACAACAAAATAGTAATACAGGGCAGGTTGCAATCGAGTTTGACCGACCAAGCCAGGGACTGGTTAAAGTCTCATATAATGGCGGGCTTGCACCTACTGGCTCATCACAAGCAGCTACTGGTACTGATATGAATGTTGTTAATCAGGGGTGGCAAGCTGTCGGCGGTACGTGGTCAAATGGTCCATTAAGCGGAAATATCTATGGCTCATTATTTACACAGGCAACTCAGGGTTTAAATGTCGGTGGCACTTCAGCAATGGGAACAACCAATCAATGGTATCAACAACGTTTTTATGATACGTCGAATCGTATCTATTCTCGGATACAAACGAATGTTGCCGCATGGGGAGCGTGGGCACAAATAACAACATCTTCAGTTTCCGATGAAAGAGCAAAAAATATTGGTGAACAATTAGATCTTAATATTGCACTCAATAATATATCGCAAATGGATTTTGTGAACTTCACTTTTAAATCCGATGAGAATGAAACACCACGACGTGGTGTGGTTTCACAGCAGATTATGAATATTGATCCACAATACGTTAAAGAAGTCGGTGATCTCTACCATCTCGATGAAACACCCATGATGTTAGATGGTCTTGCAGCTATTAAGGCATTAAAACTAAAAAATGATGAACTTGCAGTCGAGATTGAAACATTGAAAGTACTTGTACAATCACTATTCGATAATAAATAAATACAAAAGGGATAAATGGATTTATCCCATTAATTCAATTCTTATAAGGATATAAATATGGCTATGGATATTTTTGCAGGTGCTAACCTACAGGTCGAAGTAGGTACAAGTGCTGGCAGTACTATTGCAACGGATTTTGAAGTAATCCCAGAAGTGAATACCTTCACGACTTCAGGCTTTGAGAGTGCCGTAATTACTGTAAAAACATTTAATAATGCGTATGACCGAAAATTATTAGGTACTAAATCAATCCCTGATATTAGTCTTGAAGTTAACTACTTACCGGATAATGTAGTACACCAAAAATTAGAACAGCTTGCCGATGATCAGAAACGTTGTCAAATCAAACTCAGCTATTTTGAAGATGCGACTAAAACAACAGGATTCTATGTTATCTATACCTGTTTCGTGTCGAGTACGACTATCGGTGGTGACAAGGATGAAGTCGTAACTAAGACCTTCACGCTTGCTGTAGATGGTGCTGCTATTGATTCAGGACTGATTACTGAAACTCCATAATTTAATAAATAAAGGGAAGGTTATTAACTTTCCTTTTTTCGTATATGGAGATAACAGATGAATTTAATGGAACTAAAAAAGAAACTACAACCAGAGCTAAAACCATTTGAGATCGAAGGCTTCACGCTCTACATCCACCGTCCAAATGGTCGCGATTTTGCAAACTGTACTGATGTAGCAAATACTCTCATTCTTTGTGTTAAAGATGAAAATGGTGATCCTATTTTCTCTGATGAAGATATTGATGGGCGTATTAATGTCAACAGCATTGATTATGTTATGCAGGGCAAAATCTATCAGGCAATTATTCAACTTGTCAGTGACAGTAATCCAGTGGATGAAGTCGAAAAAAAGTAAGATGTGATAGCCATCTGCGGTACTTCTGTAAAATGGTCAATAAACGTGGTTTATCACCAGATGAGTACTTTAATTTAGATCCTGAAGTACTCGATATGCTTATGGTTTACGATGCCTATATAGAACCGACAGGTACGCAAATTGAGATGTTGAAACATGCTTATCAGTGCTATTACACCACGATAAGTAATGGGAATCTCACGCCAGAGGCACGGCGTAGTATCAAAGTTGCTGATTTTGATTTTCTGGATGTTCTTAATAGCGATCTCACTACACAAGAAAAAGCAGAAGTGAAAGAACAGAAGAAAAAAGAAGCTCAGGCCAATGATATTAAATCAATCGGTGACGCTATCAGGAATCAGGTATTAGGAAAGAAGAATGGCAAATAATAATAGAATTCGTTTTGATATTGACGGGGATACGTCAGGTTTACAGCGTGCTTTGCGACAAGGCACCTCATCACTTGAAGAATTCGGTTCAAATGCTGGCGGTGTGATTGAAGATCTCACTGGCAGTTTTAGTGGGCTTGCTGGCGGTTTCGGTACGGCAATGACAGGTTTAGCGGGGGCTGCTGCAATTGGTATTGGTGGCCTTACTGCACTGGTCAATTCAAGCCGCGAATATGTGCGTGAAATGAATGAAATCAGTCGTAGTACTGGATTGTCCGTCATGCAGCTTCAGCAGCTATTGGCGGCGTTTAGCGGTCTTGGGCTTGAAATGGATAAGTTTGGGGATTTCAACAAGGATACGCTCGATAAACTCGGGGATGCGTTCCGTGCTGGCGGCGGTGTTAGTGACGATCTTAAAGAGTACGGGCTGAACCTACAGCAATATAACAAGTACCTTAAACAAGCAGATGGCGGTATGCAGGCCGTGATCCACACGTTTTATGCCATGCGGGATGCAGGTAAGTCACAGGCCGAAATCGTCAACGTCATGGAAACACTGGCGAGTGATTCAAGCCACATGATCAGTACTCTACAGCAGTTCAATACTGAAGCCGATGCAATGACGTACATACAGGGCCAGAACGCCGCAGTGAGTAACGAGGCAGCGGCAAACTATGCAGAGTTCGATAAGAATCTGGATAAGCTGACAACCCGTATCAAAGGTACTATCGCTGATGGTCTGAATCCACTCGTGGGGGCAATGAATGCAATACTGGATGCCGCCAATCAGAAGCCCCATGAAGCAGGGCTATTTGAAGATCTGAACGAGAAGATTAAAACGTCGAAGGGGTCATTACAGGATTTTTTAGACATATGGGAAAAGTTACGCACCTCCGGGGCTTTAAACTACCAGGGTGCAGCCTTGCAAACTGGCAGTATGGATAATGGCAAGCAGAGTGTGTACGCCAGTGCTCAAGCCAATCTTGAAGGACTCGTGAATAACTTTCGCAATGACATAGCTACTGTTACGGCTCCGCAAGGTGGCTGGAAAGACGAAGCTAAAGAACGTGAGGATGCTCAGAAGAAAGCCGATCAGCTACGGAAACAGGCAGAACAAGTCCAAAAGCAGGCTGATACAAAAAGGCTACAGGCACAGCGTAATCTTGAAACGGCACTTGCTCAGGTCGGGGAAGAGGGCTTCAAAGTACGCCTACAGCAGTTCGACAGGCAACAGAAAGCCCTTCTTAAGACGATTACGGACAGTGCTCAGGTACTTGGAATATCACCAAAGCAACTTAAAGAATATGTCGATGCCGCAAATGCTTCTGGTACTAAACAACGTAATGATTTAATCAATTCAATGGTTGGTTATCAAGATCCCAATCAGGGTCTGAAAGATACAAATAGCTTAATTTCTTCTGGTGTACTGAACAGTACTCAAAAATCATTCCTAACAGATCAGCAAAATCAGCGTATCAATGGTGGTAATCCCTTAAGTTATGATAATACCGATCAATTACTGAAAGATAATCAGGATGCCATGAATGCAGAACTTCAGCAGAATGATTTATTACTGAAGGGGCATGAAGATTATGAAAAGAGAAAGGCAGAGATTACGGCAAAGTATAATGCTCAGGCTATCGATATCAGTAACCAGAATGCACAGCAACAACTAACAATTTTCAGCGATACAGCCCAATCCTTAAGTGATGGCATGGTCGCAGCGTTTGGTGAATCTTCAGGGGCAGCACAGGCGGCATTCGCATTGAGTAAGGGCATTACTATTGCTCAGACAGTACTCTCAATACAATCAGCATTAGCACAGGCTCTTGCTACGCCGTGGCCCGCAAGCCTCGCAAACTACGCTCAGGTACTATCGTTAGGTATGAGCATTATCAGTACTGCGAAGGGGGCTGCAAGTGGGCAGTTCCACGGCGGTGTAGATGAATTGCCCGCTGGTATGGATAACAAAAGTTTTATACTGAAAGCCGGTGAGCGTGTAGTACAGCCAGAAGCTAACAAGAAGCTGACTAAGTTCCTCGATACTCAGGAGAAAGGCGGTGGTACTGCTGGAGATATCACCGTCAACGCCCCCTTGATCATTCAGGGAGACGTTGCAGGTGATGATAAGAAATTCAATGAAATGTTGAAGAAGCACGCTAATAGCGTTACTCAGGCCGTAAGAAGCAGTCAGAGACGGAATACTTAAGAAAGCCCTACATGGGCTTTCTCTTTGCAAGATATTCGCATTTCTTTTTATAGATCAATTTGCGGGTATTGATCGACTTAATCTTTCTAAGTAACTGACTAAAACTTAACACTGTACTGGCAGAAATGAGAAACGTGTAAATGAATAGATTTGCTAATTTACCACCGTCAAAAGTGGAAATGTCTTTAAATATAAAAACGCCAACAAATATAGGTAGCAAAAAGCCACCTACTAATATTACAACCAGACTAATATTAAACATTTCACTTTTAGATGTTTTTTTGACTTTCTGCAATGAAGGCAAGTAGCAATCACGCAGACCTTTAAAGCTATCTATATCCAGGTCGAACTTCTCCAGAAAATTATAAAACTGTTCAATTTGACTGAGATTTTTGGTTTTCAGGTTAACTTTGAAATTGAATTTAGCAACGTCATGCTCAACCTTTTCTTTTAGTGCTAATTTCTCATCGAAGAAGTTTTTCTCACCAATGAATATCCCCCATATCTTATTGGCAATGATAGATGTGCTTCCACTCCTGTAGACTATGTAAAGAGTCACTACTGCCACAAGAACAGGGAATGCAATAGCTGATAATATTGGCAATATTCTCAATATGTGATTTAAGAAGTCAATCATGATAAATACTCGAAACAAGGATTGTTGAGGTTACAATGGCATCTTTTTCAAATCAAATAAAAATAACAAACTTCCAGATTAAAAGTACTGAGCCTGTTTACTCAAATCAAACATGGACAGGTCAACGTATCATGAGAAGTACAGGCATTCAATACTATGAGATTCAGTTTCAGTTAAGTTTCAATCCTTCCAGTATTGGAGAGGTTCAAAACTTTCTGGCTCAGTACTCTCAGGGTAAATCCTTCACTTTCTCGCTCGGATTGATGGGTACTTACAGGGGAGCACAGAGCGGGGCATTAACAAGTCAGTCAATCGCTTCTAAGGGTACAAGGGTAATCACGACTAATAATAATTCAATGGCAGTTGGTGAGTTAATCCAGTTTACGAATCATAAAAAGATATACAGAATTATTGACCGTACCAGTACTTCATTAACCGTATTCCCTGTACTGCAAAATACCGTACAGGCAAATGAGGCTATTATCTATAACAACATTCAGATTGAAGCCGTATTAGATCCCGATAATGATTATACAATGCCCGTTGGCAACATCATGAATATCACATTAAAGGCAACGGAGAATATTATCTAATGGACGAAAGTATTTTAACTAACACAACATTATTGAAGTACTGGAAGTTAGTTCGTGGCACGACTAAAACACGCCTCAGTGTCATGGATGTAATGAGTTTAGGTGTGCATGTTACCTGTTTTGATGTACTCCCGAAAGGTACAAATGGTTTTCACTGGACTGATTCACTTATTGATATTGATCTGAATGGCAACCAGTACATTAGTTTTCCCGATATCATTAGTGGTTCATTGCCTTCTTTCAGCGAACAGAAGGGGATCAACAACGATGCGATTAACTTCAAAATTAGTAATGTGAATACGAGTGTAAGAGCACTTGCTTTAGGGGGCTTCCTTAAAGATGCACAGATGAATATTACACTCGTTATCCTGAATCCCTATAACAGTACTGTATTGTACTCCATGCTGATGTTCTCAGGATTTGTTGATTACATTCAGGCAGTAGCCGATCCAAATGAAAAAACGAATGAAATGACAGTTTACGTGAATAGCATTTATAAGAAGCTGGACAGACAGCCACCACTAATTGCTGCCAATTCAGTATATCAATCTCTCTATAAAGGGGATGAATACTTTAGTTTATTAGGACAGGTGAATCAGGATCAAACGTGGAGATACAAATGATGCATAATGAATTAATTAAGATTATTCAGTACTCAATCGACAATCCCTATAAGTATGGTGATAACGATTGCAATTTGATTGTACTCCGCATTATTGACCTATTCACTGGCAGTACCCTTGCAAATCGCCAATATACGAGCATTAAAGAGGGGATAGCAGGTCTTAAAAAAGAAGGATGGGATCATACAGGTCAAATAGTTGAACAGTACTGTGATGAGGTACAACACTTTATAGACGGAGATATCTGGTTAGATCCCGATAACCCCTTAATTATGGCAGTGGTTGTATCAGGTCGAGTACTTGGGGTGAATGAAAGCCATGATGGCTTTGAATTACACCCAAAACCAATACAGGGAAGATATTTTAGAGTAAGGAAACAGAAGGAATGGGGAAAAGTTTAGGGGGCTTCTTTGGAGCAATAATTACGGCAGTCATTGTCGCTTTGGCGGTTTACTTCACTGGCGGTACGGCATTAGCCGCGATTGGCTGGGGGGCTGCGGCAGGTGCTGCAAGCCTTGTTGCAACAAGTATGCTGGGGCAGATTGGCGTTCAGAGTTATGGGGATGTAACGGATTCACTCAGCAGGTCAACGAGTCCTACCACTGGATTACCAGTACTGTATGGTGGGCAACTTCCCCATAAAAATGGGGTATCGGGCGGTTCGTTTATTCTCACGGGGAGTATTGTCTCATGGTATAACATCCCAAACAGTGATTCACAGTACTTATTCAGTGAACAGGCAATATGCTACGCGGGAACTGAAAAGAATATAAACCAGATTTATATTGATAATGAACCAGTATTAGCCGTTCCGGTCACTCAGGATGGTATTGTACCAAAGGCGAATATTGCCAGTAAGTATCAGGAATATCTACAACTTGAAGTACGGTTTGGTGGCGATTATACCAGTACTAAATCTCTTGCAAGCCAATACGCCGGGCCGAAGTGGACAAATAAGTTTCTTGGTAAAGGCATTGTTTCTGTCAGTGCGGTTATTAAAAAAACACAACAATCATTAGAGCAGAATCTTCTTGTGAATGATCAGTTCACGATGACTGTTGAAATGAAAGGTCAGAGAATATTAGACCTCGTAACAGGGTCAGTACTGGCGACGTCAAATCCACCATCAATTATCTACGACTATCTGACCAATACAACGTACGGGATGGGAATTGAACCGGGATTAATTAATCTCGATACCTTCCTTGAAACCGCAGCGTATTGTGACCAGATGGAGTATTACGCTAATGGTTCAATTAGCTATCAAAGCTCGTACAAGGAAAACATTGAAAATATCTGTCAGGTATTTGGCGGTATTATGTATGTACATGCAGGGCAAATCTGTATTACGACGGATCGTAAAACGCTTTCGGTTGCATCATTCAATGAAAATAACATGTTTGGTGCAGTACAGATCAGTACCAGCGGCGGCACAGACTACTTCAATACTGTTGATGCGAAGTACACCAATCCAGCCAGTATGTACACGACTGACGTGTTACGCATTCCTTCCGATATTACGATTGATGAGGCAATTCAGCGTGACGGGCAGGTTATTACCCTAAGCCGTGATTACTCTTGGTGCTATGACGCTGATGTACTGGCGAAGATGGTCAATGTTGATGTACTCAAGGCTAAGTACGCCTTACGTATTGTATCCTTCACCACAAGTGAAGGCTGGGATCTGAAGGTATGGGATGCGATCAACGTCAGCAATACTGAACTGAATATTTCAGGGAAGTTTAAGGTACTGTCAAAAGAAGTGGCAACCGATCAGGAGAACGTTGGGTACGTTACAATCACGGCAGTTGAAGCCCCTGATGCAATGTACGATGGCGTAGATCCCGGTATCTGGTCACCTGGCGGTTCAATCCAGTTTCCCGAACTAAGCGTAAAGGCTCCCACGAACCTACAGGCAGTACGCAAAGGTAACACAACAAACGGCTCCCTTGTCGATCTCACATGGGATGCGTCACAAGATCCGTGGCTACGGGGTTATTACATCTACTATAAGTTGAGTAGTTCCGGTACTTGGACGTATGCGGGAAGTACTAATACCCAGAAAACCGACTTTGAACTATTCGGCCTCTCAGACACTGCGGCTTATGACTTTGGGGTTGAGGCATATAACAATCTCGGCCTTACGAGTAACAGACTAACGTTAACGGGATTAGTGCCGACATATAACTTTGCATTACCTTCCGTAACTGGTGTCGTACTGGCAAATCGCACCGTGGGGCAATATGAAACTGATTCTGCTGATTTCAATATCCGTTGGGATAATCAGAAGAATTTAATCGTTAATGGTCGCTCATTTTCTGATTACTTCAAGTACTACACCATTAATATCTATAACGGTAGTGATTTAATCGATACATTCTATACGCAGAGCAATACATTCAACTTTACGCTTGAAATGAATCGACTCAGAGTGCGTAAACCTACTATTGGCATTATTGCTCAGGGATTCAACAATGGTACTTATTCACAGGAAGTACGAATTACCGTTGAGAATAAACAATGTGGATTAGTGCAGGGTGTTCAGTTCACTGGCGGGTTTGGCAACTTATTCGCCTCATGGACTCCATCGACTGAGAGGGATTATGCCGGGGCAGTAGTGAGTATTGTTAATGGTACGAGTACTAAACTCTACACCAGTAATAAACCTGAATTTGACAGTATACCCAACATTCCAGATGGAGAATATAAAGTTAAGGTCGGATTCTTTGATGTATTTGGACAGGACAATATTCAGTACTCGGCAGAGCAGACGGTCAGCATTAACAGCAAATACCAGTTTACGGAAGATGATGCAGAACAGATTAATGGAATACTTGATCTCGATGATCGTCTGAATGAGACAATTGAAAATGCAGTTAATGAAAGTAATGAATACACCAATACGCAAATCTCTACATTGAAAAACACGGTAGACGGAAACACGGCAAGCATAACAAATCTAAATCAGACTGTAGCGGATAATGACACAGCACAATCACAGGCAGTTACACAGCTACGTAGTGATGTGAACGGGCAGATTGCCACGGTTAACCAGCAGATGAGTACAAAGGCAACTGCAAGCACTGTAGACAGCCAGTACTCATTGTCCGTCAATGCTAACGGTACTGTAGCGGGTATCCGTCTTGTTGCTTCTCAGGGAACGAGTAACAACAGTGCTATCTATTTCGCAGCAGATAAATTTATTGTCAGCGGCAGTAGTGCGGCGACAGTAGGCGGTACGGCTCCATTCTCAATCGTGAATGGTACTACCTACATCAAAACATCCATGATTCAGGCGGCAAGTATCGGTACTGGTTACATCGCAGATGCAGCGATCACAAATGCGAAAATTGCCAATGCCAGTATTAATGCAGCAAAAATTATCGATGGTGAAATTACCAATGCGAAAATTGGTGCCACGATACAAAGTACTAACTATGTTGCCAACTCTACAGGATGGCAGATAAATAAATCAGGTACTTTCTATATTAATGGATCTGGTGGCACAGGTAAGATGGTTATCAGTAATAACCTTATTCAGATCTACGATAACAATAATAAATTACGTGTAAGAATGGGGTTGTGGTAATGGCACAGGGTTTACAATGCTGGGATGCATCTGGACGATTAATTGTCGATATTGGTGATTACAACATGCGGTACATGGGATCAGTCAATCTTAATGTATCGGCTGGTAGTACTACATCATGGAATGTAGCCTGGTCGGGTATGCGTCCAACGGGTTGGTTGGCAGTAATGCGAGTGAGTCAGTACTGGAATGAGTTTTACTGTATTCCGGGTACTAACGCTTTCACCGTTCAATATCTTCCAGTGAGTGGCGTTTATGCCCAAACATTAACATTCGATATATACAAATATGACGTGTAAGGATCACTATGTCAGGTTTTCAGGTTTACAATTCAGCAGGTGCTCTTACGATAGATTCCGATAATAAATCGGTCGTAATGAGTTCCGTTAAAGCAATGGGCACACTCTCAGATACAGGGTATTACCTCATTAACAGTGCTTTTGGTAATGGAAGTACGTTGGGGTATCTGCCTCTAAATTTCTTCCCCAATACGGGACTACGCTGGTTCCAGCTACAGACAAATGGAAAGTACTGTTTTCCCGGCTCGGCAATGTTCGAGGCAGGTTCAGGGCGGTTCATGCTCTCCAGTAATACCACGGCTCTTACATCGGGCTATCTCGATGTGTATAACAGTGCTGGAACATTGATCTGGTCTGCTGCCAGTGCGGGTACAATGCCACGTATTCAGGGTTTCCTTACCGTGCCATCCTCTCATGATCTCGGTACTGCCTTGACGCTTACGACGAGTTTTGCCGATCCGTGGATATGCATTAGTCAGTGTCCGGGCAACATATCCGATGATGGCGGCACAGTTGGCTATTCCGGCATTCTCATTAAAAGGAATAGCAGTACTTCATTCTCTTTACAGTATGTGAATAAGAACCAGAAGGCATATCGACAGGCAATGGGGAACAGCGGATTTCAAATTGCTTTAGCAAGTTTCACTGGTTATTGATATAAATACTCATAATAACAATAATAAGGCATAATGTATGGATTTCGGTACTATTGTTGCTCTTGTTATCGCTGGCCTTGGTTTTCTTTATACGATATTCCGTGACAGTTCTTCTGATACTGAAGATTTACTCACGCGAGTTTCGCAAATTGAAGCAAAGATACAACTGCACAGTAGCAGTATAGACCGCCTCGAAACAGAGCAGGATGAAATGAAGAAGACATTATGTAATCTCGAAGATCAAATTCATCAACTGGATTTGAAGATTGAGCGTATTCTGACAATTCTCGAAAAGACAAAAGGGGCATAATGCCCCTTTGTTATTTTAATTGATTATTCATATCTCTTACCCGGTTTGGCGTTTGCCTGTACCATAATGAATCAACGGACTCACGCCGCACACCATCACGATCTCCCGCCTTTGCTGCTGCCAGTAGTTTTCTGAATTTACTTACGCCATTCACCCCTAACTGAAAAATCATGATGATCAGATAGTCCTCAATATCGGCAGGAAGAGTACCCAAACGTAATGTACTTAATCCTGTCCGGGCAACTGCAATATCTTTATCAAGTAAAGTCTCTGCCTCATTCGGGGATAATCCAGTACTGAAAATTTCCCCTGATTTGATTAAATGTCCATACCCGACAGTGCTGAATCCCAATGAGTCAGAGTATGGGAAGAACTTTCCATTACGGAAGTACCCCAATTTTGTCTGATAGGCAATCGTGCCTTCATATTCCTTAAGTCTGCTTTTTAAATCCATTCACTAAATACCTATATAAATTACATATGGGTATTTAGTGATGAGAATTAATAACAACTGGACGATGTTCGAACCAGAACAATGGGATATCAAGGAAGTAAATGAAGGTCTGTACTGTTCATTTGTGTACTTAATTGAATTTCCCGAAACGGGGGAGTACTACTTCGGGAAGAAGCAGATATATAAAGGTATCAAAGATATTTCAAACCTTAAGGGTACTTCAACGGAAAGCAACTGGCTGGATTATACGGGCAGCAGTAAAAGTGTAAATGCCATGATTGATTCAGGTATGGAGTACTCAAAAAGGATTCTGTACTGCTTTAAAACTGATGCTGAAGCCACTTTAATTGAAACTGCATTGATTAGCTATTACGGCTTACATCCCGACAATCTCAATAAAGCCATTCTGTGTAAATCCCGATTGCCAAAAAATCGAATTGAATTGTTCCGGGTGCTACAGAGTTTGATCGAAATGTTGGGCGTGAGGTAAATATGATTAGAGGCAGAATAACAGGGCTGAATAACGCAACAACCTATCTTAATACTACAGGTCAACGTCTTGGACGTGACTTTCAGAATGAAATAATCAAAAGGTCAAGGGCGTTATCAGCCAAAATGCAAATGGACTTAAACAATGCCGTCGATAAAGGAGCAGTACCTTTCACTCAGCGTTCCATTCTCTTTATGTACAAGAAAGTTGGTAATGGAGTTCGCAGTACTATTCTCGTGAAGGATCTACAAGCGAAGTACTTATATGACGTACTTGTTGAGGAAAAAGCCCTTGATAAGTTTGTACCAACGAGTAAGGCACGTCTTGATCGGTTCGGTAACATTGCAGGGTTGAAACGTAATCTATCAAATGGGCGTTATAAGGTCATTAAAGGGAAGAATGGTAAAGAGCGATTGATTGATACCAGCCAGAAGAAGAAAGAAAAGCGAGTAATTGGATTACGTGAAAGTAAGAAACGTAAAATCATTTATGATTTCTATGCAGAAGCAGAGAAGGGGGCAAGACTTGTTCTCGCAGGGATACAGGGATCGTTTGTTATAAAAAAGGGATAATATGAATTTTGAAGAACACTATGGTGAACTTACGAGTGAGATAACGCTGAATGGTACTATACCAGATGGTAATAGTATGCCAATCAACAAGTGCTTTCTCGGAAAGAAGTTCCAGAAGCAATTGAAGAAAGCAGATATACAGATTGAGTGCTTTATGAATATCTGCTACGAGAAAAAACAAAGTTTTAAAGATGGTGAAGTACGTAAGCGTCAACGGAGCACCGTATTGACGCTTATTTATTGGTGAGTACTACGTTCCATGGCAGGAGTTTATCAACTCGGTTGGAAGGCCATTCCGGCAGCACGCTCAGGATATGGCGCAGATACGCTTCCGGATCGATACCGTTCAGACGGCAGGTGCCGATCAGCCCGTACAACAGTGCTCCACG